>Ga0209164_1003993_pt1 | contig 13559 bp, 15 predicted proteins | sample MTBNYHSulfiMetaG_FD_187458 | JGI IMG/M metagenome (GOLD analysis project Ga0209164, IMG submission 187458) | Enrichment culture microbial communities from rom New York Harbor, USA that are MTBE-degrading - MTBE-NYH (New York Harbor Sulfidogenic)... | ecosystem: Environmental > Aquatic > Marine >...
GGCCCTCTTGACATCCGTCTCAAAGAGATAAAATTGCCTTAAAGACATCAACCCCCATTCACATGAGTTTAGATTAATCGAGGAAACAGATACATGTGTATAGTTTCTCACCAGAAAACTATATATGCGTGAACTCTACGTTGTGGTTTATGCCTTCTAAACTGACCAACGGCGACGCCGTGGAGCCCATCATGGAGCTCGTGGCCCGCCACGACATAAAGTACGTCCGGCTCATCGTCATAGACTCCCTGGGGGGCCCCAGGGCCATGCTCATACCAGAGTACAACATCAGGGACGCCCTCACCCACGGGATAGCCTTCGACGGCTCCAGCGTCCCAGGGTTCGCGGAGGTGAACCGCAGCGACCTGAACCTCCACCCGGACCCGGCCACCTTCCTGGTGCCCATGTGGGAAACCCCCGGGATAGCACTCATGTTCTGCTACGTGAGCAACCCCGACGGCACCCCCTTCCCGGGTGACCCAAGGGGCCGGCTCAAGATGACAGTAGACGAGCTGGAGAAGGAGGGCTATGGCTTCAACACGGGCCCGGAGCTGGAGTACTTCTACGTCACCAACAAGGACGGTGTAATTGCTCCCTTCGGGAAGGGCGGCTACTTCGACCTGCCGCCCCTTGACCCCACGGAGAACGTGAAGCTGGAGACCCTGATGGTCCTGGAGGCGGCTGGGTTCATGCTGGACCGTGTCCACCACGAGGCGGCCAGCGGGCAGCAGGAGATCAACTTCAGGTACAGCGACGCCCTGAAGACGGCTGACAACGTCATCCTCTACAAGCTGGCGGTGAAGACAGTGGCCGAGAAGCATGAGGCCCTGGCCACCTTCATGCCCAAGCCATTCTGGGGCATCAACGGCAGCGGCTGCCACGTGCACCAGAGCATCATAGAGAACGAGACGGGGCGCAACGTGTTCGCGGACCCCGACGCCGAGCACGGGCTCTCAGACACGGCCAGGAACTACATAGGAGGCATGCTGAGTCACGCTAAGGCCATGAGCGCAGTGGTTGCGCCCCTGGTGAACAGCTACAAGAGGCTGGTGCCCCACTACGAGGCCCCCGTCTACGTGAGCTGGGGCTTCGCCAACAGGTCGGCCCTGGTCCGGGTACCTCTGGCCCCCGGGGAGATGAACAAGGTGACCAGGATGGAGTACAGGCACCCCGACCCTTCGTCCAACCCGTACCTCACCGCGACTGTGCTCCTGAAGGCCGGGATGGAGGGCGTGAAGAAGAAGATTGATCCCCCTGAGCCCATGGCTGAGAACATCTACCACCTGACGCCCAAGGAGGTTAAGAAGAGGGGCGTGGAGGTGCTGCCTGAGCACCTGGGGGAGGCCGTGGACTACTTTGAGGAGGACCCTCTGATGAAGGAGGCTCTGGGCGAGTACCTGCACGGTAACCTGGTGGAGCTTAAACGAAGGGAGTTCGAGGACTACCTGGGCTTCACCGGCGTCGAGTGGGCCGCCAGCAGGCCCAAGATCACCTCGTGGGAGTATGACAGGTACCTCACCAGGTGCTAGGCCCTGCACCCAATCTCAGCTATCTTCTGGGGTAGGTCGTCCAGTTCGTCCAGCATCCTCCGGTACCACCGGTCCAGGGTGTCCCTTATGGACTCCCTGAGGCGCTCCGGAGGCACGGCCCTGTAGATGTACTTGTAGCCGCCCAGGCCGATGAGCTCCTCCTCCCTGGTGGCCAAACCCTTCTCAACCAGGTTCTGCAGCAGCCTCTGGGCCGTGGACCTGCTCTTGTTCAGCCGCTCCGTGGCGTCCTGGATGGTGACGGGGCCAAGGTTCACCAGGACGCAGTAGGCCTGTATCTCGGTGGTCTTGATGCCCAGGGCGCACTTTATGAGCTCCTCCGGGCCTATCTCGGGGGCGTTGAGGATGCTCTGTATCTCTTTGAGGCTCATACTATGTTCAATGGTGGTGAACACCTTTAAATACCTTTATATTTTGTGACCGTCAACCAAGTACTGACACAGTATGCCTAAAACGGTTGAAGTGACTGACGCCTCGTTCGACGAGTTCGTGAAGAAGCACCCCAAGGTGATAGTGGACTGCTGGGCGGCCTGGTGTGGCCCCTGCAGGATGCTTAGCCCCATCATAGATCAGCTGTCCGAGGAGAAGACGGGTATCACGTTCGGGAAGCTGAACGTGGACCAGAACCGTGTGATCCCCATGCGGTACGGAATCATGAGCATACCGACTCTGCTCTACTTCAAGGACGGTGAACTGGTGGATAAGACCCTGGGTGCATTACCCAAGGTGGCCCTGGAAGCAAGGATAAGCGCTTTGATGGGTTAGGCCCGTCTAGGCTCGGCTCTTCAGCTTCTCCGTTATTTTAAGTAGCTCGTCCGGTGTGATGGGCTTGAGAAGGACCTCGTCTGTGCCGATCTGGCTTGGGTCCATGTTCTCCAGCATGTCCGTGTTGCCTGTGAGGAGGACCACGTTTATGTCGCTGTTCCTGTCCTTGAGGCGCCTGGAAAGCTCGCTGCCCGTGGTGTCTGGCAGCTTCAGGTCCAGGATGGCCATGTCGAAGTCCAGTTGGCTGGCCTTCAGCAGGGCCTGGTTGCCTGTGTTGGCCGTCTCCACGTAGAAGCCGGCGTCCTCCAGGAGTACCTTGAAGGTGTCTGTGAGGAACTCGTCGTCGTCCACTATGAGGACTGTGCCGAGGGGATCCTCGATGATGTTCACTTGCTCCTCGTATTCGTGGAGGGCCTCGCTGAAGTCTGGGTGCCCGTCCAGGATGTCCACTATGAGCTCTAAGCGCTCCACTAGAGCGTCCATCTTCTTCTCGTGCTCGTTGAGAACGTTGATGATGAGGTCAAGCACGTCTATCTTGTCTGTGAAGCTCATGTTTCTACCCGCTAACTCCCCGTACTAGAGGTTGTCTGATGGGTATATGAATTTTGAGGCTGATGTTTGGTGTAATTTGTTGACATTAGTATGTCGACGGCTATTTCTTGGTGTAGGTTGTGGTTGGTATGTGTTGATTCGTTTTTTAATTACGTTTCTCTGATCCATATCTGATGGTTGGCCTGTTGAGGTTGTCCCATGCTGTGCTCGCGCAGAAGATGCATGGTACTAAAGAAAAATAGGATTATGATGCGCTATGGTTCTTCCTTCTTTTTCCTGTATACTTCCTTGACCTTGTTGATCTCGAGAAGCGGCACGAACCGCCACCTCTTGATGGGCCAGTAGGCTCTCTCCATGTTTATCATCTGCTCCTGGGTGTCGAACTCGAACAACGCAAATCCCTTCGGCTCCATCCCCAGCCAGTAGCCGTCGATGAATTTTCCGTACTTTTTCTGCCACTTCTCGGGGTCCCGTCTGAGCTCTTCGCCGAGCTTGTCGTCCAGTTTGAACATCTCGTATATCTTCTCAGGGTCGTACTCCCAGAACCCAACGTACTTCAAACCACCAACCTCCACACGCCTCAGGTTCCACTCATCTTTCATTGAAGGCAGAACCATGATCAGAACTCACTAATCCTCTATTATGCAGTATCGCCTAAAACGATTAATATTGGTTCAAAATTAATCAAGTTGGTTTAATCCGTAATCATAGTTGAAGGAAGATGTTTGATTTGGCTGAAAAATTGGGCACCCAACCCACTACAGTTAACATGCTCATAGTGTCATCCCTGATATTCTCAAGCATCGCCACCTACCCTATCTACTTCGCCACAGCGCTCCTCCTCAAAGACATCAGCGAGTCCTTCGCCACCACCGTGGGTGTACTAGGCCTGATACAATCAGCGTCAAGCATGGTTACCCTGGTCTTCGCACTAATACTCAGCGCCCTCAGCCTCAAGCTCAACGCAAGAACCCTTCTCCTGTTGGGGCTCGGCTCCCTGGTCGCCTCTTCCCTGGGATGCGGCTTCGCCCAGAGCGCAACGATGATGTCCGTCTTCTACGCTCTCACAGGGGTGGGCGCCGCGGTGATCATGCCCATGGGGCTCACCCTGGTGTCTCAGCACGTAGCTGAGGGCAGCAGATCCAAGGTCATTGGATGGTTCACAGCCGGTTTCACCTTCTCTGGCCTGATAGGACCACCGATAGTAGGGTTCATAGCGGAGCACTATGGGTGGCGGATGGCGTATCTAGGCTACGCTCTACCCCTAACACTCCTCGGACTAGTCCTCTCCTTCACAGTTATACCTGTGTCAAGTGGTGGAGACTCTCAGACGGAAGTTGGGGGAAAGTTGTGGGACAGTTACCTGACGATCTTGAAAAGCAGATCAGCGTGCGCATGCCTGGTGACAACCATACTCGTCATGATCGCGTGGCAGGCCGCGGACCTCTACACGGCAGCCTTCTATAGGGACCGCTTCCTACTCACATTGACGGCGACGTCGCTGCTGCTGACGGCCACCTCACTATTCTTCACGGTCTCAAGTACCTTCAGTGGCAGAGTCATTGAGCGTTTCGGGAGGAAGCTTCTGGCGGTCGGGGCCATCTTCACCGCCGGTCTCATGGTGGCCTCATTCACAGCAGCCCCAATTCTTTACGCCTCCATGGCAGCCAGGGTCCTGGCCAGTGTGTTCGTCTCCCTCTTCTATAACGCGAAGGTGAATGTCATGCTCGATCAGGTTCCTCATATGCGTGGAACGATGATGTCCCTTGACCAGGCTGCGGGTGGCCTTGGCGGGGCCGTGGGTGCGGCTCTTGGGGGCGCCGTATTCACACTGTACGGGTATTTAGCTATCGGTCCGGTTCATGGGCTCTTGATGGTGCTTGCGGCTCTCATCTTCAAGGTGTTCGTAGTCGATAAGGGAAAGATGTAGTTACGCCAAGGATCATAGCTCGGATAAGCGCCCAGGTCCAAACATGAAGTTATCATGACTGGGGATCTACAACCATGAGCCTATACAGTATAGCTGCGCCAACGCTGAATAGGCCTATGACTCCCAGGACTCCGTAACCGTAGGAAAGCAGCAGAAGCCCTCCGAGGCCGGTGCCTATCGTCGCGCCGAGGCTCAGGGCGATGGAGCTCAGAGACATCACCGAGCCCCTCAGCTCGGGCACCTGCTCCAGGGTCAGGCTTTCCGAGGCGGTGTACCTCGCGGAGGAGACCACACACCCCAGGAATAGCAGCGCAGCGGAGACCAGGGGAGCGGAGGTGTTCAAGTACGCCATTGTAAGCAAACCCAGGGTGAATGAGGCGTATAATGCTATTCTCTTGCGCCCCAGTCTTACTACGAGTCGGCCTCCTACTAGGCTGCCGACCATGAAACTAGAGGATGTGCCTACGAGTATCAGCCAGGACAGGCTGAGGGGCAGCCCAGTGATCTGCCTCATGTAAGTTATCCCGAAGACGGTGGTTACCGTCCATGCGGCTTCTGTGAGTACCGTGCAGAGGATGCATGACACAGCTGACCTGTTGGCAAATATCTCCCTGAAGCCGCGGACAACGCTAGTCTGACCTGAGCTGCTCTGGGCGCTTGACATAGGAACAACTAGATAGACGAGAAGAAGGGCGGCCATGGCGATGGGAAGAGCTAACAACAGGAAGTTGGCTTTCCATCCCCAAAGGCCTGAGATAAATGTGATATAAGGGGCGCCTACAAGGACGCAGAGGGCCGTCCCCGCGAAGAACCAGCTGATTACCTTCGCACGCTTATCTTGCGGTATAAGATTTCCTACGAGTGCGCTGGCCATGGGGTTCACCATGGCTACAGCAACACCGATGAGGGAGAAGGTGACAAGCATCGACGCGAAGTCTGGGGCCAGGTAGCTTCCGATGAAGGATACGGCGAAGCAGGATAGACCTACGAGCATCAGCGACCTGTAACTGTACTTGATGGCGAGGAAGCTCATGGCGCAGCCCATTAGCATCGAGACGGTGAATACGGCCGTGGACAGCTGTCCCGCGACTCCTATGGGCACGTTGAACGTCTCTGCGATCTCGATGAGTAGGAGGGCTGTGATGAGTCCATGGGGCTGGGTCGCCACCCTCGAAAGGACGAGGGCCGGAGTGACGAGCTTGGAGGATCCGTTTTCACCCAATATATGTCCCCCTCTGTCAGTGTTTCAAGGCTCCACCCGTCCTAGGGGATGTGACTTCATGGTTTGATTCCCCATGCGAAGATGTTAATTGAGGTAACCTTGAAGCCCCTCGGCGAGGCAGCTTCCTCGGCACCGCCAAGCAGCTCACCCCTGATGGTGTCAACCATGTGTGCCGGTGTCTCCTGCCGCCAGTAGTTCCAGGCGGAGCAACTGTCCGACACGATGAAGCTTGGATCAGCGTAGTTGATGCTACGCCTCTCATAGATGTTGCTGATCTTTAAGCCGGCGCCCTCCAGGAGGTCGATGGACTCCTCGAGGCCCACGGGCCAGTCCTCGGTGTCAGCCACCGCCCCATGGAGTCCTGGCTGATCGGGGTGACGCGCCACGACCCTGTGAGCGATCTCCATACACTCCTGCCAAGCCGGTTTACCGGCGTAAGTGAAAGCCCACTGGCCACCCCGCTTCAGCACCCTACACATCTCGGCAAGCGCCTTTGGTTTGTCGGGGAAGAAGTGGAGGGACATGTTGCAGAGGACAAGGTCGAAGGATGCGTCGGGGAAATCGATGCGCTCCGCATCCCCCAACATGAACTCCACGTTGCCGAGGCCCCTCTCCGGTGCGATGTTTTTCGCGGCTTCTATCATGTTCCTGGAGATGTCTATGCCGTAGAATTTTCCCTTGTTGCCGCAAGCCTTCATAAGCTCGAAGGTGGATACGCCTGTCCCGCAGGCCACATCGAGGCATGTGGGGTTCTCAGGTATCTTGATCTCGTTCAGGACCATGTTGGTGGAGTACTTCATCCAGCTACCGAACTTGTCGTCGTACCATGAGGCCCAGTCGTCGAAGGTCTTCGCCACCCTGCCCTTTACTTCACTCAAGAATACTCCCCCCTGTATACTCCAGACCGGCCTACCTTGGTCAAGTTGTTCCCTCAGTAGGAATCCACTGGTACCTGACCAGCTTGCATATCTCCTCGAAGCCTAACCGCTTATAGACTTTGTAGCCCATACGGGTCGAGTGGAGTATGCCAAACCTGTAACCCCTCTCCCGGGCATCCATGAATGGAACATAGGAGATCATCCCACCGGCGCCCTTACCTCTAGCCTCCTGGAGAGTAGCCACATTGTACAGCCCAGCCACGCCGTCGCTATAAAGGATCGATGATGTGGAGACAGGTGTGTCCCCCAGATACCCTATGTAGTGACAGAAGTCGTCCACAACACCTAGATACTTGAAGCCTTCAGTAAGCCAATCCCAGGCAAACTCAGGCATGCCGTAAGCTTTTACCATGAGCCAGGTATAGGTCTCGAGCGTTTCGGGGGATTCTACACTCTCGCATCTGAAGCCTGGAGGCTGGACAGGCTCAACTAGCTCATCGATCTTCACCGCCATCCCCGGTGTCTCGTCTCTTCTGAACCCAGCTTCCTCAAGCCTTTCAGCAAGGTCACGTGGCTTATCCCATGGGTCTACCTGCCACGTAAAGGGGAGGTGCTCATTGTCGAAGTACTGTTTGATCTCATGTATTGCTTGGTCTACTTCTCCCGAGGTCAGGCTGGTATGCATCACCCTGTTGAGCATGGCTATATTGAGCCCAGATTTAAAGAGCCAGTACTGAGGGGTGGGGCGGTACTCAGCCCTAGGGTATACTGAGAAGAGCCTGAGCATACAACTGTTCCAGCTTCGATGGGTTGCTACGACCAGCTTCGGCTTTGAATACTCTTCCAGAACTTTTAGGGTGATGGGTTCGGGTTTCAATAATCTGTTCCTCCTGAGTTCCACTCATTTTTCACTGAAAGTAGGACTCTTATAATAGCTACTTCTAATTATTATAAGGCAGTATCGCTAAAACGTTAAATGTTGACAAAATAACCTTAGACACTGTTCTATTTTCAATTAAAATATACAGCGATTTTAGCATCGAAACCTATATACATCTCATATCGCTAGTGAAATGTGATGGTATGCTAGGTCTGCTGCTAATACCGCTGATGGCGCTTATCGGAGTCCTGTTCATACTCTCAGCCGTGTTCATAGGGGTGTCCTTCACCCTGGGGTTGGCCGTTACCCTTATCACTATACCACTGAAGTTGGTGCTGTGGGTCATCAGGGCTATCTTCAGACTGTAGCGCTATATTCTCAGAGTTTATATATCATCAGGTAGTCTGCACTGAGACGCAGGGCAACCCAATGATCGAAGTGATAGGGCTCGTGGCAGCCTTCACAATCATCTTCATCCTCAGGACCAGGGACGTGGAGTTCTACGTCTCCATAACCGTGGCCGCCATGATCATTGGGCTCACCTCAGGCAAACCCTTCACCATCCTGTTCGAGGTGCTCCTTCAGACCGTGAGCAAGCCGGACACGTGGGCCCTGTGCGCGGCCGTGGGCCTCATCTCCGTCCTCGGCTACGCGTTGAAGGAGACGGGCCTCATGGTCCGCTTCATAGACGCCTTGAGCGGCAGGCTCCCAGGCAACGTGCTCCTGGCTACCATACCCGCCCTCTTTGGGTTCCTTAGCATGCCGGGAGGCGCCCTCATGTCGGCCCCCTTCATAGAACCCGAGGCCGAGAGGCTGGGCCTTCAGTCTGAGCACAGGACCTACTACAATGTCTGGTTCAGGCACCTCCTATACTGGACGAACCCCATCACCTCCAGCACCATCATGGCGGTGACCTTGGGCGGCTTCACAGTGAGCCAGTGGCTGCGGGTCCAGTTCCCCCTCTTCTTCGTCATGGTGGCTATAGGCCTCTGGATAAGCAGGGACTTTATACTGAGGAAAGCTTCACGGGAGACTAAGACGCCCTTCACCCTGAGCAGCATCAAGGGCATAGTCCCCATCATGCTCTCGGTTGCTCTGACTATTGCAGGTGTCGAGGCCTGGATAGGGCTGGTGGCCGGCATCCTGTTGACACTGCTCCTCGGCGGAGCCAAGCCAGGCAAGTACGTCGAGTCCTTCGTCAGAGGGATAAGATGGGAGATCATCCTGTCCGTCGTCTCCATGCTCTACCTCAGGGACATGATACTGGCCTCGGGGAGCGTAACCAGCCTCTTCCAGTCAATCCTGGGCGCTGGTGTGCCCCTAATGGCCGTGCTGGTGGTGGTGCCACTCATAATAGGCGCCATATCCGGGTCACCGGCCATGGGCATAGGCATTAGTTTCCCCCTCCTGCTGCCGCTGCTTGGGGAGCCAAACATCCACCTCACCAGCATCATCTTCGTGGGTATAACCAGTGCCTACCTAGCCTCCCCCATCCACCTCTGCCTGGTCCTCAGTAACACCTACTTCAAGTCCGACGTCAACAAGGTCATCAGGTACCTGGCCCCCAGCAGCGCAGCCCTCTACATCGCAGGCGTCCTCTACCACTTGGCCCTCAACGCCCTGTGAAGGTAACCCCTTATACAGCCGCAGCCGATCCATGATCGGTTCCCTTGGGCGTCCTCTTAACACCTATAATAGTCAAGAAGAACCTCACCCTGGGCGACCTCAAGAGCAGAAGCTTTGCAGTGGACGCCTTCAACGTCCTCCACCAGTTCCTGGCTCTCATAAGGACACGGGACGGAACCCCCCTCATGGACAGGGACGGCCACGTGACCAGCCACCTGGTGGGCCTGGCCTTCAGGACCACCCGCCTCATCTCTGACTACGGGATGAGGCTGGTCTTCGTATTCGACGGCAAGCCGCCGGCCCTCAAGTCTGGCGAGGTGGAGAAGAGGCGGGAGATCAGGCGGAGAGCCGAGAAGGAGTACCAGAAGGCCTTGAGCAGGGTCGACGTGACGGAGGCATATTCAAAGGCGGTGATGACCGGCCGACTGACGGGTGAGGCACTGGGGGACGCCAAGAGGCTCCTAGCTCTCCTCGGTATACCCTGGGTCCAGGCCCCGGGGGAAGGCGAGGCCCAGGCAGCCCACATGGCCAAGATGGGCTACGTGTGGGCGTCCAACAGCAGGGACTATGACTCCCTCCTCTTCGGCGCCCCACGGCTGGTCAGGTACCTCACCATAAGCGGCGAGGAATGGCTGCCCAGCAGGGGCAGAGCCCGCAAGCTGGAGCCCGAGCTCATAGACCTGGATGCGCTCCTGGGTCACCTCGGGATAACCCGTGAGCAGCTCATCGACCTCTCCATCTTGGTGGGCACTGACTTCAACCCCGGCGTCAAAGGAATAGGGCCCAAGACGGCCCTTAAACTCATCAGAAGGCACGGCTCCCTTGAGGCACTCCCTATGGAAATCTTGGAGAGGGTTCCCCCGCAGTATAACGAGGTCCGGGCCGTCTACCTTGAGCCAGACGTAACCTCCGACTACGACGTGAGCCCCGGCAGGCTGCAGGAGGAGGAACTCCGATCCTTCCTGTGCGACGAGAGAAGCTTCTCGGAGGAACGCGTGGACACCCTCATCAAGAGGATGAGGCAGGCCGGAATGCAGCGGAGCCTCAGCGACTACCTTGGAGGCTGCCAAGATGCCTGACACACCCTTCAGGAGGCTCGCGGACCTAGCTCGCAGCCTGGGGTCAACGTCCAGCAGGAAGGATAAGACCGGCCTCATCTCCCGGTTCCTAGGAGACCTTGAGCCGGGGGAGGTGAGCCCAGCCGTCCTCCTCCTCGTCGGCGCCATATTCCCCGAGTTTGACCCCAGGAGCCTGGACGTGGGCTGGAGGACCGTCCAGAGGGTGCTGGAGGGGGGCGGCCAGACCACCCTCTTCAGGAAGAGCCTCACCATCGGCCAGGTCCACGCCACCCTCTCCGACGTGGCCCAGCGCTCCGGCCCCGGCTCAAGGAGGGCTAAGAAGCAACTCATAGAGGGCCTCCTCACCTCCGCTGACAGGGAGGAGGCCACCATTCTGGTCCGCATAATCTTCGGCGAGATGAGAATAGGCGTCAACGAGGGGGTGATGCTGGAGGCCATCTCCGAGGCATCGGGGGCGCCGCCACCGGTGGTGAGGCGCGCCCTGATGATGACGGGGAACCTGGGCAAGGTCGCACGGATCGCCGTGACGGAGGGCGAGGGGGGTCTCAGATCCCTAGAGGCCACCCTCTTCGTGCCCCTGAAGCCCATGCTAGCCAACATGGCCCAAGACCCCGAGGAGGCCCTCAAAGAGCACGGAGGCGAGGCAGCTTTCGAGTACAAGTACGACGGCGCCAGGATACAGATCCACAGGCGGGGCGGCGAGGTGCGGATATTCAGCAGGAGGCTGTCAGACGTCACCGGCAGCCTCCCAGACGTAGTGGACCTTGTGAAGGAGAGGATCACCGGCGGCGACCTGATCCTGGAGGGTGAGGTGGTGGCCGTGGGGGAGAATCAGAGGCCCCTGCCCTTCCAGGACCTCATGAGGCGGTTCACGCGGGTCACCGATGTCCGGGAGACGGCTGAGCTGATCCCTCTGCGGTTGTACCTCTTCGACGTCCTGTACCTAGGCGGAGAGCTGCTCATCGACGAGCCGTACAGAAGGCGCTGGGAGACCCTGGAAGGCCTGGCTCCATGCGAGCTCCTCGCCAAGCGGATTATAGCCTCCGACCCCGACGAGGTTCGCAGGATGCTGGAGGAGGCCCTGGCTGAGGGCCACGAGGGCCTCATGGCCAAGCGCCTGGACAGCGGCTACACGCCGGGCTCCAGGGGCAAGCTGTGGCTCAAGATCAAGGCCACGGAGACACTGGATGTGGTCATAGCGGCCGCCGACTGGGGCTCCGGCAGGCGAAGGGGCTGGCTCAGCAACTACCACCTGGCCGTGTGGAGCGGGGACGAGGCCATGGTGATCGGTAAGACCTTCAAGGGGCTCACTGACGACGAGTTCAGGTGGATGACCGAGCGGCTACAAACGCTGAAGACACATGAATCGAACTACACGGTTCACGTGAGACCCGAGCTGGTGGTGGAGGTGGCCTTCAACGAGATCCAGAGGAGCCCCCGCTACAGAAGCGGCTACGCCCTCAGGTTCGCCAGGGTCACGCGGATAAGGGAGGATAAGGGGCCCCTGGACGCTGACACCCTGGAACGGGTGAGGGAGCTGTACGAGAAGCAGTTCATGTACAAGGACAGGAGCGACTTCTAGCTCCGCTTTCTGAGGGAGCCCAGCTTGCCCAGGATGTACGCCCCCATGCTCTCGCCTGAAGGTATTCTCACCCCTAGCTCCTTTTCGCCTCTCCTGATCCTGTTGAGCTCCCTCTCAACCAGCTGGTACTCCACTAGGAGGTACAGCATCGCCAGAAGCCCCCCCAGTAGTAGCCACCAGCTCAGGCTAGTCACGTAGAAGGTGTAGCCGAGGGGCAGCCTCACGCCGCCTAGGACGAGGCCGGCACCGGCGAAGACCACGGAGGCTATGGTGAAATAGTACACGACGTGTATCTTCCTCTCCAGCTGGTTCCTCTGCACCTTCACATCATCCATACTCAGGAGTCTCTGCTTCCACTTCTCACCGAAGCCCATGACCTCCACGGCCTCTGGGTCCAGGTCTATGATGCCTTTCATGCTCCTGACGAACTCCTCGTTCTCCTCCACCATGCTGGCCCTCTGGGCCTCCTTGTATGACTCGAACCTGTCCTCGAACTGGTCGTCGAAGGACAGCCTGAATATGATGGCGTGGCTGACCGACATCGCGACGGCTAACAGGAAAATGACGTAGGGCTCTAACACTCCATTGAATGATGGCGGCTCTGGCCATAAAAACCTAAGGAGGGCTCGGCAGGCCCCTCTCAGTCTCCCTAAGGGACAAGTCGAGGCGCCTGTAGAAGACGTGGTAAAGAGCGAGAAGCGCCGAGGCGAAGAGAATGAACCCCCACCCTATCGTCGCCGGCTTGACGTTGAACCAGGGCAGCTCCACCAGAGTCTCTGGGTAGACGAAGTGCAAGGCCGCGTGCATCAAGCCGAAGATGAGCATGTAGTAGATGAACCTGATGTGGCCATCCATCCTCTCCCTTTCCGCGTTCAACGTGTTGAGGACGGCCAGCCTCTTCCTCCACAGCTCCCCGAACTGGACCAGCTCCGCCGGCTCCTCCCCCGACTCGATGCTGCTCCGGAGCTTCTCCTCCATCTCCCTGTTGGCTTGCAGCATCCTTTCCCTGAGGCTCCTCTTTGCCTCGGTGAACCGGTCCCTGAACTCGGCGCCGTAGAAGGACATGAAGACGTATTGGTTAGCCAACGCCACGAGGACTGTAGTGATAATCAGCGCGTAGGCTTCCATCAACCCATCTGTAAGGTCTGAAAATGTGTTAAAAAGAGTTTTTAGAGGATTGAAAAAAGGGGTTGGGTCGCTTACGCGTCCTTGAGCTGGTCCAGCGGCGGCTTCAGGTCCAGGGGGATGGGAGGCTTGTACTCGCGGCCCGCCAGCTTCTCCACCCACTCGTCCTTAATCTTCCGGAGGAGCGCTGGCTTGGTAAGGAGTTCTAGGGCGCAGGCAGCGTGGACCTTGGTGCTGAAGATGAGCCCCTTGTGGCCTATACTCATGCCGTTCTGGGCCACGAACTGCCAGCTGTGGCCCGGGGTGCCCAACATGCTGCACGTTGTGCTGAACTCCATTGTGGGAACCACCCAGCTCACGTCGCTGACGTCGG
>Ga0209164_1003996_pt1 | contig 13549 bp, 11 predicted proteins | sample MTBNYHSulfiMetaG_FD_187458 | JGI IMG/M metagenome (GOLD analysis project Ga0209164, IMG submission 187458) | Enrichment culture microbial communities from rom New York Harbor, USA that are MTBE-degrading - MTBE-NYH (New York Harbor Sulfidogenic)... | ecosystem: Environmental > Aquatic > Marine >...
TGGAGGGGCAGACCATCACGGCCGGACATCTGCCGGTTCATCTGCAGCAAGGCACGCCAAAAGCTGTCGCTTCGTATTTCGGGACCCGAAACCTGAAGCAAGTGCTGGAACGGACCGAATCGGAGCTGATCCAGGCGGTGCTGCGCGATGCCGGCGGCAACAAGGTGGCGGCGGCCCGGCAACTGGGTATCCACCGGACCCACCTGTACAAAAAGTTGGCGAAAATAGAGGCGAAAGCAGATCGCCCGGCAAGCTGATGGGCATCTATTGGTCTGCTTTGAGCCTTTTGAGCCGTTCCCGTATCCCCCATTGGTCGATGAGCGGCGGCACGCAAGCCGGCACCAGATGTGTCCACGGTTGGCAGCCTAGGATACAGTCGCGAATGTCGCTTCCACTGATGCCTTTTTGATCGGGCAGCACTTCCCACAAGACATGGGTGTTCAGTCCCAGGCTGTTGAAGTATTTGAGTTTGCGCCGTCCCCAGTCGTCGTAGATGGTTAGAAAAAAGACCGCATCCATGGGAACATAGTAGGGATAGCGCGCTGGCAGGTTAATGGGGAAGGGAACGATGATGAAGTCCTGCCATTGCAGCCCGGCATCGTGCAGCACGGCTTCGACCATGATGTGGCGCTCATAATAGGTCAAGGGGTTTGCCGATGGGTCGCTCCGTTTGGGATCCGCCTTTTCTTTTTTGGTTAAAAACGGATCTGGATTGGTGATGCCGACTACCAGTCGCCGGCAAAGGGCTTTTCCAGCGAGCAGGTACTTGAGATGATCATTGTGCAGCACCTGAAAGCGGCCGTGAATGACGCCGATTGGGTACATTTCGTTGAATCCTGAGAGAAATAGGGACTACTTCAAATCCTTTGCCAACGGATTTTCAAGGCGCATTGCTGTGGCATTTCCGGGCCAGTACGGCTGGTCCACGGGCGTATCCATCAGTCCGTGCAGCTTGGCCCGATCCAAGTGATTGAGAATAAGGTACATGAGCTCTTTTCCCCTCACGAAACCCAACGCGCCCCCGGCCGCACAGATTTCATCATATTGCCTGATCGTGTCCCGGCGGATGCCTGGTCCGTGAAAAATCAAGGGCACCGGTTCCCCCGAATGGATCAATGGGCCTGCGCTGGGAGTGGAATGATCTGCCGCAACGACAATGAGCAGGTCCGGTTCCGCTAAAAGGGGTTTCAAGACATCGCCGATACCCCGGTCCAATGCCTCGAGCACCCTGGTTTTATAAACCGGATCTTTCGTATGGGCCGCCGCATCCGGCATTTTCGTATGGACATGAATAAAGTCGTAATCGTCGAGAACCGCCATTGCTTTTTTCAAGCGCCGCGACAGATCGGTTCCCGGCCGAGCGGTATCCTCGACTTTAATAGCGTCCATTCCTATGTAGGCTGCAAGGCCGTGATAAACGATCCCACTGGCGATACTCAGGCCTCGCAGTCCGAACTGTTCTGCAAAAGGCGTCACCTTTTTGAGTCGCCCCGCCCGCTGGGTCACCAGGCCATTGATTGTCGGTCGGCCTTTATTTCGCCGTACGATGTTGACTGGATGGTTCGTTAGGGTGTGGTGGACCCATTCCAGGTATGCGCCAAGGGCTCGTGCCGTATGGAGCGTTTCGGGGGCCTCGGCGAACCGTTGCCACGGCAGTATCGCCATGAGGGGCAGGCCTTCCGTAATAGGGTCCGAATCGGTGACAAACGGTGAGACATCTCCGGAAAGGGTCAGAATACCCCGAAAGCCATGAGTATGGTGCAACCGGATGCAAATCCCGTTGGCGGTGGCATCGCCGATCGCTTGGACGAGCGATCGGATTTCTTTATCAGAAGCCTCGGGCTTTCCGTCAACCAATTGAAGTGTTGCATGGGATGAGGCTTTGACCGTCACAAAATGGGCCAGAACGGCCACCTGAGTGTCATCCAACGGGAGGCCGGCGCCCAATGCCTCCAGGGCACCGCGACCTGGAAAGGCGTCCATGTCATAGCCGAACATGGCAAAGTGCGCATTTTCGCTGGGAAGGGCTTGGCCCAGAAGGGCGGCATGGAATAGCCCGTTGGCGCCGTCTCGGGCAAGCAGATCCAATACGGGTATGTGGGCGGCCTGAAGGGGAGTGAGATGGCCAAGTTCGGGGTAGGCTCGATCCCCCACCCCATCGAGGAGAATCATGATGCACTTTTTCGACATAATTTCTGCCGTTCAACCCCAATAGTGACATGCATTCAAACATCGGACGAACGCCATCACCAAAAATTCTATTTGGAACGGATAGACACTGTCAATGTGAAATCATGGCAACTAGGTGTTGCATTTATAAATTTGTGTGGCTCATCAGGAAAATCAATCGAAACACGGTGGAAAATAACAACAATGAATTTGCTATTCCCAGTTCATGTTCTATTATAGCCGTCATGATTTTCGATCTTCACATTCACACGACCCTCTCTCACTGCAGTCGATTGGACTTACAGGAAGCCATCTTTTGCGCCAAAGAACGCGGACTGGATGGGATTTGCATTACCGATCATCATACCATGGACGTGCGCCATTCGGTGTCGGAAGGCATTCAGAAAAATGGGCTGTGCGTGATATTCGGCATGGAATACACCACTTCCCAGGGGGATTTTCTTTTATTCGGCCCCTTCGAACATTTGCCCTCGAAGCTTCCGGCGAATCTCTTGTTGCAAACCGTCGAACAGCGAGGGGGCATAGCCGTGGCGGCCCATCCCTTTCGCGAGCATAGACCAGTGGACGAGCGGCTTATCCATGATGGGCTGTGCGGTGCCATCGAAAGCATCAATGGACGCAATACGCCACTGGAAAACCTGGCGGTCGATACCTGGCGCCGATCCTACGATTTGACCGAGTGCGGCGGCAGCGACGCGCACTCCCTTGACGAAGTGGGTAAATTTGCGACCCGCTTTTTCGCTCCCGTTCGAACACGCGGGGATCTGATTCGCAATTTGAAACAACGCTTGTGCCAGCCTGAAATTCACGCCGCGGCGCACGACCATTGCTGGGATAACCAGATGGATGCGATCCGCAACGCGTCGGCTCAGAAACCTAACTTTTGTTGACTTGCTTTTTCCGTCATCCCGGCGGAAGCCGCGATCCTGTATTTTCAATATGTTCTGGATGCCGGCGTTCGCCGGCATGACGCCTCGTGCCTCAGGGAAAAGGGAAATGCGTTCATGCGTTCCTCTCGTGGTGGTAACGCAGGTGCTACAATGAGCGAACCGCGAGTCCATCCTCTTCCTACCGTCGATCCCCTTTAGGATTGATCAGGCCCTGTGCCATCAGCCAGGGTTTGGAGGCTTCCAGATTCTTGCGCGCCGTGGCGGTGCGCGCGAAACCGCCCTGGTCCGGAGTGGCGTCCGTGTGGGCACCGAGTCCATACATCAGGCAGAAGCTGGTGTAGGCCGCTTCGATTTCTGAACTGAAGCCCAGGCTGTCCTGCATGTGGTTGATGGCCGATTTGACGGTGCCGGTCCAGGCCGGCGCCGCGAGGTAGTTGTCGGCCACCCGGTCGGCATAGGCCAGGGTTTCGGCTTCCAGGCGGTCGGCCGGAAAGAGGCGGTTGACAAATCCGCAGGCCAGGGCTTCGGCAGCGGGCACGAAGCGGTGCTCCAGCAGGATCTCCTTGGCTTTTTTGGGGCCCAGGTCCCAGGGCGCGGAGAAGTACTCCACCATGCCCGGCAGAAACAGGCTGTCGTCCGCGGCAAAAAGCACATCCATGGCGGCCGCCACCATCCAGCCGCCATAGATGCAGTAACCGTGGACCATGGCAATGGTCGGTTTGGGGCAGTTGCGCCAGTTCAGGGTCATCTTGACATAAAAACGATACATGTCCGCGACCTTGCGACGTAGATCCAGACTCTGGGGCTCGGCCAGGCCATGCTCCCGGCAATATTGAATCTCCTCTTCGGTCCCCAAATCATGCCCGGCGGAAAAGGCGCGACCGTCGCCCGAGAGTACGATTACACCGCAATTCGGGTCATCCACGGCCGCGGCCATGGCATCGTCGATCTCCTGCAGCATTCGGTAGCTTTGGGCATTGAGCTGTTGCGGCCGATGGAGAATGATGCGGGCGATCTTGCCCGGACGATAGAGAATATGTTTTAATTGCATGGACCGCTCCTTTCGGTGTCTGTGAGATGACCGCGGTGGCATCCGGTCGGTGAATCGATACTGCATCATGTCACTGTGGCAAATCAAGGGATTAAGCGAGTTGTAGGAGAGATTTGATGACCGACATCCAGATCCGGAAAGGCTATCGGCCCGGTGCGATCGGCCGGGTGGTCGAGATGCACGGCCGATATTACAGCCGGCATTGGGGTTTCGGATCGTTTTTCGAAGCCAAGGTCGCCCGCGAAATGGCGCTCTTCATGGATGGCTATGATGACGAAAGGGATGGGCTATGGACAGCCGTGATGGATGGCCGCGTTCAAGGCGCGATCGTCATCGACGGCGCCCAAGCCGCGGGCCAGGGGGCCCATCTGCGATGGTTTGTCGTTTCCGAGCGGTTGCAGGGGCAGGGCATCGGCGGACGATTGATCGACGAAGCGATGGCGTTCTGCCGTAAGAGGGGCTACGGACGAGTCTACCTCTGGACGTTCGAAGGGCTGCATGCGGCCCACCGGCTCTATGAAAAGGCGGGCTTCGAGCTCGTAACGCAGCACGAGGGTCGGCAGTGGGGGCGCGAAGTCAATGAGCAGCAGTGGGTGCTGCGGGTGTCTGGCGGGTAAGGCGCGTTCCCGAAATGCTTTCGAGAACGCGCCGCTTTGGATTTACGGCCGGTCGCGGGGCCCGGCGGATTTGTTACTTGATGACTATTCGATCACCTGGTCGGCGGACTGAATGATCTCAAAGGGCAGGTTCAGACCCATGGCTTCGGCGACCTGCATGTTGATGATCAGTTTGCCTTGCTCGTTCTGGGCCACCGGGATGTCGGCCGGAGCGGTGCCGTCCAATATTTTGATAGCGGCCTTGGTGGCCCAGAATCCTTGCTCCTCGGCCACCTTGGCATAGGTGAACAGGGCGCAGTGAGCCATGAAATCATAGGTCGATCCGGTGGGGATGGTGGTGTTGGCTTTGGCAAAGGCAGTCATATCGTCTTTGTGATCGTTATAGAGGCCGCCGTCGGAATCGATGATCAGAATGTCCACCGACTGTTGCAGCTCCTTGAATCCCTTTTTCCAATCTTCGTAGCTGGTCGAATAGTATTCGGTGAGTTGCATGCCGAAGACTTTTTTGTAGTTCTGCGCCTCTTTACGCGCGGTTTCCACATCGGGTCCCAGGAAACCGAGACGGTCCCCCTTGGCAAAGGGTTTTAATTGATCGACCAGTTGAGGAATGGGCGTGACCTCCAGCATACCGGTGACATTGCTGGTGGGCAGCCCGTAGATGCTGGCATCCCAGTTCAAACCGCAGAAGACAAACGGCAGAGATCCGCCTTTATAGTAAGGCACGATCACGTATTGGGCGGCATTGTCATCGGCAGCAACCACGACGTCGGGCTTGAACGCGTCGATTTCGGCCTTGGCTTTACGGCCGGCTTCGGCCTTGAAGGCTTCGTCCGTGTTCCGCTTGGTGTCCAGCCGGACGATTTTTAATTCGGCCCCGGTCTCTTTGAGGGCGTTCTCGACCCCCGCGGCGATCCCGTCGCTCCAGGCATATCCCTGGTGATACGAATCGACAAAGAGCACTTTTTTGCCATCGTATGGCTTGGCCGACGCGATCACCGGCAGCACCAGCAAGGCGATGGTCACCATCAGTTTCTTTGAAAGGTTCTTTATTCTGTTTTTTAACTCCTTGGTTTGATTTATAATTTTGGAACGATGGATCGTTTGGCGGCATCCCGTGATTGCCGATTGAGACCATCATCGGTCTTTTTCTTGGAGACTTGAGTGTTTCTATCGTGGGGGGTGGCCTGCAGATGATACGAGCCCGGGAGACACTACGTCACCCGCAGAAGATTGGTTTTTCCGTTCCGGCGTCGAGATATTTCTTTCTCGTGCCTTTGATTTGGATTGATGTCTGGTGGATTTGAAGGGATGTCAAAACGGAAAAATTCTTTTATTTTGGACTGAATTCGTGTCTTAATACCTGCTATCTAAAATGGGCCGATATGCGAACCGGTTCGGTTCGTTTTCATCTGCAAATGGGCCTTTTGCGGATGGGCACAAACCAGACAGGGAGAACATGATCGTGGTGGACACCTATTTTGCACCGGTCCGCAGGACAGACCGGAGAGAGTTCAAGAACCAGATCGTCGATATCAGTCACAATCCGATTATGAACACCTTGCTCAAGGCGGTTTCGGGCCTGATGGTGGTGCTCAACGAGGAGCGTCAAATCGTGGCGATCAACCATGCCTTTCTCGAGGCGCTCGGCATCGACAATGCCGAGGAGGTGCTCGGCCTGCGTCTCGGTGAGAGCTTGAAATGCGTCCATGCCCATGGCGCGCCCAACGGATGCGGCACCACGCCCCAATGCGTCACCTGTGGTGCGGCCATCGCCACCATGGCGGCCATCGAGAACGACTTCAGCGACGAGCAGATGTGCGCCATGACCACCGAAAAGGATGGTGTGAAAAGCGACCTCTGCCTGCTGATCCGCTCCCATCCCATGCGCGTGGATGACCGCCGGTGGATACTGCTATTTGCTCAGGACATCACCCAGGAGCAGTTCTGGATGAACCTGGAACGCATTTTTTTCCATGACATCAACAACTCCCTGGCCTCCCTGCTCGGTTACAGTGACCTGCTGGCGTCTGAGATGCCGGACCATCCGGCCGTGCAGCAGATCAGGTCCGCGGCGGTGAGATTGAATGCCGAAGTCGCCCTGCAACGCACGCTTTCCAGAAGCAAAGAGGGTCAATACAAGCCCAATCGGGGCTATGTACCGTTGAGCAGAATAAAGAAGGAACTTGGCCTGCTCGTGGACGGCCACACCGCACGTATCGGCAAATCCTACGAGGATTCCTGGCCCGAAAACGACGTCAACATATACACCGATCCGTTGTTGGTCTCCAAGGTGCTGGGCAATATGGTCATCAATGCCCTGGAAGCCACGCCCAAAGGGGGCCAGGTGCGTCTGGCAGTCGAGGTTTTGGAGGAAGAAAGGGAGGTCGTATGGAAAGTATGGAATGCCGAGCACATCGATGAAAAGTACCGACACAGGATTTTTCAACGCTACTTCAGCACCAAGGCGGACTCGGGGCGAGGGCTGGGCACTTATGCCATGAAACTCTTCGGTGAACACTATCTGGGCGGTAAGGTCGATTTCGTCTCCGACCCGGCGGAAGGCACCACTTTCTTCTTCCGACTGCCGATCAACAAGCCATCATGAAACGTCTGCCACCGGCCATCATCGATTTCCACGTCCATCTGTTTCCCGACAAGGGATTCGACGCCATATGGAACTATTTTGCCGCCATGGGGGCCGACGTGCTGCACAAGCTCTACAGCGGCCCATGCATCGACTATCTTCACGAGCATGGTGTGGAGCGCATCGTTTTTTCCAACTATGCGCACAAAGCGGGCGTCGCCGCGCCAATGAACGCATGGAACGTCGATCTTCTGGCTTGCCATGAACGGCTTTACTGCTTCGCCCCTTTCCACCCAGATGACGACCACGGCCTGGAAGACGCCGCCCGGATGCTCGATCATCCCCGGGTGGCCGGCATCAAGCTGCACTTTCAGGTCCAGAAAATCTACCCTCACGATCCGCGCCTCTATCCCCTGTATGAACTGGTCATGGAGAAGAAAAAGCGGCTCCTGCTGCATGTGGGCAACGGCCCCACGACCAATCCATTCGTAGGCTTGGAACATTTCCTGCCCGTGCTCGATCGTTATCCCGACCTGCCGGCCAATATCCCCCATATGGGGTGCTACGAGTTTCAGGCATTCATGGAACTGTTGAACACCTATCCTCATCTTTACCTCGATACGGCCTACACCTTCTGGCCGGGAACGCCCTTTTCATTCAACCTGGACACCGCATATCTGGAAACCTACAAGGACCGTATCCTCTACGGCTCCGATTTCCCGAACGTCATTCTACCCCGCCAGGGCGAAATCGACCACCTCCTGAGCCTCGATCTCTCCCAGGCGTTTTATGATCGGGTGTTTTATACCAATGGGATGACACTGCTCGACGAGACGTGTCCGTAGACTGCCGGGACACGCTGGTGTCAAGGGACCCTGGATGCTGAGCAGCAGGGTTTAATTCATTGATCAGGGGACTCAAGCACCAGGATGGGAGTCAGGCGAGGTGCATGCAAGAAGAGGTGCACGCGCTTTGAATCTTGTGCCGTTATCCGTTGAGCAGGAATTGATCTTCGCTCACCGTTCCTGGATTCTCCGTGGCACCAGATCCCGTTAAAACGGCTTCAGAAACTTTGAAATTTTCAGTTTCGACAGGTTCATGCTCGACCATTTGGTCATGCGTACCCATCCTTCCCTGCGTTCGTTGGGAGATCTGCGGTCCGTCGTTTCTCTATGGTGGGGGTCTGCTGCGAAGAGCCGCTTGAGGATGGGAAATTTGCGACGGTCGTCGCCGCTGCGTCTGTCGAGGGAGGAGCGTTCTTTGAAATCCACGGTGTCCTCCTTGGGTTGAAGGTTGATGCCGAATTATAAGGTGGTTCCCGTACCGGGGGCAATAGAGAATTTTAATAGGTAAATTGCGGGTTTTCATTTTTTCGCGGTTGACAGGTTGGCCCGCCTTTCCTTAGGCTGTTTATTTGGCATGTCGATCATAACGATTCACAGGAGGGGCGAGTGCTGCAATTGTCGCGTCGCTTTGCGGACCTTCGTATCCGTTACAAGCTGCTGATCAGTTACTCGGCGGTGTTCGTCCTTTCCCTGTCCATCGGCAGCATCATCATGTTTCATTTCGTCAAGGCGGCCATCCAGGCCAACATCGAGAGCGAGCTAAAGAACACCACCCAGACCATTTTGAACATGGTCAAGACCTCGGCCGGGGTTTCGATCAAAAACCACCTGAGGGCCGTGGCCGAGAAAAATCGCGAGATTGCCCACCATTTTCATCAACGCGCTTTGGATGGGGCGATGAGCATGGAGGAGGCCAAGCGCCGCACCGCAGAGGTGATGCTGAGTCAAACCATCGGGAAGACCGGGTACATCTATTGTATCGACAGCGGCGGCGTCATATTGATCCATCCGGAAAGCGCCCTGATTCGCGTGGATCTGTCGGAATATGCATTCATTGCCGACCAGAAGGCCCGCAAGGTCGGTTACCTGGAGTACAATTGGCAAAATCCGGGCGAGAGCCACCCCCGGCCCAAGGCGCTCTACATGACCTACTTCGAGCCCTGGGACTGGATCATTTCAGTTTCGTCCTACCGCAACGAGTTCAGGGAGCTGGTCAACGTGGACGATTTTCGCGACAGCATCCTCTCCATCGTGTTCGGCCAGACCGGGTACTCCTATGTGCTGGATCTGGGCGGAAACCTGATCGTCCATCCCTCCCTGGAAGGCAATTACTACGAGGCCATCGACATCCAGGGCCGCCAGTTCATCCAGGAGATCTGCCGGCGCAAGAGCGGCAAGATCATCTACTCGTGGGCGGCGCCCGGCGAGCCCACGGCGCGTGAAAAGCTGGTGATATTCAACTATATTCCCGAATATGAGTGGATCGTGGCCTCGTCGAGTTTCCTGGAGGAGTTTTATGCGCCCCTGAAAACCATCTCCCACCTGATCCTCATGACCGTGTTGATCACCTTCGTGCTGGTGCTGCCCATCACCCTGCGCATCAGCTCATCCATCACCAATCCGCTCCAGAAGCTGATGGACCGGTTCGCGGCCGGCGCCAAAGGGGACATTTCGGTGCGCATGCAGCGCCAGAGCCGCGACGAGGTGGGCATGCTGGCCAGCTACTTCAACACCTTCATGGAGCGCCTGGAGGCCAATATCCAGGAGTCGCGACGGGCCGAACAAGCCATGTCCCGCATGCGACACTATCTGAAGAACTTTGTCGACGCCATGCCATCAGTCCTGGTCGGTGTCGACCGGGAGGGTCGGGTGACCCAATGGAACCGCAGCGCCGAACGTATGACCGGCATCGGGGACGATCAGGCGCTCGGGCGGCCGGTCACCGAGGTGTTGCCGTTGCTCATGCCCCACATGGAGATGGTCTTTGCGGTCATCCAGACCGGCCAGGCCCGGCAGGTCGAAAAGACCATGTGCAGTTACGGCGGCGACACCTTTTATGCGGACATCATGGTCTATCCCATCGAGGCCGGTGAGGTGAAAGGATCGGTCATCCGGGTGGATGATGTCACCCAGCGGGTGCGCATGGAGAACATGATGGTCCAGACCGAAAAGATGATGAGCGTCGGCGGGCTGGCCGCCGGCATGGCCCATGAGATCAACAACCCGTTGGGCGGCATGTTGCAGAACCTGCAGAACGTGGTTCGCCGCATGTCCCCGGGGCTGCCGGCCAATGACACCGATGCGGCCGCGTGCGGCACCACCCTGGCGACCATCGGCTGCTATCTGGAAAAGCGGGAGGTGTTTCGGTTTCTCGACAATATCCGGCGTTCCGGGGAGCGTGCATCGCGGATCGTCGAGAACATGCTCAGCTTCAGCCGCCGCAGCGAGTCGCGCCAGACCCCCGTGCAACTGGCCGACCTGCTGGACAAGACCATCGAACTGGCGGCCCACGATTACGACCTCAAGAAGAAGTTCGACTTTCGCCATATCCGCATCGATCGTCACTATGCGCTGGACATGCCGCCGGTGCCCTGTGTGGCCACCGAGATCGAGCAGGTGGTGCTCAACCTGCTGCGCAACGCGGCCCAGGCCATGATCGAGGAGGGGCGGTCGTCCGAGCCGCCCTGCATTGCCCTGCACTTGGGCCGGGAGGATGGCTTTGCCGTCATCCGCATCGTGGACAACGGCCCGGGCATGGACGAGCAGCAGCTCAAACGCATCTTCGAGCCGTTTTTCACCACCAAGGAGGTGGGTGTGGGAACTGGATTGGGGCTTTCGGTCTCCTATTTTATCATTACCAATAACCACAATGGGTTCATGTCCGCCGAATCCGCGCCCGGAAAAGGGGCGACCTTCATCATCCGTCTGCCCCTGGCCGACCCGATGGCCGCCGCCCCGGCTTTAAACAACGGTTCCGCAGGCCAGGAGCGTCACCGTGTTCACTGAACGATCGGCCAAACGCTGTGTGCTGGTGATCGACGATGAAGACATCGTTCGAGACAGCATCTCCACGTACCTGGAAGACAGCGGCTTCATCGTGGCCCAGGCCGCGGACGGCCGCGAGGGACTCGAACGCTTTCGTGCCGTCACGCCCGACGTGGTGCTGCTCGACCTGCGCATGCCGCGCATGGACGGCCTGGAGGTGCTCGAGGCCATGGCCGGGGAGCTGGCGCGCGTGCCGGTGATCGTGGTGACCGGGGCCGGGGTGCTCCAGGATGCCGTGGCCGCCCTGCGCCTGGGGGCTTTCGATTTCGTCACCAAACCGATCGTGGACATGGCGGTGCTCGAGCACGCCGTCAATCGCGCCCTGGAACGCACCCGGCTGAGGGATGAAAATCAGCGCTACCAGGCCCACTTGGAAAAAGAGATCCGTTCCCGTACCCTGGACCTGCAACGGCGAACCGAAGAGCTGCTGGCGGCCAATTCGGAGCTGAAAAAGGAGATCGCCATTCGGGAAAAGACCGCCGCGGCCCTCAAGCAGAGCGAGGCGCGGCTGGCCGAGATCGTCTCCATTTTCGAAGGGTTCATCTATACGTGCGACGCCCAGTTTCGCCTCGATTTCGTCAACCGCAGGCTGGTCGATCACCTGGGCGCAGATCCCACCGGCAGCAGCTGCCATCTTTCCCTCTACGGCCTGGAAAAGCCCTGCCCCTGGTGCCGCCATCCGGACGTGTTCACGGGCCAGACCGTTCACACCGAGTTCTACAATGAAAAGGACGGCCGCTGGTACGATGCCGTTCAGGCCCCGGTGTTCGATGCCGAGGGCCAGGTGCGCCATCTGCAGGCCGTGGTGCTCGATATCACCGAACGCAAGGCCACCGAGGATTGGCTGCGCCAGCGGGAGATTCAACTGGCCGAGAAGAACCGGCGGCTGAAATCCTCCCTGCGCACGGCCAGCCGGTTCGGTCAGATCATCGGAAAGAGCCGGGCCATGCAGGAGGTGTATGAGAGCATTCTCAAGGCGGCCGAGTCCAATGCCCACGTGATCATCTACGGCGAGTCGGGCACCGGCAAGGAATTGGTGGCCAAGACCATCCACGACCTGAGCGACCGGGGCAGCAAAAAGTTCGTCACCGTGCACTGCGGCGCCATCCCGGACAACCTGGTCGAAAGCGAGTTTTTCGGCTACCGCAAAGGCGCCTTTACCGGAGCGGACCAGGACAAACCCGGATATCTGGACGCGGCTGACGGCGGCACCCTGTTCATGGACGAGGTGGGCGAGTTGAACCTGACCATGCAGGTCAAGCTGCTGCGGGCCATCGAAGGGGGTGGATACACGCCCATCGGCAGCAGCGAGGTGAAACAGGCCGACATCCGCATCGTGGCGGCCACCAACCGCAACCTGCGCAGCAGCCTGGAGACGGGCAGTTTCCGCAAGGATTTCTATTACCGGATCCACATCCTGCCCATCTATCTGCCGGCCTTGAAATCGAGAAAGGAGGATATTCCCCTCCTGGTCAATCATTTTGTCAGTGATTTTCCCCACGGCGACCGGATTCCAGTGGTGCCCCAGCGGGTGATCGCGGCCATGCAGCGGTACGACTGGCCGGGCAATGTGCGCGAGCTGCAAAACAGCGTTCACCGTTATATCACCCTGGGGCAGCTCGACTTTTTGGACCTGGGCCAGGCCACCGAACCAGAGACGCAGGCCGTTTCGTCCGACGACCTGCTCCTCCAGCCGGATCGGACCGATTTCACGTTGGGCGATGCGGTCCAGGCCTTCGAGAAGCGTTACATCGAGCATCTGCTCAAGGAACATCAATGGCACCGCAGTCGTGTCGCCGAGCTGCTGGGGATCGACCGCCGTACGCTATTCCGCAAAATGAAGGGGCTTGGGCTCTAATTGTCCTGAATTGGGACAAATATGACTCATTACCCCATTGTTATTTTAAATCAGCTTATTAGCGAGCATTTTCCTCCAGATTGGGACATAAAAATCCCATTTATTCGCAGAACTCCATTCATTTAAAAAACAGGATTAAACTCAATTCCGGTATAACCTCCTGGATTTATGTGATTTCTACCATTCCTGGATGAATGGCATGCCGATTGCTGATGAATCATCAGTAAATAGGTCATCCTAAAACGGTCCGGCATGGTTCCATTCGGCCATGCGCCAACTCATCATTCGCATTCAACCCGAAAAGGAGGTCCCATGGCAGCAGAAGGTCAAGGCAATCCGGCGGTCGTCGGTCTGGCAGGGTTTGGTCTCACCACCCTGATTCTTCAGTTTCACAACCTCGGCTGGTGCGGCATCGGCCCGGTGCTGGCGCTCGCCCTCGCCTTTGGCGGCGTGGCCCAATTGATCGCCG
>Ga0209164_1003998_pt1 | contig 13547 bp, 10 predicted proteins | sample MTBNYHSulfiMetaG_FD_187458 | JGI IMG/M metagenome (GOLD analysis project Ga0209164, IMG submission 187458) | Enrichment culture microbial communities from rom New York Harbor, USA that are MTBE-degrading - MTBE-NYH (New York Harbor Sulfidogenic)... | ecosystem: Environmental > Aquatic > Marine >...
TCCGTTTTCACCACAGAAAAAAAAAGGAAAACAAAAGATGCCTATGTCTTTTTCTCAGAGAGTTTCTTTGCAAGCCCCCAGAGATTTTCAAACTTTCCATTGAGCAATTCAATATCCTCAAGGTTCACATACGCTGTTCCGACATAACAAGGCTCTGCACCCTCCTCTGTAAGGATTTTTATGCCGTTTACCGCAAGTTCCTTGCCGAAGACATAATTGCGCATGGTCCCCGAGGTGTTTTCCGAGAAGTACCGGATATCCAGGTTATCCCCATACGCATCCTTCAGTTGCTTCGCGATATCGATGTTCGCTTCAGAGTCAATCAGAAGCTCAACTTTTGTATCCAGCGCCAAAAACTTCTTAAAATAACGAAGGAACGGTTCATCGAAAAACCGCTCTCCACCGATCTGCATCCGAAGATTATTTTTCTTCTCTAGACAATTATTCAGAATATTATACAGAATCCATTTGCCGCTGTAGCGAAGCGTAACATTCCCATCGCGTTTAATCTTGATTCCATAGGTCTTAAAATGTTCGTTGTAGGCTGAGGAATATTCATTGAGCCGGTTCTGCATCGAAGTAAACGTATCAGGGGCTATCACGGTTTTCAGATCATCCTTAATGTCTTCCCAAATGACTTTCGGATGCACAGGCAGATAGCTTTCCCTGCCGAAATCCTCCTCAGAATGCGCTGAAAATAGCACCTCTGCAATCAACCCGTTCCTCAGTAGAGAGTTCCTCCCTGTTTCCAAGGGTCTTCTTGTGATATTCGTAAGCTCCTCAGCGGTTTTCAGAAACTCAGAAAACTCTTTGGGGCAATCCATGATAAGGATTGTATAATAGGTAGCAGCTTCCCTCGGACGATCAATCTTCATCCGTTCGAACATCATTTCAAAATCTTGTATATAATCAAGTTTCACTTTAGTCTTGTATTCATTATTTCCCATCCACGAACACCATCCATTTCTTTATGAAAACACATGTCATATGTTTTTTTATAGTTTATGGATGCATACATACCTGCATTGTATGCTCATTTCACAATAACAGATACACGTTAAAAATATTTCACCACCGTGATTCTTGATTCATAGTGATTACCGATGTCATCTGAGGCGACTGCGCTTATTACTTTTTTTCCCGAGCATCGGTCGTCCCATCTCCAGACATAGGGGGGAGTTGTGTCCGTTGATTTATAGACAGAATCGATGTAAAAATCAACCCGGGTTATGTGTTCATTGGATGTATTTACTACGACGTCGATTTGTCCAATAATCACAGTAAGAACGGGGTTGTATAGGGTTATTTTATTAAAAAAATAGATTCCCTTGTATGGTTTGCTTATTTCTGTACTGTGGTTGATTTCCCGATAAATGATTTCGATGTCGTCATCGTAAAGAATGTCATTTCCCGTCACCCAACAGGGAAACCTCCATTCATTTCGATCAATATCGATTCCTTGCATATAATAGGCTGCCCAGAGCAGCTCCATGCAGTATATTTTTTTTGCTGGTGCTATAGCCCGGGTCGTATCTGCAGTCTTAAAACCAAACCAGGGGAAATCAAAAAAATTTTGGTACGGAGAACCAACCAATGTTACCGCCCAGGCTGCTGCGGCATACCTCTGTGACTCGTTAGAGGTTTTTACCCGTAAAAAAACAAGGTTTTGTTGTCGTTCATGAAAATGAGAGTAATTTCTGAAACGAACGACACCATTTGCCTCAACGACCGTATTATTTCCAATATAAATAGCTCCATGTTCGTTATAGAGCCCTGGTCGCTTCCAGAGATTCGATTGATCAACAAAAAAATCAACTAAGACCAGATCTCCTATTTCGACACAATCAGGCACCGTACTTCTCTCAATCGGCCAAGTACTAAATGAAGGGACATCCGAAAGAAGTGGATGTGTTTTTCCAGAGATACTCCCACTCGCTACCGTGCTTGTGCTCATACAGAGGAGTATTATTCCAAGAATAATTTTTTTTTTAAGGAAAAGGCTCGTCTTCATGTCTTTTCCCCCAGGGATTCTTAATATGATGCAGTAATATAACAACTGTCCTCCTTTTTAAATGTTATTGAGATGATAAATCAAACCAAAACGAGCAGATTCATGAATTGATAGGTCTAGCATCGATTGATAGAAACCAACCTAATTGGTTTGAATGGTTCCCTTTTTCAGATGTAGTTGGAGAATTTGCCTAATTTTTTGATATTTTAAAAAAGGAGATAGTGAAAAAATACATCACCAATTAAAATTTTGTATCACTGGTGATACAATTCTACTGATTAATCATCAATAGAACTATGCGTTTTCATGTCAAGCGAACGGAAAGGATTATATGATTCGAAAAAGAGTAAATGTATCATATTTGAGACAATTTTTTGTCCCATATATGTGATAAAAATTGAAGAATAGATCCTGGTGCAAAAAGAAGAAATTTTCTGGTATTTTTTGAATAAAGATAGAGAACAATTTCCTCTTCTCTGAATAATTCATATTTTTACAAAATAGAAATACTCTGTTATTATTTCTTTGATTCTGCGCTGTTTTTCAGGTTGTTAAGGTGCACGATTTCTTCGACGTATCGTCGGCAATCCCGTTTAATCTCGGCGAGTTGCTGAGGGGGGATTTGGTATGACTTCTGAGCAAGCTCCAATGCCAAGACCAAGCCATGGACAAATGCTCCTATAGGATACTCTTTTTCTTTTACTAGATGAAAAAAATCGTCTGTTATTTTGAAGACCTCACTTATCGTATATGACTCCCGTGATTTGGGGGTAGTGTCTTGCTTTGGTGTGTCAGTCTTTTGTTTTTTATTCGTTTCTTCAGCCATTCGCTCACATCTTTTTTACGTAATGATTTATTCGGGGCTTGTACAATTGAACCGCAGGGTGATTTTCTGTTTCATCTGATCACATTGTTCAGGGTTAAACACGGTGATAAGAGCTAAGGTAAGTAACGCAAGTGGGACAAAAATCACCGTTGCTGCTAACACCACAATGATAATGGTCTTTAATATTTTTCCTGCTGTTGCAAAGATACTACATAACGTTGGACGTGATGTAGGAGGATTACATTTAATTCCTGTTGTTTTACATAAAGGACCGTAGACCGTCCAGCAAAAAAACCCTTTGGTGACCAAACAGATAGGTTGGGTGGTGATTTGACAGATTGGCTGTGATGTGATTTGACAGAACCAACCGCTAGTGATGTTACAAATCACCCCAGTCGTGATATTACCAGAGATAGCATTTGAGGTGGTGATCGCATCGCTGTGCTGAAACTCTTGGAAATCCAGACTACGGATTTTCTCAACAAGCAGATCTTTTACATCCTGTATAGTTAACGAATATAGTTCCGCATACAATCGTTGATAGTCTGCGTAATCCTGGCGAATGATTTTGTTTAATTCAGCCAGGTTATCTTTGGCTAGAGTAAGAAGGAGTTCCCATTTTTCCAGAAGAGTATTGTCCAGAAGACGAATCTGATCTTTGATTTCTCCACTAGCTAATTTGTTTAGTATCTCATCTGTCAGAATTTCCCGAACAGGGAGAGGAAGTGCAATAGGCTTGTTTTTGCCGACATATCTAAAAGAAAATGAATAGTTGTTTTCTTGATTGATGATGTTAGCTAGTCGATGATGAAATAATGGTGAATTTGTATCATAGTTGAAGGAGTTTATCGATTGGAACGCAACCGTCGGGGCGAAAAAAACCATAAAAAAAATGGTTACTATCCCAACACTGAATATCACCGTCGTTTTTTTCATGCTTTTTTCCATACCGAGCGTCCCCCTCTGGTAAATATCAAAAACAAAGAGATCTTTAAACATGTATTGCAGGAGAGGATCTATTTAATATTCACGTTTCGTAGCGTTTCAGAGATGCGATGTATTTTCACATATGGCAATTGTTTTTTAAAATTTTAAATAGAGAGGTCTTTCCAAACGTTGGTGAATTCTTCATATAAATTAAATGGTTTATATTGAATCAGCCATGCGATAATTTCCTGTTTATTTTTTATTTGATACCCTTTATTTTCCCCGAACCGTTGAACCTCAATAATGTCATTCTTTACAAGTTTGTCGAGATGGTAGGAAAGCGTAGAGGGAGAAACAGGGACGTTCTCTAGGATATCTTTATGGTGCACCGTATCGTTTTTTAAAAGGAATAGAACAATTCTAAGAATTGTTTTCTGTCTAAGGACAGAAAGATAACGTTTGTCTTGGGTACTAATAGTTCCCTTGATGTAAAACCGTTTATAGCCTGTTGATTTCTCTGAGGTGATGATCTCATGTTTTTCGAGGAAATGGAGATGATATTCAACATGTGAGATTCGCATTTGGAGGAGATCTGCGATTTTACTAAGATGCAACCCAGGGTTTTTTGAGATTGTATCATAGATTTTCCGTCTTGTTTCTAAATCAAGGACGTCCTCCATAGCAATCTCACTATTTAATCAACACTGCGATGAAGAGGAAGATAAGGATAAGCAGGTCAAAAAGTTCGAGTACGAAAAGCGTCGTATTATTCGCGATCTGCGCGATGAACAACATCAGGCTGACAAATATGTTTTTTATGAAAAAAAACAGAAGCACAAGGTTGACGAATAAGAGTTTTTTATTCCTTGTTTTCCGATAGCTACTGAGCGATATCAACAGCAAACCAAAGGAGAAAACTGTCGTAAATCCCACGAAAACAATATTGATTAGCGAGATCGTATCCAAGCACTCACCTCATTTTTTCAATGAAGGATTTACGTGCATATAAAGGTGATTGTTTTGCTGTTACGCTTTCTTTCTGTAGTACACGACTCCGTAGAAGACGACCCCGGAAACCACACAGGCAATCAGATAGAGTACTGAGAGGTATTCCATCTGCAGAACAGAGGGAAGAATCGTTCCAAGAACAGGGATCACACCGATTTTCGGATCATGCAGGATGCTCTGCCCACGGGCGTAGGAAAAGATGACTTGCGCCTGTGTAAAGCTGTTCTGGCCGCCTTCATAAAAGGTCTGCTCTGTTTTGGATATCACGGTTACGTTGACTGGCTTAGAGGTAGTATCAACGATTGCGTCATTGACCCAAGAGAAGAACCCAAAACGGCCGGCTGACGAAATATTCATAGTACTTTCTTTTGCGTTAGTATGCTCCTCTGCATCATAGGTCCTCTGTTGAGTCGTGATCATAAAAGGAGTTTCGACAAGCGTTTGAAGCGCAAGCTGGCTTGCTTGGTTCATAAACGGATAGTCAAGAATGCCAAAATCAAATTTAATTTCTGTTGGAGCGATAGTCGTATCCATAAACGACGTTTTTTTGTCTGATACATAGATACTGATGGTGAAGAGCTGATCCAAGGTATCCGTGCGTATAATCGTGATTCTGCCACCCTCTGGTGTTGTCGTGCTTGTATAGGTGATATTTGTAAAGGTCATATTCGAAAACTCGATGGCGCTTACCACGACATCGTTGGTATCATACCGACCATTCGCATTCATATCAATATATTCAATCAACTGTTCAACAATCAATCTGAAATGCTGTTCATTAATATATCCTGTTTGTTGAGAACTAAACGAAAGCTGGAAGGTAGGAGCACCATCGATAGAGAAAAAGAAATCGACGATTTCTTCGCTTGCATTCTCACCGTATCGTGAACGGATACGAGTACTGGTCCCTTCCCCTACAATAGTCATTTCTTGTACCTGATAGCGATATCTGGGTTGAGGATCGGTTGTCTCATCTTGCTCGCCTGGTCCTGGTTTACCTGGATCGTTTTCACTAAGGTTTCCTGTTTGTCCCTCAGTAGCATACCCTGTTTGGGTATTTGTGTTTCCATCTCCAAGTTCCTCACTTGAGACCGCTAAGGAGCCAAGGACGGAAAAACTAAGAGACCCTATAAGAAGAAAGGCAATTATTGTTCGTTTCTGTGAATTCATAGGCTTTATCACCAAACCTATATTTCTTTTTTTATGCTTAAATAGGTTTTTGGAAGTTTCTCGAATTTTTTACTTAGACATAACACCAGAGATTTTCAAAGATTTCGGTTAAAAGGAACTTGTCATATCAATGCAAAAAAAGAAGGAAAAAAAATACGTTTTAAAAAAAATAGATGCGGGGGCGGGGAGGGTTTTTTCCCTCCCCGGAGGTTTTTTTTTTATTTACGGTTGTGGTTGATTAAATTGACGGTTTTTACGGTACTGCCACTGATGTTGTGCCGCCCAGATCGGCTGCCCAGGCTCACGGTACACCTCGCCGTTGATGGTAAAGACGCTCATCCACCCGTCTGATTGGTAATGCCCTTCGACGGTCACCTCGGTGTCAACAAGACCAAGGAGTTCATCTATCACCAGTTCAAGTTCTCCATCCTGATCGTAATCAATCGCAGACTCAGCGGAATTGATATACCAGGTTGGTCCGAAATGGACTTCAACATCTCCAATAAAAAAGTTCGTGCCATCATACGTTAGGACACCGGTCAGATCTTCCAAGGTACATCCACAGGCACCAAGGATGTCTCGTACTTGATTCATAATTCGTTGCATCTTCTCGGTAGGATATGTCTCCGGTTGTTTGCTGTTGTCCTCTCCTGCTTGATATTCCGCGGCAGCCGTAATGACCCCTGTCGTAAGGAGCAGCGCAGCGACCACACAGATTACTCGTTTTTTCATCATGGTTTTTTCATCTCCATTTTTTTTATTTAATGACTCTTTTATGCTGCCTTGGGGTATTAATACATTCTTGGAACTTTTTCGAATTTTTGATAGCTTTTCGAAGAAGACGTTCAGCGCTGTCCAGATAACATAGCTCCAATCACCAGTTCACTCTCCAAAAAAAACACAGGAGCATCTGTAAAGAAGGCCGTTTGATAGATTGTTTTTATTTCTGTTCTCCCTAGCGATCAGACGAACACTGGGTGTATGCCGAAAGGACTGCGGACCAGGCTTATCTATTAGAGAAATTCACGATAAGTTTCGGGTGATTTTCGTTTCCTTGAACAGATGCTGCGTACGTCGAAAGGAAACTTGCGTACCCAAAGCTAATCGGAACGCCTATTTGATAGGGGTCTGGTTCGACATTAACCACAAGCGTAAATTGTCTTGATGTATTCAAGAAAATCTTCTGGAGAAGCAGGGTCATATTCCATGACACCCAGATATTTTCCCCACTGCCTTCATAACTCGTGATTTGTATGTAGTCCACCGGTGTATGGTTGTAGGAGGGAGCATTTGAGGTATTTAATTCAGCAGCGTTCCATGAGGTGTTCTCACATTCGTAGACCGCGACAAAAAAATATCCAGAGTTATCAAACTTTGGAAGCGGGATGCCTTTCTCATACCCTTGTTTTTCGAAAAAACCAAGGTCTGTCACAAACAACATCATCGTGGCAGAATCAACACTGATTCCTTCTGGAATGACCGACAGATTAAATTTAAGGTACACCTCCTCATGAGAGACACTGGCGATTCCTGTATCATTAATTAAGATGTATTTTTCACAATACAGAGTCGTTTCATTGGAATGTTCCGAGGTGTCGGCTTCAGCAGTTGGGCTGAAAATGACCTGAGGTGGTATGAGCGTTATCACCATATAGTTGGTTGCTGAGACATCATTATTATCTGTAACGGTAAGGCTCACATTATACGAATTTGGGCTGGTGAAGACATGGCTTGGATTTTGCTCTTGTGATATGTTCCCGTCACCAAAATCCCAAAGGTAGGTGTCGATGGTTCCATCCGGATCGGTTGCATTTGCTATAAAAGAAACATTCAAAGGAGCGACGCCTACAGTTGGAAAAGCAATGATTGTTACCGACGGGGGTTTGTTTTCAATACACCCACTTAAGAGCACACATGCACAGAGACTGCCTACCACAATAAATGAGAGATATTTTTTCATTTCCTATCCTCGACTCCAAATATCATGCTCCACGTTATAAATGTTATTAATTTTTTATCCGTCCTTCATTTTTCATGCAAAAGAGGTTGGTAAAAAATCAAAAGAAACGTCCTATCATCCAGGAGCAGCGTCCTTTCCAAAAACCAAATATCGCAGACGAGAGACCATAACACATCAAAGAAAAAGATGACGAGAAGGGAATCGATACTGGTCTTTGGTCACCTTCAAAGAACTCCGATGGAAACTCTGCTGGAGAGCCCGTGGCCGGTTACCATGGTTATGGTTGCGTGCCACATCATCCACGCATACGTTTTTTCATCTGGTTCTTCTGTCTGCCTAGAGTCACAGTTCCCCTCGTTTTGTATATACTGCAGTTGAACCATCCAGGGTTAACGTCAGTTTCAGGGTTAGGTCACTATCTGAAAACGCATAGGTGTAGGTTGGGTTGTACCCTGACGAAAGCGTAAGATATAGCTTCCCGTCCTTTACATCCCAGGTTCCGGTTTGCCCTAGGTATGAACATGTCCCGTCTGCGAAGAGATCCATCACCAAGTAGTTACTTTTATACCAAGTTCCAACGAATTTCTGTTTTTCAGCAGTATGGGTACTACTGATGTCATTGCATCCACTCATCCCGACACAAATCAGAATTTGAAGTGTTACAATAAGCAGCAGTTTCTTCTTCATGGTCGTACACTCTCTATCAAAGTCTTTTATCTGAATCAATTCCAAGGAAGGGAACGGAGGGGTTTAGGAGTATCCGCCAATCAGCAAACTGGGGTCGCCGATGAGATGCCATTCACACATCATCTTCACATGCTGCCAGTACTCGATACCATGATCGACGATATAATTTGTCATCGTTTGTCCGTATGTTTGTCCAACATTCTGCATGTCTTCCTGGAAGTACAATCGTAAGAATTCAGGACCGAAATACCCGCTGCCATGCACGGTCGTCCTGCCACCAAGCCATGCATAGCCGATACCGGTATTTGCGATGGTTGCGATGGCACCACGTTTTGGAAGGCTTGTCAGATACCATGCCCAACATTTAATGGCAGGTACCCCGTACGTCCAGTACGATTCTCCGTCCTCCATGGTCTTCTCTAACGTTACATTAAATTGTGCGAGATGACACCCAAGACTGGTTATGACAACAGGGAGTTTATTGAGGTTTATCAATCGGTTCATGGAAAAAAACGGTGGTCCGAATGGATTAATGGTCGAAAGACCTTTAATACTTGAATTTGCCCGTCCACCGGGTATCCCCGGGTTGTGCTGTGACCATGAGTAAGGACTTCCGTGACCAGAATGGAACACAAAGCCGCTGCCTTGGTTCCATGCTCGTAACACATTTCTTGCTTTTGAAAACTCACCATTGGATGTCCAGAGATGTTGAACCTCAAATGATTCATCCACATATCCTTCGACGCCACATCGACTATAACTATATTTATCTCCACACGTCCAATCTCCTTCAATCCAGCTTGAAAGCAAAACATCCTTTTTTTCAAAAACAACGTCTCCATTGCTGTTCTTAATCCAGAGGTCTACCGTGGTCCAGTTCCCATAGGGTTGTGGATTGTAGGATTTTCCATTGATCGTCATTACTTCTTTCTCATAGACGACATTCGCCCATGCAGAACCACTGTAGGCGTTTGTCGGTGTATACTCCACATCGGTATACCCTAGGATATCCCCGGATGATGGCGAGGTGATTTCAGCAATCGGTGGCGCAGGATATGAATCAACGCGAAGGTGATCATCTTCTAAGAAGGATAGTGATGATTGAAACGTTTTATCAAGGGTTATGTGAACCTCATCAACAGGTCCTTGTTCACCTAGCAGATTTGTTGCTTGCGCATAGATGGTGTAGTCTCCATCGGGAAGTGGTTTCGTATCCCATGTGATTCCCCATTCCTGCTGATCCTGGAAGCTGTCGCCGGTTATAGTAATAACCTTGTTGAACCAGGATGGGTTCGCCGGAGCTTTTTCATACTGTATGATTTTATTGATGATTATTGTCAGCTCGTATCGGTTTCGCACAGGTAGTCTCCCAACGTACACATCAGGGATTAAATCAAGCTTATCTCGAGCAACACCACCAGATACGTACCATGCAGCAAAGATCCCATCACCGCTGCTGTCCCAGTCTTCAAATTCCCCCCCCTCTTTATAGATATCTGCGAAATAGACATCACTAATAAAACCAGGATCGCCAATTTGATCATTCGGTTCATTAATATTTGTGTATCGCACGGGCAGATGCCAATCCGTACTCCCTTGATTACAGTCATCTTTATCGTATGCATCCTTATAGCTTTTCAGACCCCCGACAAGAAGAACATACGTAACCCCGTGCTGCTCAATAGCATCTTTAATGAAATATTTTATTTGCTCTGGTTTATCCCTACCTTCATATTCCTCATAGATCTCCTCTGCTACCTTCAAAAACGTGTTTACCCCATGGTTGTTTTTAAACGGTATGAGACGCCATTTCAACTGTGGCTCAAAAATTTTTGGAGTAATAATAACCATGTCATACCCATCCCCAAATACAATGGGTTGGTTTGGAGGTTCATAGGTCAGGATTATTTGGAGTTCATCTGCTACGATGATTTTGTTTAACCCTGCAGAATACTGTACTGGATAGATATGGATGGGAACATGGGTGACGTGTTCATCGTGTTTGTTTAGACCACAGGCGACATGGCAACTATACCAGCTGCCAGGATAATAGTCAATACTGGCATAGACTGATTCATCTTCTTCATACTGACATTCTGTAGAGGCAGTATACATTGAAACCGGTTCTGGCGATGGGAGGATTCGTAAGGGCAGTTCGTATTCCGACATATGGAGTGGTTGTACGTGGATTTGTATGTTTTGTGCCCCAAATTCAACCTCAATGTGTTTCACCATCATCGGTAGCACCGGTTTACCTGATGCCAACAGCTCGTCGGTCGCTTCTTTTATCTGTATTTCAGCATAGCCCCTTTCGACCTGTTTGAGTTGATACGGTGAAAAGGTTACGGTCATTGTTTGTGTCATCGTCTGGGTTGTTGGTTGATCTTTGATTGTCTGTGTTGCGATAGCTCCACATCCGCTTACCAGCAAAATTCCAATCACAACTATTGATATGATTTTTTTCATATGATTTCCCCCTTTGTCTTTTTATCTTAAGATATAAAAAAATTATCACACATATACTATATAAACATTATTGCCGTGGTCTGCAGGACTGCCATGTGACCATCTTATGTGGCCGTCTATTATGAAAATCAACACCCTCGAAAACAAGCTTTGTCAAATCAAGGCCACCTAACACAGATAAACGATATGAGCAGCATGCATCTCTGAAAGTCAACATATATTCCAATAAGTATCAAAAAACTCGTTAAACTTATATTATTATCATTGTCTTTTTTTAAAAATGTACAATCATCTCAACATCCTTATAATATTATGGTCATTTTAGACAAAAAAATACGTTACTCTCTAATGTAGTATTTTGGCAAAAGATATATAAATGAGATCGATATATTAATTGTTGCTTTAAATATATGGAGGGCATTTTATGAAGAACAAAACAAAAAATAAAGAAAGAACGCTAGTGAAAACCACAATGGTAGCACTGTTTATCACTGCTATTCTCTTGAGTAGTAGTGCAAATGCAGTTCCGTTTTTAACACAACCATCAAATGAACAAAATGAAACAACGATACAAGAATTAAACGAATTACAGGCACATAAAAACAATATACCAATCATGGAAAATACAATAGATACCAGCGACATTTCGTTAAATCCCACGGTTGGATACCGGTCAGATGACGTCGGTGTTATTAGTATCGATGCTCCAATAAGCGGTTCAGCAGCAGGGGCATATACACCAAAAGCGACAATCAAGAACAATGGTTCAAATAATCTAGTTAATGTTCCTATTCAGATGCTGATTGGAAATACAAGCGCCCCACCCTACTACTTCTTTGATTTCGAATCTGGTGATGGTGGATGGTTAAAATCAGCAAGCTGGGCTCCGTATATCGGTGACTGGGAATGGACTAACACCTACGATGTCTCTAATTACGTCTATGGGGGATATCCCACTAGTGAGAAACCACCATTGACTGCATACTCTGGAACCGGATTATGGGGTACTATCCTATATGCACCCTATACAAACGCTGGTGGATTTAGTTATCTGTCACAAACATTTGATTTCTCCTCGTTTACAAATCCAACAATCCAATGGAGAAGCTGGGAACAGGTGTTCGGGAGTTTTGACTATTGTCAATTACGAGTGAACGGGAACCTTGTCTGGGGCCCGAGCTGGGATTATTCTAACCCAGAATGGCGACTACGGGTAGTCGATCTAACCGCCTATGCTGGGCAAAGCGCTGTTGAAATAAAATTTGAAATGTACGCAACCACCGTTGTCAACTATGCTGGCTGGTACATGGATGATGTCTTCATTGGAGATGTAACACAAAGAATGCGAAACATCACCGATCCAGAATATAATCAGACAGTGTATATTAATATCAACGCTGGAGAAACCATTCAAGTGGAGTTTCCAACTTGGAACCCTGATGCTTGGCATAACCAGGAAGACGTTACGATCCATTACGCTATTTCTGTTGAAACGCAGCTAGTCAATGATACAAACCCCAACAATGATCTTCTCGAAAAAGCCTTTAGCCTGCACTACGGACCGTACCATGATATCGCTCTGACTAGCATCGTACAGCCTGTAAGCGGAAACGCAGCAGTAATAAGTCCTGAGGTGGTGGTAAAGAACCTCGGACAGTACGATGAGGTCGATGTCCCTGTTCATATGGTCATCAGCAAACCGTACTTCCGTGAAGATTTTCTTTCAACGACATTCCCACCCACTGGCTGGACTCAAGAAGAATACAATGAGTGGAGACGAGTGACTACTGCAAACGCGGGAGGAACATCCCCTGAGGCACGACTGTACTACTCCTATATCATCAATAACTATGCATATCTACAAAGCCCTGCGGTTGACACCACCGGTGACACCGACTTGTTCCTTGAGTTTAGAAGCATGATCCAGAACAACTATGGTGGATCAAGCTGTAAGGTTCTAATCCGAGCAAGTTCGACAGCGAACTGGACAGACGTCACACCCTGGACAAACCCGATTAATGCCAATGTAGCTGCAGCAAAATATGTCATAGATATCTCTGCATTTGTTGGCAATGGAACCCAGATACGATTTGAGTTCAGCGGCACCTCTGCAGGGATCAATTCCTGGTACCTCGACAATGTCGTCATGTATCAGCTCAGTGTTCCAGAGTACGAATCCACCCAGTATATCGCCATTAATTCCGGTGTCGAACAAAACGTCGTCTTCCCAGACTGGACGCCCTCTGACCTTGGTACAGCAGAGAATGTAACTATCTTTTATACATCTCTAGCGGAAACCCAGCTAATCAATGATAACAAAACATCCAATAATATGAAAACCCAAGATTTTATCCTCTACTATTCGTTCATTCATGATGTCGCAGTGACCGATATCTTCTCACCAGTGAGTGGCCCTGCGCAGACACAACCCGTGAAGGTTGCTGTTGCGAACAATGGGCAGAATGATGAAAGCATCTTTGTCAATGTCGTCA
>Ga0209164_1003999_pt1 | contig 13544 bp, 13 predicted proteins | sample MTBNYHSulfiMetaG_FD_187458 | JGI IMG/M metagenome (GOLD analysis project Ga0209164, IMG submission 187458) | Enrichment culture microbial communities from rom New York Harbor, USA that are MTBE-degrading - MTBE-NYH (New York Harbor Sulfidogenic)... | ecosystem: Environmental > Aquatic > Marine >...
TTTTTTACCTTATGATTAATTTAAAAAATCTCTTTTCCTCCAATTTAGAAGGAATAAACCATAAATATCCAAAAAAAATAATTTTTGTCATGTACTAAACTGATCAATAATAAAAGTGTGACGAAGTGGATTTCGGAATAGACCATGGACCATAGAGTATAGAATATCTCTATTCACTATTCACCAAAACAATCCGAAATTGGCAATCCGAAATCCGAAATTTTCAATCATTCGGTGTTCGATATTCGGTGTTGGATATTCGATATTTAATGTTTCAAAGTTTGCCTTCGGAAAGCTCGGTCTGCTTTCGCAGTCCTCGGTTCAGAGTTTCTATGGTCCATGGTCTATGGTCTTGATCTATAGCTTAGTCTGGTTCAATTAACCTGTAATGATTTTAGCTCGTCTGTAAATTTGATTAAAACCCTGCGCCGTCACGGCATCACTTTGTCAAACAGTCCCGATGTAATAAAATTGATTTAATGTTTCTGTGCATCCAAGATTTTGTTAATTTTAGTCATTCGATTCAAATGAAATTTATTTATTAACCATATAAAAACGATTGAATCACATAATTTAAAAAGATTATCAACATGACAAAAAGAAGAGATTTCATCAAAAAAAGCCTGATAGGCACTGCCGGGATTACCATTGGCGGGATGGGTTTTAAACCCGGTTCATATGCATCTATAATCGGATCGAATGATCGTATCAATGTTGCCGTAATTGGTATCCGGGGTCAGGGCAGGATCCATATTAATGGTTTGTGTGCATTAAAAGATCTCCGAAATATACGGATAGCTGCCCTTTGTGATGTGGATGAGCAATTTTTTACCGAGAGATCAAAAATGATCATTGATAAGACCGGCTTCAAGCCTACCACTGAATGGGATATGCGGAAAGTATTCGACAATCCCGATGTTCATGCAGTTACATTTGCGACTCCGAATCACTGGCATGCACTGGGGGCCATCTGGGCCTGCCAGGCGGGAAAACATGTTTACGTTGAGAAGCCTTGCTGCCATAATATTTTTGAGGGACGTAAAATGATTGAAGCTGCCCGTAAGTACAATGTCCGTGTACAGGTCGGATTCCAGAACCGTTCGGGTAAGAAGCTGATTGAAGCCATGAAGTTCATCCATGAGGGGGGGATAGGTGAAATATATATGGCCCGCGGTCTTTGTCTAAAGCCCCGTGATTCATTCGGGATTGCGAAAGACAGTCAGCCTCCTGACAGTTTGCATTACGATATGTGGCTGGGACCTGCCAGGTACCGTCCCTATAATGAGAAGAAAGGTCATTATAACTGGCATTGGTTCTGGGATACAGGAAACGGCGATACCGGCAACCAGGGTCCTCATCAGTTTGATGTTGCCCGCTGGGGATTGGGCAAGAATGAACACCCTGTATCGGTCTATTCCAATGGAGGTATATACGGCATTGATCCGGATGAATGTGCACAGGAAACACCAAACACCCAATGTTCCGTATTCAAATATGATGATGGTAAGATGATTGAGTTTGAAACACGCGGGCGTTTTACTAATGCCGAATCCAGCATCAATATCCGGATAGGGAACATTTTCTATGGTACTGAAGGTTACCTTGAACTGGCCGGTGAAGGTGCCGACCCATGGAGAGCCTACCGTATGCGCGAGAAAGAACCCTTCGCAGGCTCAGGCATGAGTGAAATCAAAACTGTTGATCCTACTTATCTGACCCCACCCGATGCCTCGGCTCATTATGCTAATTTTATTGATGCCATTCGCTCCGGGAAGGATGAGGATCTTAATTGTGATATACGGGAAGGCTTTTATTCTTCAGCATTGCCTCACCTGGCAAACATTTCTTACCGCCTGGGACGTGAACTGAAATTTATGGGCGATTATGAAAAGTTTGCAAATGATCCGGAAGCAGATGCAATGCTTACAAGGGCATACAGGCCGCCATATATTATTTCGGAACAGGTTTGATAAAGACATGAGGCTGTCCAAAAAGTAAAAAAATTAAACCCCGCTATAGCGGGATTTAAGTACTTTTTGGACAGACTCTGCTCCTGTGTGATCTGGAAGAATTATTTAAGCAATTAATAAAACTTTATATGAAAGAGTCAGGATTGATTCAGGTTACCTGGCCTGAATTCGGGACCGATGTGAAACTGGTTGAAATCAGCTTAAACGAACTGGAGAAAAGGTTGTTAAAAACCCGCAGAAAGATGGAGGAAGGGAATCTTACACATCTGGTGGTCTATGGAGACAGGGAACATTTTGCCAATCTGCTTTATCTTATCAATTTTGACCCCAGGTTTGAGGAAGCCCTGCTGATGATTGATCTGAAGAACGATCCCCTGATACTGGTCGGGAATGAATGTAAAGCTCATTTGACTGCAAGCCCTTTATTTAATGCAGGAAAGTTGAGGTATGAACTTTACCAGCCGTTTTCTTTACTGAACCAGCCGAAAATGGACAGCAGGTACTTGAATGAAATATTTTTATCTGAAGGGATGAATTCAAAATCCAGGATCGGATGTGCAGGCTGGAAATATTTTTCTGAGCAGGAACATCCGGATGCGGAACACGCAATCGATATTCCAGGGTATATAACAGATACTCTCAGGAAGGTCAGCACATTTGCAAATGTTGTCAATTGCAACGATCTTTTCATGCATCCCGGTTATGGCCTGAGAGCTAAATGTTCATCCTCTGAGATTGCCCTTTTTGAATTTTCGAACGTCATGGCATCTGAAGGGATGAAGAACCTGATCTTTAACATAAGGGAGGGAATGACGGATTTTGAGCTGGTTCGCCATTATAATTATTCGGGTTACCCGCTTAATTGCCACATTAGGTATGAAATGCGGAGGGAATAAGAATATCGGCTTATCGAGTCCGGGAGGTCATGTGATCAGGAAAGGTGATCCTTTTTCAACCAATATAGGTTATTGGGGCAGCAACAGCTGCAGGGCCGGATGGCTTGTGAAAAATGAAAGGGATCTGCCCGCACAGGCAAAGGGCTATACGGATCATTTTGCCGGCAGGTATTTTTCAGCGATGGCTGAATGGTTTAAGAACCTTAAGATAGGGGTGAAAGGAGGAGTGCTTGCAGGAATTATAGATGATCTGCTGCCTTTCGGAGAGTTTGGAATTTATCTGAATCCCGGTCACCTTATCCATTACGATGAATGGCTTAGTTCTCCGATCTACAAAGGATCAGAGATTGAGATCCAGTCAGGTATGTATTTTCAGGTAGATGTGATCCCTGAATCAAAAAATTATTATTCGACCCGCATGGAGGATGGAATAATCATTGCTGACAGTGTTTTACAGAATGAATTAAAGAACGATTACCCTGAAGTCTATCGGAGATGCATGAAACGTAGGAACTTTATGATCAATGAACTTGGTTTCGAGTTACCGGATGAAATATTGCCCTTATCGAATATCCCGGCGATTGTACCTCCGTTCTTTTTAAATCCCGGAATGATTTTTTCATTTAAAACTTAGTGTATTTTCAGTCTATTTTATTTTCAAAAAATTTTTTTACTGCATTCTCATAACAGATCCCGACCGGGATCTGTTATTTTCCGATTTGGACCTGTTTATTGGAAAGGGATATGGTTCTGTTGAGGTTTATAATATAAGAACGGTGAATCCTGATTTGTTACCCGGATTGCCTTTGAGATATTAGAATTATCGCATAACTTTGATTATTATTTTAAAATCATTTATTCAAGTAATATTATCAGGTTTTTTAGGAAATAATAATAAAACTGAAGCATATGAAAAAAATAATTTTACTTATGGTTTTGTCAGCTTGTTTCATTGTTTTTTCCTGTAAAAAAGATGAAGTTTCACAGAGGTTTAAGTATCTGACCGGGAACATATGGGTATCTGACAGCCTCCTTGCCAACGGGGTTGATGAAAGTGATGGTATCCTTAAGGATTTCAAGGGAGAAGCGAAATTCAATGAAGATGGTACCGGTTATTTTGGTAAATATCAGGGGACATGGAAATTTGCATATGGTGAAACCCAGCTTCAGATCAGTTCAGATTCCCTTACAAAGGTGCCTGGTAATACAATACCAGCTGAAATAATTGAATTGACGGATGTTTCTTTAAAAATTAAAGCCGGGTTCCCTTCTATTCCTCCCATATCTGTCAGGATGACATTTAAAGCGAAGTGATGCATATAATCCTTGCAGCTTTATCCATATTATTAAACACCAGTCTGAGTGAAGCTGATACAACGGGCATTATCATGGGCAGGGTTCTGGATAAGCTGACAGCCGAACCATTGTTCCCTGCCAACGTGATTTATGGCAAAAATCAGGGTGTTACTACTGATGAAAACGGATATTACCGGATAAAGACCCGTCCCGGTAACATTAATATCACATATCAGTTTGTGGGTTATAAAACGCTTGTCAAGTCAGTTATACTGTTATCAAATGATACCATTGAGCTGAATGTGGGCCTGCAACAGGAAGTGACAGAAATAGACCAGATCGTCGTAAGTGCTGGCAAGACGGAACAGAAAATCTCGGATCTGACGGTTTCAATGACGGTGATCAAACCCTTATTGCTTGCAAAGAATCACATTACAGATGCCGAGGAATTAATAAATAAAACCAGTGGGATTGAGATCATGGATGGCCAGGCATCCATCCGGGGAGGCAGCGGTTACAGTTACGGCACCGGAAGTAGGGTGCTGACATTAATAAACGGACTTCCGATACTTTCGGCTGATGCAGGAAATATAAAATGGCATTTCCTTCCTCTTGAAAATATCTCCCAGGTTGAAATAATCAAAGGAGCCTCATCTGTACTTTACGGTTCTTCCGCCTTGAATGGTATCATCAATTTCCGTACTGCGGATGCAGGTGATATGCCTGTTACTCAGTTCAGCGCAGAAGCTGGTATTTTCGGTGCACCTGCGAACCGTAAATGGAAATGGTGGGACACTCCGAGGATCTTCACAAGTGCCTCTTTTTCTCATCTACAGAAATATGGAAACACAGACCTGGGTATTGGCAGCCGGGTAATCAGCGATAACGGTTACCGGAAGTTCAATGAGGAAAAACTGGGACGGGTCAATTTCAGTATTAAACATCACGACAAAAAACTGGCCAACCTGGTTTATGGGATAAATGTGAACGCAGGAATTACATCAAAAACAGACTTCCTGCTCTGGGAAAATGCAGATGCAGGGGCATTGAAACAGAATCCAAAAACCGCCCTGGGATTTAAAGGAGATTTCCTTGCACTGGATCCTTTTATAAGCCTGAGAAAACCTGACCGCTATATTCATGATCTGAAGATGCGACTGCAGTCAACTCATAATAAATTGCCAGATAATGAAGAAAATAACAGTAATGCTCTTTCATTTTATGCGGAATACCAGTTCTGGTACAGGTTGTTTGAAATCCTGGATATAAATCTGGGTGTTTCAGAAAATTACAGCAGGATTAACTCAAAATTTCACGGTGATCATGAAGGATTGAATGTTGCCGGATTTGCCCAGCTGGAAATGAAACCGGTGGAAAGACTCAAGATGATTGCAGGATTGAGGTTTGAACACAATTCGCTGGATGGGATAAATGACAAACTTGTACCTATTTTCAGAACAGGTATAAATTATCATATTGCAGGGTACACCTTTCTGAGAGCCTCATTCGGACAAGGTTACCGATACCCTTCCATAGCAGAGAAACATGCTTCCACAACCGTGGGATCCATAATAATCGTTCCCAATCCATTTATCCTGCCTGAAAAAGGATGGGGTTCAGAAATAGGGATAAAACAGGGGATCATTAAGGGTAAACTTAACGGACAGGCTGATCTTTCTGTATTTTATAACCAGAATAAGGATCTGATCGAGTATTTGTTTGGCACCTATCAGTTCCCCCCGGGATCAGAGACTTATGTCTTTGGATTCAAGGCCACGAATGTTGAGCAATCCCGGGTTTACGGATTTGAACTGGAATGCACATTGAATCATAATTTCGGGAAATTCACCACCTCATTTAACGGTGGTTATATCTTTATGTATCCTGTTGAATTCAATACCTATACGAAGAAGAACACGGATGTGTTCCTGAAATACAGGAGGAAACATTCCGGAAAGATCAGTGCAGATGCAGGTTATAAGAAATTCGAGCTTGGCATGAGCCTTTATGCCAGATCGAAAATATTAAACATTGATGATGTTTTCCTGGATGAACTCACCCGGGAAAGTTTTCTTCCGGGATTCTATGAATACTGGACAGATGACAACAAGGGATACCTGTTATTGGATACCTTTCTCGGTTACAGGATAAATGAGAGATATAAACTATCCTTTGCGGTCAAGAATCTTACAAATACCGAATACATCGGTCGTCCCGGAGATATCCAGCCCCACCGGAATTTTAGTCTGCGGTTTACAGGGAAAATATAAATTAATGTACCAATGTATCAATGTACCAATGTATCAATGTACCAATGTACCAATGTACCAATGTACCAATTTAGCTATTTATTAATTTCGTGATTTTCATTCTCAAATTGACACTTTCTCAAAAGGAGTGATGCCGCATAATTGAGAGAATGCATATAATGATTGGTCAACTTTATGGATAGCTTTTGAGGGATATGGAAATCTCCTTTAATTCAAGGATATTGACACCAGTTAAGGCTGTTAAGAATCAACCTGAGATACTCAGGCAGCGTGATAAAGCAGCCAATGATATTTATTCCAGGGCAGTATCCAGTGTCAGACAACCAATTGAATCGTTATTTAACTGGATTCATTGAAAAAACAGATATTCAGAGAGCGTCAAAAGTGCGGTCCACAAAAGGTTTGTTAGTTCATGTCTTTGCTAGGATCGCAGCGGCATTCATATATTTAATTTTCAACTTTTAATTCGCATTATTAATGAATTTATTAACAAAATAAACCGTATAACGTGTTACTGTAAATCTAATTATTACGATCACATTTTTTTAAATCCAATCAATGGATGTTCCCTGTTGTTCAGAGGAAAATAAATACGTTTTTTATTGATTTGCGACTCATAAACAGAACTTACCATTTCGATCGACCATCGACCGTCGTAGCCACTGCTTTGAGGCTGTGTATCAGTTTCTATTGCGTTTATAAAATCAAGAATGGGATGTTTTTTATGCTCCGGAATAACAAAATTCTCCGGATTTGGTAATTCTTCCCATTTTAGATTCTTCTTAGCTGTATAAAAAGTAGGGGAGTAGAAAACTGATGTATTGATAGATTTTCTATACGAAACAATTCCCCGTGAACCGTAAATATCAAATCCCCATCTTCCGGGATTCTCAGGCGGATAGCTTTGTATAAATCTATTTGTACTACTATGCTCATTCATTACTGATTCCCAGTAACAGCTAATATTATTTTTAAATGAGAATGAGGCTCTGACTGTATCCCCTGCTACCAAATACGGTTCCCTTGTTGGATTAACATTACTTCCTGTATAAACGTCTGCAGGAGTTATGTCCCTTCCATTTGTCGTAACACTTGCAAAGCACCATTGAGGATCTCCGAAAAAGAATCTCATTAGGTCTAAATGATGTACGCCTAGTACCATTAAATCTTCCCCTCCCACTCGGTTATCTTCTTTGCCGCACGCCCTCATTTCGAGGACATCCCCAATAAATTCGTCTTTCAATAACTCTCTCAGGAATATCATTTCTTTATACAAACGCATAAAATGGGCTACGCAAATTTTTGTATTATTTTTTACTGCAGCATCAATAATTCTGTCAGCCTCTTCCACTGTGCATGTGAAAGGTTTCTCCACATAAATATGAGCCCCTGCTTCGATTGATGCAAGTGCCATATCCATGTGGCAATCCGCCATTCGAGGAGCAATACTGACAATATCAGGTTTTTCTTTTTTAAGCATTTCCCTATAGTCGGGATATTGCTTCAGGGCTCCTGTCGATTCAACTGTTTTTTTAAGGCCAGCGGGATTATCATCTGCAACAGCGACAATCGTAACATTATCAAGGCCATTAAACACTTTATCCAAATCGTGTCCATAGTCTCCATTTTTTCCGATAATTGCGGCTTTGTATTTTTTTTTCGATTGTTTTATTGGGTTGGCCACTTCAATGTATTGTTTATTACTTAGAAATACAGAGCCTGTGATAATTGCTCCGGTGGTTTTTAAAAAGTTACGTCGGTCTGAAAAACTCATTATTTATAATATTTATTTTCGCTTATTATTATTTAAAATTTACCAGTAAATAATCAGTTTTCTTGTAATGTTTTCAAAATCAACATAATTGATAGGAGATTCACTATCCTTTTTACTTTTAATTTGTCCTTTTTAAGCAATAGTTCGTTAAACTTTAACATAAATGTTTGATATTCGATAAAACAAGTATTAATAAATTTGGTTAAGTCACTGATAATCATTAATTTAATAGGTTTATCCCTAATCTATAAAAGTTATGACCATCGGGGACAACAAAACCTACAAAAGGATCATTATCAGTGTGTTGGTATTGGTCCGGTTGTGCCAATCAAGCCAAATGGGGACTGGAAATTGGTGGTCTTGCGGCCATAGATATTGACAACCATACGGCGCTGCACCTGGAAGCAGTGCAAACAAACTGCATTTTTAGTTTAATGCTTCTCTTACTTCTATTAACATTGCAAAGGCTGTTCATTGGTTGAGTCTTCCCAGGGAGGAAAGAAAAGCATTCTCAATGGCAGATATTAAAACAATGAATCACAACACTTTACTGTTGGATCGATTTTTTGACATGTTCGATATTTGCCCATACTCTATCAAAAATCAAAATTATGTCAAAGAACTTATATATTACGGCACTATAGCCGCTTAAAAGTTTAACGAACTATTGTATTTTGATAAAGTATTCTAATTGGTACATTCTCAATTTGGTACATTGATACATTGGTACATTGATACATTGATACATTGGTACATTGGTACATTGGTACATTGATACATTGATACATTGGTACATTGGTACATTGGTACATTGGTACATTGATACATTGGCACATTGGTACATTGATACATTTTATAGCTCCTGCACCACAATCTTCCTCCACCTCACTTTAATATCATCCCCTTCGTGTATCTGGAGTGCAATGGAACCATCCGCTTGTCCTATTTTTTCATCGGTCATGTCAACCATGGGAACATCGTTCAGCCAGGTCTGGACCCTGGCTCCTTCAACCCTAAGGCGAAGCTTATTCCATTGTCCCGGTTTAAGTATATCTTCCTTTTCATCGGGTATTCTCTCAAGCCATCCCCGGCCGTATGATTCATAGATCCCACCGGTATCATGGCCTTTCGGGGCCACCTCGCACTGCCATCCGGTTATTTTTGTCCCTTCGATGGTGGAACGGAAAAAGACACCACTATTACCATTGCTCTCCTGGAGGAATTCAAGTGTCAGATCAAAGTTCTTATAAAATTTATCGGTGGCCAGGTATCCGTATTTTTTCTCAGGACCATTCTCACAGACCAGGTTACCGTCTTCAACATACCATTTTTCCGTACCATAAATGGTCCAGCCGGTAAGATCTTTGCCGTTGAATATCTTTTGTTCTTTCTGATGAGGGCTGCAACTGCTCAGCAGCAGGAGACACAGTGAAAAGACTGATATTTTTTTCATGGTGGTAAAGATTGATTTGAATGATCCAGCTCACAATATACTGAAAATATTCATCCAAATAAAGACTTAACTGTGAATTAAAACTTATGATATATAATTATACAGTTTCAATGAGTCTCATCATATTTTCTGATCTTATCAATAACCATCTGTTCAGCCTGATTGTATATATCGCGGATAAATTCATCATTAAAGCACAATGTACGCTCTTCAAATTTCAATTCTTCCAGCCTGTCAAAAAGCCGTTCCTTGGCCGATTGAATATCTTTTCCATAAATATGAAATGAATCGGCATGCCAGTTCAGACGGCCGAGTTTAACCGTCCTGCCGGTTTTTTCAGCTACACCGGTAGCAATCACTTCCCTGTTAAACTGTATGAAACCGAACATATTCATAAAGTTGGCACCCCATGCATCATTGCTTCTGAAACGGATATTGCAGTTCAGCCAGTATATGCCTTCATCGTCTTCAAGGATCCTGTACCAGAGTGATTGCAGGCAGGGCGGATCATAACAGTCATTGTCAATATTCGGCATCCAGGTGATCATTTGTGCCTGCCTTGTAAAGGGTTGTCTGGATAATTTATCTATGACGATCCGGATCTGATCGACTTTAAAACTTCCTGTCTCCTGTGACTTTCCATTAACCAGTTCTTTCCATGTACCATAATTTTTAAGCCTGCCATGGTAGGTATACTCCCAGCGTGTATCACTCTCGACATTCATGTTCTTCGTCCAGTGATCTTTATAACCTTTCAGCTCCATGACGTATTCCTTGAGATCCTCAATTCCGCCCGGGAAAGCCATGTGGATCATCGGATCAGATTCGGGTTCTTCGATGGTGATATTCATCGTACAATCAATACTCAGGGGATCACCAGGCTTGTCATACTGTGTTTTGAATCTTGTACCCTTCTCGTAGAGCGCTATTAATGCCGCCTCATAGGCCTCAGCAAGCGTTCTTCTTGTGATTGATATAACTGGAATATTTTTCATATAACGATGGTTGGAGTATCGCCAAAATTAGAAAAGAATAATGAAATGAGAAACGATTTTACCCGGATTACTATAAGAAATGTCCCGGCCTGAATAATTTCCTGTAGCTCAGGGGCCAGTTAATGCAAGCTCCTGATACATGGCCACATTGTTTCATTTGTTCACCTAGGGTATGAATGGCACACTTCATCAGGTACAGATATTCAACGTAACCGGAATATTTTTTTCTCGTGTGTCGTATAGAAGGACTCATTTTCAATTATAACACCGACCATTCAAAAACTACATATTCCTTCATTGGTTACGGCTTTTATCTCAGAAAGGATGGTTGAGACCTGCCTCTAAACAGCTGTTATTCCTGTGCAAGAGATATTTCTTCCAGGGTTTTACCTTTAGTTTCTTTTACATAACGAAACACAAAAACAAAAGCCACAATCCCGAATATGGCATAAACGCCATATGAAAATCCCAGACCAAAACTCGTCAGCAAAACAGGGAAGGTCATAGCAACTGAGAAGTTTGCCAGCCAGTTCGACATACCGGACACAGCCAGGGCAGCACCCCTGAATTTATTAGGAAACATTTCACCTAGCATGACCCACATCACAGGGCCCCAGGTTAAGGCAAAAAATGCAATGAAACCAATAGCTGCAAGTAATGCCATAATACCGATAGTGCCGGTCATCTCAATGCCTTCAGCCGCATCTTTAGCACTTATGGTAAAGATGACAGCCATCAGTCCGAGCATTACTGCCTGCCCAATTCCCCCTATCATCAGAAGCGGTCTCCTTCCCACACGGTCAACAAGAAACATGGCTAAAATGGTAAAACCAATATTCACAGCCCCAACAATGACATTGGTCAGCAGGGCATCCGCTTCAGTAAATCCTGCCGCCTGCCATAAAACTGCCCCATAATAAAACACCACATCAATACCCGTGAATGTTTGTAGTGCGGCCAATCCAGCACCTATCCACACAATAGGATGAATTCTTTTTGTCTTTTTATTGATGATGTCCAGGAATCTGGGTTTACGTTCATGGAGTACTGTTTCATTTATCTCTTTTACAATATTTTTGGCACTCTCAAGGTTTGTTATACCTGTCAGTACTTTTAATGCTTTTTCAGGTTTATTGATAGCCACCAGATATCTTGGTGATTCAGGAATAAACAAAAGGCACAGAAAAAAGATCGATGCAGGGATGAGTTCTACCCAGAACATCCATCGCCATGCAGAATATCCCCACCAAAGCTCAGACGAAGTACCTCCGGCAGCAGAAGCCAAATTAAAATTGCTGAAAAAGGCAAAAAATAATCCCAGTACGATTGCCAGCTGTTGTAGAGATGTAAGGCGGCCCCGGATATTCGGAGGTGCAATCTCACTGATATAAGCAGGTGAAAGGATGCTGGCAGCGCCTACAGCCAATCCGCCAAGTAACCGGTAAACAACGAATTCGGCTGAACTGGAAGAAATGCCCGAACCCCAGGCACTGACAATGAATGCAATTGAAGCACCGATCAATACATATTTTCGTCCAAATTTATCGGCAAGCATGCCTGCAAAGAAGGCACCAATCGCACATCCTAACAGAACAGAAGCCACATTAAAACCTGTGCCTATAGCATTTGAATTAAAAGCCAGTTGCAGGGCATCTACAGTTCCGTTAATTACTCCGCTGTCAAAACCAAAAAGAAAACCGCCAATTGCGGCTACTATAGAAAGCATAACAATGCGCGACAGGTTATTTTCACTTTTTTTATACATAGAATCTTGTTTTTTAATGATTTGTATTCTCCTTTTTTTTCAAAGCATGGGATGATTTCAGCTCATGACATAAGGGGTATATTTAATGAACCTGAGCGGTAGCAGTAAATTTAAAATTGTCAAATATATAAAAATTATGAAGAATTATTTTCCTTTGACCAGACTGATTTTTACCAATAATTTACATTAAGGGTGGTGGGTGGGGGATGCCCATCCCCTTGAAGTACTGAAGAAATATCTGTTAAGATATCAGAAAATATAATAAAAAGCTCTTATAAAGTGATCAGAACAGTTTGGCCAAAAAAAATTGAGTTCGCTCCTAAAAGTCAAATTATATCAGAAATCGCCACGGATTCACAGATTTAATTTCGTTAAGTAATTAAAAATCCGTGAAATCAGTGGCATTATATTTAGGAAATTTTGAAAAAGTAATTATTTTGCCACCAAATCACGAAATCACCAATTCTCACCAAAGATATCAATTTGATATTCTTAATTTTGTGAATTTTGGTGTCTTGGTGTTTTTGTGGCATTTCCTTTTTTATACTTTTAGGAGATGAATCAAATATATCATTTTTTAGTACATGACAAAAATCAGTGATATGAATTGTAAAAGATTTATCACTATTGAAGATACGTTGGAGGCTTTAACCCCGATAACCCCCATTTACTTTCTTTGTTTTGAAACAAAGAAAGTAAACAAAGAAAATTTTTTAAGGCCGCTTTTGTTTGAGGTGATGACTTAACCAAAATTGGAAACGATAAAGTACGTGTGGGAGTTTTAAACGATGAATTCTGTAATTAGAAAAATATATGAATTTTCTTCAATTAGACGGTTTTTTTGTCATGTACTAAAATATCATTCATTAAATTTATAAGGATCATGATTAATAATAAACTGAAACGAATATTCATTCTCTTCTTTCCGGCTTTTATTTTTACGTTTACCCTATCTTCCGGGGCTGACATAAATCATTCCGGCAATTATGTCCCCTCCAGTCTCCGGGTATCAACATTTGATATTGATGTAACCCCTCCGGCTGGAAGTCATCTGACTTACGATCCTATGGTCAATTCATGGGATCTTGGTTTAAGGGCGAAAGGGATTGTCCTCACAGGAGCAGG
>Ga0209164_1004001_pt1 | contig 13541 bp, 10 predicted proteins | sample MTBNYHSulfiMetaG_FD_187458 | JGI IMG/M metagenome (GOLD analysis project Ga0209164, IMG submission 187458) | Enrichment culture microbial communities from rom New York Harbor, USA that are MTBE-degrading - MTBE-NYH (New York Harbor Sulfidogenic)... | ecosystem: Environmental > Aquatic > Marine >...
TATATTATGCATGACACACTCTTTTTAATGAAAATGATTACTACTTCTTTATGTACGATTGATGCCGCAGGTTGTCAAGTCAACGGGACGGCCGCACAGGAAATTGGCAACAGAAAATCCGGCGGAGAAAAATGCCGGCATTTCCACCGCAGGGAGAAATCTTCTGTCTTCGATGCCGGGAGATTTCTCCCTGCAATGGACAAAAGGGGCTCGAAATAATTACAACTTATGAATAACAAACGATAGATTAAGCAGATAGAATACAGTCCCGTAGGTTGGTGGTGAGCTTCGCGAACCCCAACAATTCCCACGGCTTTGTGTCGGGGTTCGCAAGCTCACCCCGACCTACAAATTCTTCCCTGCACAGTCGGACGAGCAAACATGTTCTTCTCCTCATTCGTCCCCGCAGCGCGGGGTGGGGCGCTACCGGTCCTTGGCAAGCCATGCAATTTCGCAACTGAGGAGGGGCGGTAATCCGGTTTTTTTATTTCGTTATGGTCAACTTTCCATACAGCTTGAGCAGAAAACGGTAGATTTCCTTGCGCACGCTGCCTATCCGTTGATTCTCATTCCGCAGTCGGGCAATCTCCCTGGACATCCCGCCTATTGCCGGCATGGCATAGTTGAGAACCTCGTAGGGTTTCAATCCCGTCCAGGTTTCGGCGCAGTTGGGATACTCCCTGACCGGCTCCTCAAAGAGGATGCCGTCCTCCCTGTGCAAATACGTCCTGGCTATCTTTTCATTGCCCTCCCTGTAGTCCTCGAGGATCTTCCTCCGGTCGGCCAGGCTCAGATATTTCGTATCGGTCAGGGGGGCTTCACTTTCCAGGAGATATTCGGTCAGCACGTTCTCATGGAAATCCGCACCCTTGAGGTTCATGTACCTGTACAACTCGGTTATCTCCCGGGGCGGAGAAATATTGTGTTTTGTTGCCGCAACAGGCAGTGCATCAAGGGCTGCGGCAGGCAGACCGGTCAGATGGAAAAAATGGGTGACAGGGTCAGGAACCATGATATGCGGCTCAAACGGGGCGACAACTATGCTTTCGCCGCCGAATTCATCGGCCCACCAGTCGAGGACCATGGCATAATCCAGCCGTTTTCTCGTATCCGGCCTTTGCATGAATTTGTCGAAGGGCGCCCCGGCCCGTGAAACCTCCTGCCTGATGATCTGCGCGTAGAAGGATTCCAGGAACAGGTCCTGCCGCCTGAGATAGGCGACGATTTTTATCTCGTCAAAATGATCTCTGTAGCGAGCCATGCGTTGTGCGATTCCGGGATTCGGAGCGCTGAACCCTTCATCGCTGATAATCGCCCAGGGGCATCCGGAGGCCCGGATCTCTTTCAGCGACCGATGAAACAATTCATCAAACGGGCCGACATCATATTTTTTCCCCCCCGGACTCAGTTCGTTGACGATGGAGGCATAAAAATCACAATGCTTTATCCTGCCGTAAACAGAGCGGACTTCTATGACGGGATAACAGACACCGTACCTGACGAGTTGTTTTCGATGCCGGGCCAGATAGGACTGGATCACCGTCGTTGCGGTTTTATGCCAGCCGATATGGATGAGCAGGGTTTTCTTCATTGCCGATGCCTGATTCCGGTGCTGATCCGCCGCGGCTTCCCGGGATGAATGGTCAACAGGCTGCCTCATGTGGATTTCGGTTTTTTTGCCGTCCTCTGCCAGCGGTTCAATGCCCGGCGGCAGATTTTTTTCATTCTTCTGACCGCTACGCGTCCGGTGTTCTCATTTTGCAGCGCCCTTATTCTGGATCGCAACTGAACGATCTCCCTGGACATCACCCCGCATAAAGGCAATGCGTAGCGCAGCACTTCAGGAGGCTCAAGTCCCTGCCAGGTCTCGCGGCAATTCGGATACTCTTCAACCGGTTCGGCAAAAAGAATCCCATCCTCTCTCTGCAGATATTCCCTGGCCACTCTTTCATTTGAAGCTCCATAGTCTTCCAGAATCCGCTCACGATCCGCCCGGCAGAAATATCGGGTGTCGGTCATGGCGCCGCCGCTTTGCATGAGGTATTCGGACAGCACTTTCATCGCATAATCGGACCGGTTGAGATTCATATGCCTGAAAAACTCCGTTACTTCCCTGGGGGGAGTCACATTCGCCTCTTTCCGGGCAGGGGGCAGTTCCTCCAAAACTTTCTCCGGCAGGCCGGTGAGGCGGAAGAAAAATGTCAGGGGGTCGGGCACTATCGTTTGGCGTTCAAACGGGGCCACCAGTATCCTGTCCCTGCCGAACACCTCGGCCCACCAGTCGAGGATCTGGGCGTAATCGGCCCGTTTCCGCACCTCGGGCCTTTGTATGTAGCTGTCCAGATACGCCGTATTCCTGGTTAACTTCTGTTTGACGAACTGAGCGTAGAGCGCTTCAAAGAAATAGTCCTGCCGCCTGAGATAAGCAACAATCCTGATGTCATCAAAGTGATCCCTGTACCGGCCCATCAATCCGGCTATGCCGGGGTTGGTTTCGCTCAGTCCCTCCTCGCTGATAATCGCCCAACGGCAGTTGGAGCTCTGTATCTCCTCTATCGACCGGTCAAACAACTCGTCAAAGGAACGGACTTTCAGCAGCTTCCTGTCCGGGTTCAACGCATTGAAAACGGACCGCAGCAGGTCTGAATGTTTAATAAGGCCATGCTCCAGTTGATTGTCGATGACCGGATAGCAGATATCATAATCAACCAGTTTCGCGCGATATCTGTGCAGATATCGCTGAATCAGGGTCGACGCTGTCTTGTGCCAGCCGATATGGATGAATAACGTTCTCTTACTCTTCATGGCTCCCGTTTTCGGAGAGGAACATATCCTCTGCTTCGTGCAAGCACAATATCTCATTGTCCGCGGCAGCACAAGCAGGCGGTGCTGCACTACCGGCTGTTGCTGCCGGAACTGCCGGCGGCATGCCGCTCCGCCTGCCGCAGATGCCTTCCCACCAAGGGCATTGATCGCCGATCCCCATAGTTTTCTTGAATAATTCTGAAAAACGGGATTATATTGAGACAGTTTTCATTTTTTCCCCTTAACCTGACGGGCTTCCACCCAATGCCTTCACATTCCCCTAAACCGCCAACCGTCAACCGTGAGCTTCTCCTGGCCGCCGGACTCGATCCGCCGGTGCCCATGACGATCGCGGCGGTCGAACACTTTGAGCCCCTGGAAGCGGAGCGGATTGAGACGAATATCGACCAAAGCCGGCCCCCTGCGAAGCAGAACCTGGAAAAAATTGCCTTGCCCCCGGAAACCCACCGCATCGCAGGCCTGGATAATTTCCGGTTAACCATCGATTCTTCAATACTTGAACAACATTCCGCACTCCAGGTGGTCAACTGCAGCCATTTCCATATCAACGGTTCAGGCAATGAGATACTGTTCCGGCAGGAGAATAAATTCTTTGTCGAAGTCACGGACTGCAGGGACTTTACAATTGAAGGGCTGCGATTCTCCTCCGGAAGAAATCTCCTCTTTATCACCGGTTCCGCCTCCTTTTCAATCAAAAACTGCCAATGTCTGAACGCCGAAGGATGCGGTGTCATCATCCACAATGGACGGGATTTCAGCATATCCCGATGTAGTTTCGACAATATCCTGTCAGCCGGCATCCTCGTCATCGGCGATTCCCGCAACGGCGAAATACGGGACTGCACTGTTTCGCGCTCCCGCGGCATTTTCAATCATGATGCCGCCATCCATCTCTGCCACACATCACCGGCCGTTACCCCGGCACACGTTCCGGAACGCATTCACGAGGCCCTGCCCATAACAGCCAAAACCATGCGCCCCCGCCATATCCTGATCAGGAACTGCCTGCTCAGCCATTGCCGGGCCCAGGGGATCTATCTCGAGGGAGCCCTCAACTGCCTCATTGAAGACAATATCCTCCTCAACAACAACAAGGAAGGGATCTGCTTTGACTGGGGGAGCAGCTACAATATATTCCGCCGCAATATCGTCACCCTCAACGGCGAACGGCGGGACACCTCCCCCCTGGAGAAGAAGATAGACTTCATAACCGTCTACCCCCAGCTTCCGGACGGTTCGTCCAGCATGAAGCTGCCGGGCATTTCCCTGGACAACGGGTGCATGAATCTCATCCGGGAAAACAATATAACGGGCAATTACGGCGGCGGGATAAAAATGATCCGCACCGCGCTCTTCAACACCATTTCCCATAACCGGATGCGCTACAATACCATTGGCGCAAACGAATACGTTCCCTATTTTCACGGCATTACACTACTGGGCCTTGGGGCGAAAAACAGGGAGTTTGCCGCCCACAGCCAACCCCTTCTCGATTTCCAGCCCTCCATCCTCAACACCATAACGGACAATACCATCGCCGAGTCCCTGAGGGCACTGTTTCACGACCGGAGTTCGCGCAGCAATTTTGTCTCCGGCAACCACATTTCCCAGCAGGGAGGAAGACTTACGGTCCCGGCAACGATTCTTTTCCGGGCCCGGGCCGCGGTGAAACGACTCGCCGCCGGACTGGACGGCGGGAGCAGTCCCAGCCGCGGCTCCCTGGCGGTCTCGATCCTCATCGTCCTGCGCTCCCTTTTCCGCAGGGCGCTGGTCAGGACGGACTCCCTTGTTCGCAAAATACTGCGCCCCGCGGCCTATGCGCCTTTTCGCCTGCTGGCGGCCCGGAATTGGACTTTCCTGCGATACTATCCCCATGTCGTCCCCGACGATACGGCCCTCAAGCGCTGGCAGACCAGCGAGTGGCCGGCCTACCAGGACTGGCTGGACAGGCATTCCGTGCTCACCAGGGAACAATGGCTGCAGCAGCACAAGCAGGCCAAAAAAGCCTCGGCAAACATCAAGATCAGCATTGTAACCCCGGTCTTTAATACCGACCCGCGCATCCTGACCGAATGCATCCTTTCGGTCCGGGTCCAGACCTCCCCGTTCTGGGAGTTGATTCTGGTCGATGACCGGTCCGCCAATGCAGAAACCCTTTTGGTGCTCAGGTCGGCAATCTGCCGGGACCCCCGCATCACGGTTATATTTTCCGACCGGGAATCGCCCGGCGGCATCTCGGCCGCCTCCAATCGGGGAATCGCCGCGGCCCAGGGAGAATTCATCGTCTTTCTCGACCACGATGACCGTCTTGCCCCCGAAGCCGTTCAGTCCCTCATCGACGCCTTGGAAAAAGAGCCCGCCCTCGATATTCTCTATTCGGACCGGGACATGATCTCGCCGGCCGGAAAGCGGTTCATGCACCTGATGAAACCGGACTGGTCGCCGGAAAACCTGTACGGCGGCAACTACATCTTTCACCTCATGTGCTACCGGCGGGAACTGATCCTCAAGGCCGGAGGACTGCGCTCCCCCTATGACGGCTCGCAGGACTACGACCTCATTCTGCGCTGCATGGAGTTTTCCCCGCACGTCAAACACCTGCCCCAGGTTCTCTATCACTGGCGGCAGCACGCGGAATCCGTCGCCATGGCCGATGACGCGAAAAGCTATGCCTTTGAGGCGGGCATGGAGGCCCTGCGGGATGCCCTGCGAAGAAGGAACATCCAGGCGGAGGTCACGGAAAACCCCTCTCTGTGGCGGGGCAATTACCAGATATCCCTGCCGCTTCCCCCCCGGGAGGAGATCGGCTGCATCACCGTCCCCTCGGCGGCCCATCCCGATCAATACGCTGCTGTTGTCATGGAAAGCCCGGTTCTGGACGACCCGCCGCCCTACATCTTTATTCAAGGAGAGGAATGCCTCCCCGCCGATGCGGAAAGCGTGCGCACCCTCGCCGCCTGGCTGACCCTGGAAAACGTCGGCATGGCGTCGGGCTGCCTGCTCGACAACGAGGGAAAATTTCTTTATGCCGGCATGTTTTTCAAGGAGGAAGGGAAGATGATCACCCCTTACGCCGGTTTTGACCACACGGAGCCCGGCTACATGGCAATAACCAAAACCGCCAGGAACATCAGCGTCCCCAATCCGTTCTGCGTCATGATCAGGACGGAGCTATGGCGGCAGCTCAACGGTTTCGACTCCCGCTTCCGCGGCCCCCATGCCCTGCTTGATTTCGCCCTCTCCGCCCTCCAGGCCCGATGGCGCATCGTTTACGTCCCCCGGGCCCTCTTTACCGCCCCTGCATCCAGGCTGCGGGCCATTAATGCTTTGCCGGAAAGGACCGTTTTCCGCCGGAAATGGGACCAGCGGCTGCGCCGGGGAGATCCCTGTTACAGCCCCAATCTCAAAAAGACGAGTGAAATGTATGAACTTGCTTGAAGCCGGGGCAGGAAGTGCTTATGATTAAGCAATCGCCTGATTGCAAAAAAATTCTACAAGGTACCGTTTATGAACCCTTCCTTCTTTCTCAAGTTTGTGTTTTTCGTCTCCCTCTCACTCTTTTTCCTCTTCCCGGATCCCTCCACCGCGGGCTGCGAATGGGGTGAACATCCGGTTTCCCTCGAAGCAATCAACAAACCGGTGCGCGATATCCTGCGGGACATTGAAAAACAGACGAATTACGCCATTGAGGTCCAGGACGATGCCGTCCTGGACAGCACCAAGACAATTGTCCTCAAACAGGCTCCCCTCAACCAGGCCCTCAGCCGCCTCCTCAAGGAGCTCAATTTTTCGGTAATCTGTGACAATGAGCAGAAAAAACTGAACCTCGTTTTCCTGGACAAAAAGACAGCCCCGTCGAGCATGACCGCCACAATGGAAATTGATGAGACCGGTGAAGGCGGCATGAACGACGTCTCCGTCGCCTTTGCCGAATACCGGAACAACCCCGCCGCCGAGTTGATACCGGAGGACCAGGACGAAACAATCATGGCCGGCGCCAGTTCCGCCTTCGAGGAGTTCACCAACTCCCCGACGCCCTCTTCCCAGGAGCCCCAGGAACAGGATGAAACGATCATGGCCGGGGCCAGCGCCGCGCTGGAGGAATTCATGAGTCCCGCGAAAACGTCCGCCAAGGAAGCGGAACCCCCGGAGCAGGATGAAACAATCATGGCCGGGGCCAGCAACGCCTTCGAGGAATTCACCAATTCCCCGTCACCCCCTTCCCAGGAGCAGGATGAAACGATCATGGCCGGGGCCAGCAACGCCTTTGCCGAATATCAGAGGCTCAACAGGTAGTCCTGGCCATCGAGCTTGGAAAATACACCTATCTTCATGAAAACGGAAGGAAGTCATGCAATAAGCGAAAAAAATCTTGTATTCCCTAAAAAAATCCTCTAAGATTTCCTCAGAAATAAATGAGAATGCTATTCATCATCAACTTTTGCTAACTATCAGGAAGGGAGAAGACTTATGACTCTGAAAAAAATCACCTTGGCGGCAGCGTGCCTGGTCATGTCCTGTGCGTTCTTTTCCAGCAACGCCTTTGCTGCCTGGGCGGCATGCACACCGAAGCAGATCGGCCCGTACGGCTCCTTTGTCCGCCTGCAGGTCATCAACTGCAACGTTAATCCCGCCGGCAGCAAGAGCGGCTGGATGACCCTCAGTAACACCGGCACCGACCAGATGATGGCCACCATTCTCACGGCCATGTCCCTGAAGAAACCCATCGCCATTGAGTATGGCGTTGCCGGCACCGATGCCCAGGGATACAACATCGCCAGCGCGGTTATTTTCAACAACCAGTAAGCCTGTTTCCCGCGTATAATTGCGAGGCGGTCATTTCCTGAAAATGACCGCCTTTTTTTTGCCGCCTCCTCTTCCCGACTGCTGATTCAGGAGCTGCCGGCAACCTTCCGCCGGTTCAGCCGCACACCATGTACCCCGCGCCCCTGTCACCCTATTCGTCGATCAATACGACCAGAGAGCCGATACCCGGGTATGATGCAACAGGATATGCCCTGCGCCGGCTGCTCCGGTCAAAATTGACCGGCCGGGCCCGGGACCTGTTTCCCTTTATCCGCAAAATGCTGGATGAATTTGACCAGGTCCGCCTGGGGATGGAGTACGTCAACAGGGACGCCACCCATCATCACGGCGACGATACCCACACTGCCGGCTGGGCCGGAATCGGCATGATCCCCATGGCGATTTACCTCTACTACCTGAAAAGCTACGGCATACGGGGAAAGGTCCTGGAATGCGGCGTGTTCAAAGGCGGCTCCACCTGCTGCCTGAGCCACATCTGCGATTATCTCGGCCTGGAGCTGATTGCCGCGGATTCCTTCGAGGGTTTGCCGGCCGGCGACGGCTATTACGGCAAGGGCGATTTCAAGGGCAGCCTGGAGGAAGTTCAGGACAACCTGCAACGGCTGGGGAAGCCTGGGGTGGTGACGTTTGTCAAGGGCTGGTTCAATGAATCGTTGCAAAACTTCGATCAGGACCTTATGCTCATATGGCTTGATGTCGATCTCCGCCAGTCGGTGATCGACGTGCTCACCGCGACGTTTCCCCGCCTTGTTGACCATGGGGTGATTTTCTGCGACGGCCTGGGGCGGGACAGGGATTTTCAGGGTGACCATCTTATCCGCGGCAGCTCGGAGTCGGCGGGGCTGCTTGATTATTTCGAGCAGCATCATATATCCCACAAGGCAGTCTACTCCGGCTACGGCCACCTGGGGCTGGTCGTTCCCCATGCCCGGCAGGAGGATCAACTCATTTACAGCGCCCAACTGATCAACAGGATGATTTTTGCCTCGCTTCCTTTTTCCCGGCAGGTGGATATCGCCGGCAGGAAAATCAGAAACATCATTTCCCGTGCCGACCGTTGACCCGGGCCCCAACCTGCACGGCGCAACGGTCACCCCAGGCTGACATGTCGGCAAGAAAAACCAGATGGCAACACCACCGGGCCCACCTGCCCCCTCTTTCCCGTTTCGTCCTGTCGCTCACCACCAGCAGGCTGTACCGGATCCGCAATGATTTCGCCGCCCGCTACATACGAGGCACCGGGTATGAAATCGGCGCCCAGAAATCTCCCCTGCTTTGCAAAAATGCCGACAGGGTTGTCTACATTGATTACCTGAGCAGAGAAGATTCGGCGCAAAAATATAATATTCCCGAAAAAGACTGCGTCGAGGTGGACATCATCGCCGATGCCAACCATCTCGATGCCATCCCTTCAAACTCCGCCGCCTTCATCATCGCCAATCATGTCCTGGAACACAGCCCGAATCCCATCGGCACGCTGTCGGGCTGGCTGCGCATCCTGCGGACAGGAGGAGTCCTCTTTCTCACCCTCCCCAACTACAAGGCCAACGAGTTTGACTTTGAAAAAAAACCGGCATCCATTGCCCATCTTGTCAGCGACGCCGAGCGGGCGGAAAGGAACGAGGACATCGCCCGCGAACATATTGAGGAACATATCCGCATAATCGACGGGATCGATCCCGGCAACCAGAAACTCTTCCAGCAGCGGTACGCGGCAATCGTTGCCAGCAACCTGCACACGCACTATCATGTTTTCGACCGGGCAAACGTCCTGGCCCTGCTGCAGGTCATGCACCGCCAAACACCGATCAGGGTGATCAACAGTTTTTCGTTTGACGCCGGCTTTGAACTGCTGTTTATCATTGAGAAAGCCGGCCCGGATTGCCGGGGCCCGCTGCGCCTCGGTCAGGAGCGGCTGTTCAATTATACCGTCATGGCCAGGCATGGAGCCCGATTCCTGCTCTCCAGAATGGTTTCCAAAAAAGGGTGAAGCTGAACGAACATGAAGGTCTTCGAACAACTCATTGCCGACAACAGCAAACATATCCCCGCCATCGAGCAGGCCCTGCGCGAAACCTATTTTTCCGGCTACGATCAACAGTTTCTGCTGACCGACAACGGCAGAAACGACATAGAAAACAATGTCTTCCGCAGATACAACCACTCGCTGCGCCATGTCGTCCCCTGGCTCGGCCGGGTGATTGACCTGGCAGGGAAAAACGTTTTGGAGATCGGCTGCGGCACCGGCTCCAGCACGGCGGCCCTGGCCCATTTCGTCCGCCGGATCGAAGGGTATGACATCCACGCCCTGGCGGTTCAGGGAGCCGGAAAACGGCTGGAGATCATGGGGCTGGACAACGCCCGGCTGCATGTGGTCAAGGAGGAGGAACTGATCACGCGGATCACCGGGGATGCCGAGGGCGGCTATGACATCATCCTCCTGTTCGCCGTGCTCGAACACCAGACCGTGGCCGAGCGGCACGACACCCTGGCGGCCTGCTGGGGGTTGCTGTCCGAGGGCGGCATCATGGCCGTTATCGACACCCCCAACATCCTGCACTATTTCGACCTCCACACCTCGAAGCTTCCCTTTCTGCACATGCTGCCGAACAGGCTCTACGCGCGCTACGCGGCCCATTCGCCGCGGCCCGCCTTTGCCCGATCCTTTGCCGATGAGAAAAACACGGCCGACGACCGGCTTGACCTGGAGATCGCCCGGTGGGGGCGCGGGGCCAGCTACCATGATTTTGAACTGGCCCTGGGCGGGGACTACGGCGATTTTCTCGTTGCCGGCGGCTTTGAGCCTGAGATCCTCGACTGGTTTCCCTGCACCATAGAGGAAGAGCTGCTGCGCTGGTATGTGCAGCACAAGAATTTCGCCATCCCCCTTGGCTTCACCCGCTGCGTGCTCAACCTCATCTTCCGGAAACCTTCCGGCACCGGGGCCCCGCCGATTGGGGCAGCGCCCGCCGCGCCCCCTCCCCTCGCCCACTTCAATCCCGATGTCGACGGCCGGGTCACCTCCCTGGAGCGGCAGCTTCGGGAAAAGGAAGATTTGATCGGGGAAATCTACCGGTCCGCCACCTGGCGCGCCGGCAGTTTGATCGCCGCTCCCTGGCGGATTGTCCGCAGGTTGTTCAAAATGTAACGGTCAGGCCGCGCCCCGACGTGCCCATGCAGATGCAGTTCGATGCCTTCAAATATGCCCTCCGGTCACCCTTCCTGGACAGGGGCGGACCGGATGACTCCATTCTCGTGATCGGCATGGGAAGAAGCGGCACCACCTGGGCAGCGGACATCATCAACCACGACAGGAGCTGCCGGGTCCTCTTCGAGCCCTTTTTCCCCGCCCTTGTTCCCGAGGCCCGGGGGTTCGAATATATCCAGTACATGCGGCCCGACGACGACAACCCGGCCCTGGCCGCGGCCGCCGCCCGGATTCTCGCCGGCAGGACCAGGAGCCGGTGGGTGGACAGGGACAATCCCGGTCTTTTCTACCGCCGGAGAATCATCAAGGATATCCGCTGCAACCTGATGGCCGGCTGGCTGCACGCCGTCGCACCCCGGGTGCCCATTGTCCTGGTCATCCGCCACCCTTTGCAGGTCGCCGCCTCCTGGCGCAGACTGGAATGGGGGCGGGAAGCCCTGGGGCAAAGAAGCGACTTTGCCATCATCACCTCGCAGCATCGGCTGCTGGAGGATTTTCCGGTCATCGGCACCATAGCCGGACAGATTGACCCGGACGACTTTGTCGACAACGTGATGTTCCTCTGGGGTGTTTTTCATCTCGTCCCCTTCAGGCAGCTCCGGCAGAATGCACTCCATTGCCTGTTTTACGAGCATCTCCTGACCAGGCCCGAGGACGAATGCGCGAAGCTCTTCACCTATCTGGGCAAGCCGTATGCCTGGGACCAGCTCAGGAAAGCCCTCGGCCGCGAATCAACCACTAATTTCCGGAACCGGGACCTCCTCGCGGACAAAAAATCCCTTCTCGAGGGCTGGAAAAAAGAATTTTCAGAAAGCGAAATCGCCAGGGCTCATGAGGTCCTGACCCTGTTCGGACTTGACAGTATGTACTGGGCTGACGGCATGCCCGCCATAAGCTGGCGACTTCAAATACAATAAATCCAGGCACAGTCCTTTGGACGTGATTCCTTGCCAAACGTTCATTTTGTGTTATTTTCAAGGATTCACACGAACAGTCAAATCAACCGGAATCATCCCTCAAAACCTGATTACCGTAACCGGAAAAAAATTGGCTCCAAAAAACCTACCGACATTTCTTGGGATTGGCGCGCAAAGAGCAGGAACCAGTTGGCTGTACAACCAACTCTCAAAGCACCCTGAAGTCTGGATGCCTCCAGTCAAGGAAATACATTTTTTTGACCGGGCTTTGAGCTATCCCAGCCCGAATGATCTGGCAACAGCCTCACCGTATAATAGAATTTTCGGTTCCAAATCATGGGAAAGACCAAGAACTGTCGCCGGTGTTAAAAAAATATATGAACTGGTCATGACAGGTCGTTTCCATCAGGCAATATGGTGGACCAAATGGACTTTCGGTTATTACAATGACAACTGGTATCGGGGACTTTTTTCTCAAGCAAAATTTCATAAAGCCTGTGGAGAAATTACTCCTTCCTATTCTCTTCTTGATGACGACGATATCGCAAAGATAAAAACTATCAATCCCAATATGAAAATTATTTTTATTATCCGTAATCCAATTGAACGGGCATGGTCAGCAATTCGTTTTCATATCCTCAAGGGAGCAAATTTAAAACCTGATTCCCCTGAAAAAATTATTTCGGTTCTCAAACACCCAGGAATGTCTTTACGTGGCGATTATGAGCGAATACTTGACAAGTATATGAAATTTTTTGATTCATCGCATGTCCTCATTTGCTTTTTTGATGCAATCAAAAATGACCCGACAGGATTAATGCTGCAAATAACAAAGTTTATCGGCATAAAACCATATGAAAAAATAGTGGTTAACAATAAAATACCAATCAACCCTTCACCGGATTATGACATGCCATTAATGGTAAGAGATTATTTGTATACAATATATATACCAACAATCAAAAGGATGGCGGAAAAATTTGGAAGTTATGCTAAAACCTGGGATGGGGAAAATATTTGTGAAATTACGCAGACCAGAGAGAACATTAATAACGAACTACTACCTGCAATCCACCCTTAATAAAATTGATCCACCGTATCACATTACATATTCGGGTATTGGTATCTTAGCTATCACCATCAGAAAAAATTGATAATGAATTTTTAGCTTAAATTATTATCGAGCTTATTTTTCAATTTAATTTATATCATTTATTTATTAATTATTATATATATTTTACCTATGAAGATATTCAATTATATTTTACGATTACTAAAATACACTAAAATGTCATCTGACAACAGCTTTATAATAAATATTGACCGTTCGTGGTCAACAGATACGGCTATAGGGATAAAAGGAACTATCGAAATTTTCAAAGGTGATATAGAAAATATGGAAGTTACAATAAACAAGGCAACTGTTCCAATTAATTCCTGGCATGAAGTACCTCGGAAGGAGGCGAATTCTTTCCCGCATAAGTCAATAAAAAAAGGTTTCTGGGTACAAATACCGAGGATAGCTCAACACCAGGCTATATTCAAATTGACTCAGTCTAATAAAGTTTTAATAAAGTCAATCAAATTTAAGGGGAGTACACCAATCCCTCCTGTCCCGTTTCAATATCCCACAGGTGATGGAATTTTTGATAATTTCGTCAAAATAGTTAATGACCAGCATCTCCATGTACTTGAAATTGGTTCGCGCATCATCCCACCGAAAAAAAATGGACTTCGTTCAATTTTTTCTCAAGCGGGATCCT
>Ga0209164_1004005_pt1 | contig 13531 bp, 5 predicted proteins | sample MTBNYHSulfiMetaG_FD_187458 | JGI IMG/M metagenome (GOLD analysis project Ga0209164, IMG submission 187458) | Enrichment culture microbial communities from rom New York Harbor, USA that are MTBE-degrading - MTBE-NYH (New York Harbor Sulfidogenic)... | ecosystem: Environmental > Aquatic > Marine >...
AGCCCTCGTCGGCGGCCTGCAGCACGTAGGTCGCGGCCGTGGCCCCGGCGATGTCGGCGCAGGTTGCCCCCGCAGCGTCGCAGCGCAGCCACTGATAGGTGAGCGTCGGCGTGGGGTTGCCGGTCCACGTGCCCGCCGTCAGCTGCAGGGTCTCACCCACCCTGGCCGTCCCCGTGATCGCGGGCAACGCCGTGTTCACAGGCGCCGCCAGAACCGCGTCCACCACGGCCGTCTGGACCGAGGTGGCGGTGGCGGAGCCCTGCGAGTTGGTGGCCGTCTCCTCCACCCGGATCGTGGAGCCCTCGTCGGCGGCCTGCAGCACGTAGGTCGCGGCCGTGGCCCCGGCGATGTCGGCGCAGGTTGCCCCCGCAGCGTCGCAGCGCAGCCACTGATAGGTGAGCGTCGGCGTGGGGTTGCCGGTCCATGTGCCCGCCGTCAGCTGCAGGGTCTCACCCACCCTGGCCGTCCCCGTGATCGCGGGCAACGCCGTGTTCACAGGCGCCGCCAGAACCTCTGTCGCCTGCGTGTCCGTGTTGTTACCCGCCGCGGGATCCGTGGTGGACGAGGTCACCGAGGCCGTGTTCGTCAGCGTCCCCGTGGCGCCTGAGGCCACGCTCACCGTCAGCGTGTACGCCTGGCTCCCCCCGTTGGCCAGCGTCGCCAGCGTCGGCCAGGTCACCGTCTGGCCCACCACCGAGGCCGGCGCCGGCGTCGCCGACTGATAGCTCATCCCCGCGGGGATCACGTCCGTCACCACCACCCCCGAGGCGTTGCTCGGCCCCAGGTTCGTCACCGTGATGGCGTAGTTGGCCGTACCGCCGGCCGTGGCCGTGGCCGAGCCCGTCTTCTCCAGCCGTAGATCGGCGCTCGCCGACACCACCGTCGCCTGCGTGTCCGTGTTGTTGCCCGCCACGGGATCCGTGGTGGACGAGGTCACCGAGGCCGTGTTCGTCAGCGTCCCCGTGGCGCCTGAGGCCACGCTCACCGTCAGCGTGTACGCCTGGCTCCCCCCGTTGGCCAGCGTCGCCAGCGTCGGCCAGGTCACCGTCTGGCCCACCACCGAGGCCGGCGCCGGCGTCGCCGACTGATAGCTCATCCCCGCGGGGATCACGTCCGTCACCACCACCCCCGAGGCGTTGCTCGGCCCCAGGTTCGTCACCGTGATGGAGTAGTTGGCGGTACCGCCGGCCGTGGCCGTGGCGTCACCCGTCTTGGCGATACTCAGATTGGCCGACGGGGTGAGGTCGGTGGAGAGCCGGAAACGGTTGTTGGCGGTGGACGGATCGTGGGTGGGGGACGCCACGCCGGCCGCGTTGGTCAGCGTGCCCGTCTGCCCGGGAGGAATGGCGACGATCAGCTGCCGCGTGAGGGGGCTGGCAGCGGTCGAGAAGGTCGGGATGTTCCAGGTGACGACGCGGTTCACCCCGTCATAGGTTCCGCCGTCCGGCGCCGACACGTACGTGACGCCCGTCGGTAGTGTATCCGTCAGCACCACGGCGGAGGCGGCCGTGGGCCCAGCGTTGGACACGGTCAGGGTATAGGTGAGCTGATTCCCGGGTACCGCCGCCCCCGCCGTCTTGGTCACCGAGAGGTCTGCGCTGCTGACCTGAGTGGTGGTGGTGGCCCGATCGTTCGTCCCGTTGAAATCCGTCGAGGTGGAGCCGACTCTGGCGACGTTAACGATTGCACCGGAGGTGTTCGCGTTCACGTTCGCGGTCACACTGAGGCTCTGGGCTCCAGCACCCACCGTGAGGGTCCCGAGATTCCAGGTCACAACCCCCGAGGCGTGGGACCCCCCGCCCGTCGCGGATACGAAGGTCACGCCCCCCGGCAAGGTATCCGTCACCACCACCCCCGTGGCGGTCGTGGGTCCGAAGTTCTGAACGGCCAGGGTGTACGTGATCTGCTCCCCGGGGGAGGCTCCTGCCGGGGCGTTCTTCGTAACCCCCATGTCGGCGCCGCTCACCGAGGTGGTGAGGGTGGCCCGGTCATTCGCGGGATTCGGGTCGGGGGTGGACGTCCCTACCTTCGCGATGTTGGTAATGGCTCCACCCGTGGTGCTGCGGATGGCCACTTCCAGGTCGAAGCTTCGGGAACCCTCTGCTACCGTGAGGCCGCCCACGGTCCATGTAACCGTCTCTGCCACCGGGTCATGGATGGCCCCGCCGGTTGCGGACACGAAGTCCACCCCACCCGGGAGGGTGTCCGTGACCACAACCCCCGTGGCATTGCTCGGCCCCAGGTTATCCACCGTCACCGTGTAGGTGATGGTGTCTCCCGGGACCGCCGACGATGGGCCGGTCTTGGTCACCTGCACGTCACCCCTCACCACGACGGTAGTGGGAGAGACGGTTACCCGGTTGTTGGCCGGAGCCGGGTCCGTGGTCGTCGCGCCCACCTTGGCCATGTTGGCCAGATCGCCCGACGCGTCCGGAGCCACCCTGACTCTGAGGGTGTAGACGCGGGTGTCCCCGCTGGGGAAGGAAGCGACAGCCGGCCACGTCACCCCGCGCCCCGCCTGTGAGGCCGGCGCAGGAGTGGCCGACACGAACGTCATGGCCGTCGGCAACGTATCGGTCACCACCACGTTTGCCGCGTCACTGGGACCGGAGTTCGTCACGGTGATGGTGTAGATGGCCGTGTCTCCCGCCGTCACCTGGCCCAGGTTGCCCGTCAGGTCAGCCACCGTCTTCGTCACCGCCAGGTCGGCGCTGGTCCCCACCGGGGAGCTCAAGGTGAAGAGATTGTTCGTCAGGTCGGTGTCGGTGGTCGTGGTCGTGACTACGGCCTTGTTCACCAGGTTGGCCGTCCGCCCGGAGGCCACCGCCACCGTGAGGGTGCGGACCTGGCTGGCACCGTTGGCCATCGTTCCGATGGCAGGCCAGGTCACCACGCCGTTGGGCCCTGCGGCAGCGTTGTAGGTCCCACTGTTGCTGGCCGACACGAAGGTGACACCCTCCGGCAGGGTGTCCGTCACCACGATGTTCTCGGCCGCGCTGGGCCCGCCGTTAGTCACGGTGAGGGTGTACGTGGCCTGGCTCCCGGCGACGACCGTTCCCACCGTCTTTGACACGGAGACGTTGGCACCGCTCACGGAGGTGTTCCAGGTCGCCCGATTGTTGTCCGTGTCGGGGTCTGCGGTGGTGGCGCCCACACGGGCGACGTTGGTGACGACTCCCGTGGTACCGGGGTCGATCCCCACGGTGAGGGTGACGCTCACTGGAGCCGCTGCCACACTGAGGGCCCCGACGTTCCACGTCACGCGCCGGCCCACCCGGGCGCTGGGCGCCGGGTCCGCCGAGACGAAGGTCACCCCGTCCGGCAGGGAGTCCGTCAGCACCACCCCCGCGCCGTCACTGGGACCCAGATTGTCGATGGTCAGGGTGTAGGTGATCTGGGTTCCGGGCACGCCGCCCCCGGGGCCCGTCTTGGTCACCACCAGGTCGGAGGATCCCACCAGGGAGGTCGTCGCTTCAGACAGGTTGTTGCCCGGATCGGGGTCAGCGGAGAGGGAAGACGCCGCAGCTCTATTCGTGACGCTTCCCGTTGCCCCCGGCGGAACGCTCACCACCAGGGTGAAGGTGGTGTCGGCGCCGGCCTCAAGCGTAGGAATGGTGTCCCAGCGAACCACCCCGTTCGGGCCCGCAGCCGGGTCGTGGGCGCCCCCACCCGTTGCCGATACGAAGGTCACGCCCGCCGGCAGCGTGTCCACCAGCGCCACTCCGGTGGCGTCGCTGGGCCCGTCGTTGAACACCCTCAGCTCATAGGTGATGTCGGTCCCCGGAGCTGCCGTGGCCGGAGCGGTCTTGTCGACCCCGACATCGGAGGAAGCTCCCAGGACCGTGGTGGCCGTGGCCCGGTTGTTCGCCCGGTTCGGATCTCCGGTGACCGAAGCGACGGCTGCGACATTGGTGATGACTCCCGTGGTGCTGGGGTCGATCCCCACGACGAGCTCGAAGCTCAGGGGACTCGTGGCTGCGGTGAGCGTCCCCACGCTCCACGTCACGACGCCGTTGGGACCGGCGCCCGGCTCGAAGACGCCTCCGGACGATGCTGACACGAACGTCACGCCCACAGGCACGGTATCCGTGACTACGACGTCGTTGGCCGCGTAGGAGCTGGGGTTGGAGACCGTGATGGTGTAGGTGAGCTGCTCCCCCGCGGCCGGAGTCCCGTCGTGGGCGACGGTCTTCGTCACCGCCAGGTCGGCGCCGGTCACGGTGGTGGGCTGGACGTCCCGGTGGTTGGTGCTGTCCGGATCTGCCGTCTCGGGAAAGACCTGAACCACGTTGGTGACGTTCCCGATGATGGCCGCACGTGCCCTGAGGCCGAGTACGACGCTGGCTCCGGGGGCGATGGGGGGCAGGGTCCAGGTCACCAGCCCGGTCACCTGGAACGTCCCGCCGTCGGTTGCGGAAAGGAAGGCCATCCCGGGGGGAAGGGAGTCGACCACCGCGACGCCCCCCGATGCATCGGGACCAGCATTGGACACCGTGATCACGTAGTCGACGGTGTCTCCGGCTTCGATTTCCGCCGGCCCGGTCTTGGTGACCGAAATATCAGCCAGGACGCTTACGGACGTATTGATGGCAGCACGATTGTCTCCGGCCACGGGGTCCGCCGTCGATGACGTGGCCGCCGCCACGTTGGTGAGGAGCCCCGTGCTCTCGACGACCACCGTGACGGTGTCCTCGACCTGGGCTCCCACGTCCAGGGTCCCCAGGCTCCAGACCACCCTGGTTCCCTCGAGGGTGCCTCCGCCGGATGCCGAGACGAGGGTCGTCCCGGTGGGGAGGGAGTCCATGAGGACGACGTTCGCCGCCTGGTTCGGCCCTGCGTTCTTCACGCTCAGGATGTAGCGGATGGTGTCCTGGAAGTTGGCTGCGGAGGGGCCGGACTTGGCCACCTGCAGATCGGCGGTGATGCCCGACGCCTGCACCAGATGGGTGGCCCGGTTGTTGGCGGTCTGCTGGTCGATGGAGGAAGAGGACACCCTCGCCACGTTCGTGAGGGCCCCGGTAGACTCGACTCTCGCCCACAGGGAGTCCAATCTCACGGTGCCGGACGGGCGCGCTCCCAGGCTCCAGGAGACGACCCTGCCCGCGGCGGTTCCTCCTCCGGTGGCCCGCACGAAGGCGAGCCCCGGTGGCAGGGAGTCCACCAGCGTCGCATTCCGGGCCTCCTGGGGGCCCGCGTTGCTCACCGTGAGGACGAACACCACGGTGTCGCCCACGAAGGCGCTGGCTGGTCCCGCCTTGGTCACGCCCAGGTTGGCCGACGGGGGAGCGATCACCCTGAGGACCACGTCCACCGGCTTGCCCTGGACCCCGGCGAGGGAGGACCTGACCACGATCCCACCCTCGTACGTACCGACGGGCAGCCCGGCAGGGTTGGTCTGGACCTGCAGCTGCGTCGGGGCCGTGGTGCCCACCAGGGAAGCCGAGAGCCAGCCTCCGGACGAGACCAGGGCTTCCAGGCCCGAAAGTGTGCCTCCCCCCGCGTTGGTGACCTGAACCGTCTTCGGGGCGGGAGCCGCCCCGTCCCTCTCGACCTCGAACTCCAGGGTGGTGGGAGCGAGGGTGATGATGGGCTGGTCCAGGGTAATCTCGATCTGGACGGGGATCGAGACCGGGGTGTTCCTCGCGCCCGGGGCCGCCACGCGGACGGTGGCCGAGTGGGTGCCTGCACCCAGGTTCCCGATGATGGCCGAGACGGTGAGGGTGGTGGGCGCCGTGGTTCCCGAGAGGGACAGCGTCAGCCACCCCGCGGGCCCGCCCTGCGGATACTCCACCGAGGCCGAGAGCCCGCCCAGCGTTCCGCCGCCGGCATTGCTGATCTGCACGGTGGAGGGGTCCGGCGGGGATCCGCCGAGGGAAGCGACGAAGGCCAGGGAGGCTGGCATGACGCCGATGGTGGGCCCCGGCGTTACGGTCAGGGTGGCGGAGCCACGGACCCCGTCCAGATCGGCCCGGATGGTGGCTTCCCCTGCCTGGAGGGCCTGGGCCGTCCCGTCGGCCCCGATGGATACCAGCGTGGGGGCATCGCTGGACCAGGTGATGGCGCCGCTGGGAAGGGGATTCCCCAGAAGATCTTTGACCTGTGCGGTGAACCGCTGCGTAGCTCCCTCGATGACGGTGGCGGTGGTGGGTGACACCGTCACCTCGCCCACCGCCACTCCCGTGATGTCCTTCATAGTGCAGGCGTACGCGAACGCCGCGAGGCCCACCGCCCCCCCCACCAGCACGGCTCTCAGAGCTGTGGTCACCCGGATTCTCCTGGCCCGTTTCAACACGATCGGTATCCTTTGGCGCATGGATCAGAAGGTGATCCGGAGCAGGTTGAGGTTGAGCTTGTGCCCTCGAGCCTCCAGGCTCGGGCCCGACAGATGCACGCCTCCCGAACCCTCGGGCGAAGGCCCCGCTGCGAGAGCCCCGCCTGCTCGCCCGCTGCTCGCCTCCCCCTCGGCTGCCACCATGCCGGAGGTGGGCTCCGGCCGGCTCGCCGCGCCAGCGCTGCTCCCCCTCGTCTTGAAGTAGGCCTCCAGCGCACCCAGGACGGTCACCGCCCCGGCGGCCGCGAGGCCGTAGACCAGATAAGGTTTGTCGGAGGTCTCGCTGATGAATCGCTCGGAGGGACAGGTCCCGCCTGACGGGACCGAGCCGACGCACTGCACGGTGACCTCCTCCACCAGAAGCCCGGCGGCCGCCGCGCCCGCCGCCAGCGCCAGGACGGTGAAGCCTCCCATGGCTCTCCCGGTGTAGAACTGGCCCATTCCCGGCAGAAGAAGGCCCAGGGTCAGGGTCGTGCCGGCGCTCTGGACCGGCGGCGGGGCCTGGAGCTGACCGATGCGCTGGGACACGAGGATGGCGTCCTCGGCCTCGGGGCGAAGGGCCAGGTAGGCCTGGAGGTCGGCCACGGCCCCGGCGGCGTCTCCCATCCGGGATCGGACCACCCCCCGGTTGAAGACGGCATCGGCCCAGCCGGGAGCAGCACGTACGGCGGCGTCGAAGGCCTCGGCGGCGGCCGGAAGCTGCCTCAGGTCGGCCTGGAGCAGCCCGTTCATGAATGCGCTGGAAGCTTCCGGAGGCACCTCGGGATCCCGGGCCCTGGCCAGGGCCTCCAGCCGCGGCCGGACATCCCCGATTCCCTGCTCCCGTGAGCCCAGTGCCAATGCCCGGCAGAACTGGTCGATGGCCAGGTTCGTCTCCCGGAGGTCTTCCAGGATGCGGCCATAGCGATAGGCCAGCTCCGCGGAGATGGGATTGAGCTCCGTGGCCCTGGCCAGGAGATCCCTCGCCCGCTCGGCGTCACCCAGGATCAAGGCCTGGTCGGCGCTGGAAGCCAGGCGGCTGGCTTCGGCCTGCTCTTCGGCCCCTGGCCTCACCGAGAGGTCGACCGCTGGGCATGCCACGGTGTCGGAGCCAGGGACATGCCGCTTGAGGCTGAGCTCCTGGGCCGAAAGGGGGCTCAGCCCTGCCAGGGCCAGGAATAGCAGAAGGCCGGCGGCGGGTGATGGTCGCCCCCGATTCGGCGTTGGTCGGGACATGGGATGTTACCAGTGTGAGAGATGTGGTTGCCCACAGGACTCCTCGCACGGGATCCCGCGGGGAGCTCTTGTCTCACCCCATTCTCGCGCCAAGATCCCCTGTAGTCCAGATCCGTTCCTCTCCAGCTTCGGTTGCGGGAGCGCCGAAGTGTCACGTCGGGACGCGAGGGTGGCCCTCGGCCCGTCTTCCCGGTAGACTCCCCGAAGTCCGATCCGCCGTTTCCGTCCATCCATCCTGAAGGGCTTCATGACTCCTCGGCCCGGCGTCCTCCGCCCCGCCCTCCTTGCCGGTTACTCGGTCTGTCCCTCCTGGGTCCTCCTGGCGTGCCTCTCCGCGACAGGGGGCCCAGGGTGCCTCCGGGCCCAGGAACGCCCCATCCCGCTGGACACCCTGGAGGTCCAGGTGAGCTCCCGGGTCAGTTCGCGCCTTGGGGCCCTCACCCGGAGCATCCAGCTCCTGGGGCGCCAGGAGATCGACGCGCTTCCGGTTCGGACCATCTCGGGGCTCCTGGAATGGGCCACCGGGGTGGAGGTGCTGTCCCGTTCTCCCGCCCAGAGCGACCTCAGCCTCCGGGGAGCCGGGTTCGAGCAGGTGGTGGTGCTGGTGGATGGGGTCCGCATGAGCGATCCCCAGACCGGCCACCACGACCTCGATCTGGCCGTTCCCCTGGACCAGGTGGAGCGAGTGGAGGTGCTCCGGGGCCCGGCCTCGGCTCTCTACGGGGCGGACGCGGTGGGGGGGGTGGTGAACGTGGTGACCCGGCAGGGAGGGGATGGGCTGCGGGGACGCGTGGAGGGGGGGAGTTGGGGAACCGGCCGCGTCTCGGCCACGGGAGGCGTGGAGGCCTCGGGTGGCTCCTCCCTCCAGGCAGGAGGGGAGTTGGGGCGGTCCGACGGTCACCGGGAGGGAACGGATTACGAAACGGCGCTGCTGCACCTGGGCGGGGTCCGCCCCGTCGGGGAAGGCTCGCTGAGGGTGGCGGCAGGTCTCGCCCGCCGGGACTTCGGGGCGAAGGACTTCTATGCGCCCTATCCGTCCTTCGAGCGGACGCGGACGTACACGTCGTCGCTTCGCTGGGTCGCGGCGGACGGACGCAACGGGGGACCGTCGGGGTCGGGGGCCGGCGTGGGCGAGGAAGGCAGCAGAGCCGGTAGGGGATGGGTGCTCATGGGCCTGGAGGGCGGGGCAGCCTTCCGGCGCCACGAGGATGACTTCGTTCTCATCCGGGACGCTCCAGAGGTGTATCGCAACCGGCACACCTCCTCCCAGGCGGGAGCGGACGTCCTTGCGCGTTGGCGCATGGCGGGTGGTGCGGGCCTGGCCCTGGGTGGGGAGGTCTTCCGGGACCTCCTCCGGAGCAACTCCCTCGGCGACCGAACGGAGGACCGGGGCGCCGTCTTCGGCGAGGCGGTCCTGGGACAGGGCGTCCGGGGCGCCCTCTCCGTGGGCGTCCGGGGGGACTGGCACGAGGGATTCGGGGCCTTCTTCTCGCCGTCCCTGTCAGGCTCCTGGAAGACCAGTGGGGGGGTCCGCCTCAGGGCCGCCGCGGGCCGCTCCTTCCGGGCCCCCACCTGGACCGAGCGTTACTATCGGGACCCGGTGAACGTCGGCCGGGAGGACCTGGAACCGGAGCGGGCCTGGTCGGGGGAGGTGGGGATGGACGTCCTGCGGGGATCGCGACTCCGGATGTCCCTGACCGGGTTCGCGCGGCGTGCCGACGGACTCATCGACTGGGCCCGGGAGGAGGCGGCTGGGGAGGACGCCCCGTGGGAGACCCGGAACGTGGCGAGCGCCACCTTCCGGGGGGTGGAGGCGGACCTGGGCCTGAGCGGTCCGTGGGGGACGAGGGTGACCGCCGGGGCGGCCCTCCTCTCGCTCCGCGCGGAGGAGTCCCCCGGGTACCGCTCCAAGTACGCCCTCCGGCCGTTGACGGAGCGGCTCACCCTCGGTGTGGAGCGGACCGTGGCGGGCCGAATCTCCCTGGGCGCCCACGCCCAGCGGGGGAAGCGCTCGGGGGAGGCAGCATACCATCGGCTGGACCTCCGGGCGGCGGCCCGCCACGGGGGCGCACGCCTGTACCTGGATGCCGTGAACCTCCTGGGCGCCTCCTACCCGGACGTGACGGGGGCCAGGGCCCCCGGTCGCGGCGTGTTCGTGGGGCTGGAGCTGGGACTGGGTCGGTAGGGAAGGGGGGCTAACCGCTCTCCCGCGCGCGGCTCATGAGCCGCACCTGGTCCACGATGCGGAAGCGAACGGCCTTCTGGCACACCATGGTGGATCCGTCCCGGTTCACGGGAAAGGGGTGGGGGTCCTCCGGGGCCAACTCGAGGCTTCGGGCGACGCGCCATCCTGCGAACCCCCACCGCTCCGGGTCCTGGGCGATGGTGGAATCGAAGGCCTTGCGGAACTGCCGGGGGAGCTTGAGGACGCCCAGGTCGCGGAGCCCGAAGAGGTGGAAGTCCCCAGAGCCGAGAGGGACACCCCGGGCGAAGGGCAGGCTGGGCCCCATGTCCCCGTTCACCAGGATGAAGGCCTGGTAGAGCCCCCGTGCCTTCTCCTCCCCGTCCACCGCCACCCTCCACACCCGCCGCCCCCTGAAGGGCCGTTTCAGCGTCTTCTCCAGCGCCGAGAGGGACGCCCCCACGAAGAAGGGCCCGATGTCCCCGAAGAGCTGCCCCAGAATGCCCTTGTAGTACTTGATGAAGCGGTTTTCCGTGTAGTGGGGGATACGGCCGAAGATCTCCGCCCCCCCGTACCCCACCAGGTGCCTGGGCGTCGTGTCCCCTTCTTCGCTCTCCACCCGGATCACGTCGCACGGGACCGTGGCGTCGGCCGCGAGGCTCCGGACGAACACGAGGATCGCCTCCTCGATTCCGTCGGGCATTCCCAGGACCTTCCCGATGAGGTCCGCCGAGCCCTTCCGGAGGAACCCCAGCCTCACCTCCCCCAGCCCCACTCCCGCGTCCAGGCACCCCTCCAGGACGGCGTTGAAGGTCCCGGACCCTCCGGCGGAGATGACGCGCCGGCACCCGGCCCGGACCACCTCCGCGGTCCGCGTGCGGGCCTCCTGGTGGCTGTCCACGGCGTGCAGGGTCACGTCCTCCCGGCCGTTCTCCTGGAAGAGGGGGACGATGCGCTCCACCTTCTTCCAGTCCGCGATGGAGCCGGAGATGGTGGTGGCGATGACGTGGACCTCGGGCGCTTCAGCCATGGGGCTCTCCCTCCTCCATGAGGCCCATCTCACGGACGGCGTGCAGTGCGGTGGCCAGGACCTCGTCCAGGGGCCGATGCCCGTCCAGGATCCGGACCGGAAGCCCCCACTCCCCCTCCAGTGCCCGGCAGACGCTCCTGTAGCCCTCCCGTAGGCGGGCCAGCTTCTCCCGGGTCTCGTGGACCTGGCGGGCCTCACCCCGGGAGCCGATGCGCTCCACGGACACCGCAGGGTCCACATCCAGGAAGAGGACGGCATCCGGGGAGCGGAGGTGGGGGAGGGGGAGGCGCTCCATGGCCATGAGCTCCGGGAAGGCCCGGAAGACCGGGTCTCCGCGGGAGGCCTCCACGCGTCCGGCCAGGACCCCCATGGCTGAGGCCAGGAGGGAATCGTCGGGCTCCTCCTGGCGGTAGAGCCGCGCCCACGCCGTCATGTTCAGGAGAGGGCACCCGTCGCTCACCACCAGGTCCGGGGCGTACCACCGCTTCACCTCCCCCAGGACGTGGTCCCGGAGGAAGAGCTCGGCCAGCTTGGGGATCTTGTAGGACTTCAGTGATCTTGCGGTCTTCGCCCGGCGGCCGATGGCCTGCCTGAGGGCCTCGGTCACCAGCGGCTGGATCCGGCCGGGCTTCCCCCCCTCGAAGAGCTCAGCCCCGTCCGATACCAGGCACACACGGCCCGAGGCCGAGAGGCGCAGGGCCAGCTCCCGTGACAGCGTGCTCTTGCCCGAGCCGTCGATGCCGAGGACCGCCAGCGTGGGGACGGACCCGGGACGAGGAGACCTCCGGTGCCGCCGGCCCAGCTCGGTCGCCTCCAGCTCCCGGACCATGACCTCCAACGCGGCCGTGATCTCCCCGGCGCTCCCCCGGAGACGCTGGGGAAGCCCCACCGCAACTCGGGTCCATACCGGGAGGGGGAGGGAGGACGACCTGGGGAGGGCCCGGTCGGCCCCCGCCAGGAAGGCCGGCACGATGGGCACGTCGGGGAACTCCACCGCCAGCCTGCCCACTCCCTTCCGGAAGCGCGCCATCTCGCCGGGCTCCCCCCGGGTCCCCTCCGGGAAGAGGATGATGGAGTGTCCCTCCCGGAGCCTCTCCCGCATCCCCTCCAGGGAGTCGCCCTCGCTCCCCCCCCGGATGATCCACACCGGGCGAAAGAGGAACCGTGCCACGGCGAAGAGGATCCGGTTCTTCCGGAAGTAGTCCAGGGCCGCCACCGGGTGCGTCGTGGCGAGGAGGTGCGGGGGAAGGAGATGGAAGAGGAAGAGGGCGTCCAGGTGGCTGTTGTGGTTGGCCACCAGGATGAGCTGCTCCAGCCCCTCCAGATTCTCCCTTCCCTCCACCCCGACCCCGAAGAGGAGCTTGAGGAGCGGGCGCACCAGGAGGAGGTGAACCAGGGCCTGCAGGGTCAGGACGCGGCCCGGTCCTCTTTCCGCCATCTCAGAAAGCCTCCAGGAAGTAGCGGAGATAGTGGAAGACCACCGGCGCGGCGTAGAGGAACGACTTGAGGGAGTTGAGGATCTCGCCCCGTCCCGGACGAAGGCGGCTGCGCTCGATTCCCAGGTCCTCCTCCAGGTGGTCGATGGTGTAGCATCCGATGGCCACCAGGGCAGGGACCAGGATGCCCAACGCCAGGGAGTGCACCCAGGGGATTCCTGACCACGGCCCCACGGCCAGGCCAAGGGCAGCCACAGCGGGTGCCGGCGCCAGGACCTGGAGGAGAAGGCTCCGGATAGGCGGGCGATCCCGGGCGCGGAAGAGAAGGGCCGCGAGATCGCAGAGGGAGACGGCTGCCACCAGGAAGACCGCCATCCAGACGGAGTAGACGGAGAGGTAGGCCACGTGCCCTACGCAGTAGACCAGGAGGAAAAGACCCAGCTGGATGACGCCAACGGAGAACGCGGCCCCTTGGGCCTTCCGGCTCCCCAGGGCCACGGCGAAGGGGATGACCAGGAAGGCGTAGACCGGGACGGAGATGACGAACATCCCGTACCAGTCGGTGTGGACGTAGTAGAAGAGGAAGGGGATGGCCAGGTACGCCGCCAGGACACCCCACCGGTCCTGGATCCTCAGATCGACCAGGGTGAAATACTCGCGCAACGCCAGGAAGGAGAGGACGGCCAGGACCCAGATGCCCGAGCGGGGGGAGACCAGGGCCCCCAGGGTGAAGGCGAGGAAGAAGGCCCAGAGGTAGGGTAGATAGATGGAGACGGGCGTGGGTAGGGGGAGGCGATGCCGGGCCAGAGCCAGGGCCGAAAGGCCCAGGAAGAAACCCAGGAGGACCAGCTCCGACAGATGGGAGAACACGGCCGCACCCTCCTCCGGATGGACGCCCGAGGGTCGCACTCCGCTCCAAGTTGGAGGGGAACGTCCCCGGGGGCCAGGGTCGCCGAAGTGAGTCCGGCGTGCACCGGAGGGGTCGCTCCGTGGGTCATCTGACTCCCGGTGCGCCGGTGACCGCCTGGGGCCGGAAGGGATCACGGCGCGCCGGACAGGGTAAGGCCCGCCATTGCTCAGCAGAGGCCAGGAGGCCTTTAGGCTACCCCCAGGAGGAACCCATGCTGGAGAACACCGACACCCTGCTTTCCCTGGCGGAGATCGCTGCGGCCCTAGCCGGATTCGCGGCCCTGGTGAGCGTCATCCGCCGGGAGTCGGACCGGCTGGCCGATGTGGCCCACGACCTCCTTCGGCTTCGGCTGGTCATCTCCAGCAGCGTGGCGGGGGTGGCAGCGGCCCTCATCCCGGTGGGGCTGGACGGCTACGGCCTGGAGCCC
>Ga0209164_1004006_pt1 | contig 13527 bp, 10 predicted proteins | sample MTBNYHSulfiMetaG_FD_187458 | JGI IMG/M metagenome (GOLD analysis project Ga0209164, IMG submission 187458) | Enrichment culture microbial communities from rom New York Harbor, USA that are MTBE-degrading - MTBE-NYH (New York Harbor Sulfidogenic)... | ecosystem: Environmental > Aquatic > Marine >...
ATGGATTTGGGCGGCGGCTTTCTCTTCGCCTGCACCGTAAAGTCTTTCTTCCTTGTCCAGCAGCAAAGCGGTTTTTTGTCGTATGCTCTTCGTCATTTAGGTCGTCTTTCGCTCAATCGCTATGGATGGCAGTGTCGACACTTGAGGCAGCTGTGGGTACCTGAAGATGATTCAAGCATCTTGCAACAAACTTGCCACTTGATGTTCCTTGCCATCGACGGCGAAATCGCCAGCGGTCAGAGCACAATGATTTGATGATTGAAAATAGAGTTATCAGGTATGCGCTATGATCTTCTGCGATCTTAAGATGAGAAAAGATTCAGATCGTTTTCACGCGATTTTGAATGTTGCCATTTTTCTACACCTCTTGGGACCCAAATGGCTGGGGACGATGATAGCTTGCCTGCAGATTGCATAGCGGGAGGTGTTTAGACAATTGATGATTCGTGGAAAAAATCAACTGTTGATTTTTTTCGACTAGTAGAAAATTTTCTACATACCGCGCCACAACTATTCGTATCCACTAAACATCCTTTGTCAGAAATTGTATGCAGTTAAAACATTTTCAGGTCAAGAAGATGGTTTCCTCATTGAAAACTGCAACACGATCATAGAATATAATTTTTGTTTTGATTCGCAAAACATAACCATACATCATAATATAACTTTCATTCATTTGATTTTTATTTTAATTAATACAAAATGTTACGGGACCACCCATCATTTGATTGATTTTGCAGGGCAAGAACCGTCCATGCCAATACCGAGCCATGGCATGAAGGTTGCTCCTTATGATTTCCAGAGGAAATTGTTCAAACCCCCGGCCATTCACCGCAATACATCCAGCAAACGCGTATTAATTTATTCTAAGAGGAGGGGAAGGATGTCGACAAAATCAATGAAGTTTGTAGCTCTTGTCATGTTATCCCTTTTAATCAGCATCCCGCTCACCGCCGATCCTGCGCTATCAAAAACGCATAAGTTGCGCATCCAAAGCGTTTATCCTGAAACCAGCCATGGCGGCCTGATGATAAAAACCTTTGCCGAAAAAGTCAAAAGGTACAGCGACAATCAGATTATCGTGGAGCCTTATTGGCCGAATCAACTGGTAAAAGTTCAGGAAGCGTACAATGCCGCATCCAAGGGACTAGTCGAAGGCGTCTATGCAGCAACGATATATTTCACGGGCGCCGTCGAGGAGGCAAAAATCGAATGGCTGCCGTTGAGCTGGAAATCGCCGGAAATGGCGTACGATCTGTATTATGAGAACGGTCTGATGGACTACCTGCGAAAAGCTCATTCCAAGCATAACGTCCACTGTCTGGCCACGTGGTTTACCGGAACAATGGGGTTTATGACCAACTTCGAGGTTAAGGGCCTCGACGACTTCAAGGGGAAAAAAATTCGGGCAATGAGCGTAGATGCGCCTTTGGTCAACCTCATGGGAATCACTCCGGTGGCTCTGGCCGGAACGGAAATGTACATGGGGCTGCAAAGGAAAACCATCGATGGCACCACCTATCCGCTCTATGTCGTGGAGACTTACAAGCTTCACGAAGTCATCAACACCATTGTCCTTCCCGGCATACACAGTCCGAATCCTACATCACTCCTGCTAAGCAATGACTTTTACAAGTCAGTCACACCCGAGCTTCAATTCGCCTTGGAAAGAGCGGGTCAGGAAGTCGCACTACTCACAGTAATCTGGAGTTACAAATGGGATAGAAATGCGTTCGCGTTCGCCAAAGATAAATCCGTCAGCATCGTAAATCTATCCGAGCAAGACACAGCGACCCTCGACAGCATGGCCCGGAAGACATGGGCCGAGGTCGCGGAAAGCTCACCAGCATGCAAGGAGGGGGTCGATCTGTTGATCAACTACTTGAACACGACAACCCTTAAATAGCATCAGGCTTGGCATACCGGGGGGCGCCGCCAAAAATTATGCTCCGACGCCCGCCTCGGCCATCCTAATTTTTGGGGGTAACCCAAATGGCCTCTTCCAATTTCCGATTTGTTCGAAATATCTGCGACAAAATAGATGCGATCAATTACTGGGCGGGCACGCTGAGTTCCTATGTCATCGTCGCAATGGTCCTGATGATGACCTACGAAGTGGTTTGTCGGTATGTTTTCAATGCCCCTACCATATGGTCGGCCGAAATGAACCAATATGCTCTCTGTTTCATCAGCATGATGGGCGGCGGCTATGCAATTTTAAAGGATGAACATGTAAGGGTCGACATCCTCTATCACCGATTTTCCCCACGACGGCAAGCCGCAATCGATCTGTTGACATGGTGGCTGGTGATCGTGTTTTGCATCGTATTAATGTGGAAGGGGGGCGATATGGCCGTCGAAGCGTTCATCAAAGGCGAAAAGTCCATGGGATTCATAAACTTTCCCATGTTCCCGTCACTATCCCTGGTACCCATCGGCGCCTTTTTGATGCTGATTCAGGCAATCTCAAGGCTCATGCGTCATTCAATGACCCTTTTGGCAAGCGAAGATGAGAACAAACAGACTGCTTCACGACTCCACTGAACGGAAAAATTATGGAAACACAACTCTTAGCATTGATCATCATCGTACCAGCGCTTACCCTCCTGTTGCTTCTCGGCTTGCCCGTTGGATTCACGCTCGGCGGCATTGCTGTTTTAGGCACCTTGTATGTCTGGGGTCCAAAAGGGCTGCTCATGATATCCAATACCGCCTATGCAGAATCCACCAGTTTTATCCTCGTCGCTATTCCCCTGTTTATCTTTATGGCCAACGTGTTGCGTAACTCAGGCTTGGCAGACGATCTCTATGAAATGATCTACAAATGGTTCGGCAAAATCCCCGGCGGGTTGGCGGCCGGCACCGTCATCATTTGCGCTGTTTTTGCCGCTATGGCAGGCGTCAGTTCGGTGGCGACCGTCAGCATGGGGTTGATCGCGTTACCGTCCATGTTGAAACGAGGATACCAAAAAAATCTGGCTACAGGGTGTATTTCCGCAGGGGGTGCGCTGGGCATACTGATTCCCCCGAGCATTATCATGATTATCTATGGTTCCATGGCGGAGGTCTCCATCGGACAACTCTTTATGGCCGGTGTGCTGCCTGGCATCCTCCTGTCCGTGATTTTCTGTATCTATATTCTGGTGCGATGCCTGATGACACCGGCACTCGGTCCAAAGGTCGTGGAAAACTTTTCTCTTAAAGAAAAGTTAAAATCGATCAAAGGCGTGATTCTTCCCATGCTGCTGATCATGCTGGTTCTCGGGTCTATCTACTCCGGCGCCGCTACGCCTACCGAAGCCGCAGGTATCGGCGCCTTCGGTGCAATCATCTGCTCTCTGATTTATGGTAAGCTGACATTCAAAACTCTGAAAGACTCATTGCACTCCACCTTGGGGCTCAATGCCATGGTGCTCTGGATTCTGATCGGCGCCGTTTCATTTACCCACCTGCTCGCTTATGCCGGAATTTCAAGATATGTAAACGAGTTGATCCTGGGTATAGGACTAAGCCGGTGGTGGATCCTCATCGGTATGCAGCTGATATTTTTCATTCTTGGCATGATATTAGACCCGGCGGGAATCATCATGCTCACCACTCCAGTCTTCATCCCATTGATCCGCGAATTGGGGTTTGATCCAATCTGGTTCGGCATCCTCTTTACCATCAATATGGAGATGGCCTATATCACGCCTCCCTTTGGCTTCAATCTCTTTATAATGAAAGCGGTGGTGCCGGCCGGAATCTCCATGATGGACATTTACCGCTCGGTCACCCCTTTCGTTTTACTGCAGGCGCTATGCCTGATCATGGTGATACTGTGGCCTGACATCGCACTTTTTATTCCTTCTCAAACAGCCAAATAGCGGTCATTAAAAATGATGCGTAAGCAAAACCGGTACTCGACGATGCCGTAGGATGGATTCGATATCTTCCCGAAGACAATTGGCACGCGAATACAAGATGACACTCAAACCACTGGAATGTCTACATGGTCAATATCACAGATCACAAAATACTCGCCCAAAAACCCTGGTACCGCTTTTATCCGCAACCCATCCAGAGTGCATTGGATGAGTATAAACTGCCGGAAGCACCCCTGTTCCGGCTGCTGGAATCCAGTGCCAAATACTACCCGGCATCGACCGCGGTAGTCTATGAACCGGCCAATTTCATCATCTCTTATAAAGAACTCTGTGCGATTTGCAAAGATTTCGCCTCGGGTTTGAACCTGCGCTTTCATCTGTCCAAAGGCGATCGCGTGGCGATTTTTTCCAGAAATTATCCCGAATTTCTCATTGCCATGTATGGTATTTTGATGGCCGGCGGAACATACGTAGCTTGCAATCCAATACTCACCAAGGATGAAGTCACGTATCAACTGGCGGATTCAGAGAGCGTGCTTGCGATCATCTCGGATGACGCTCTGCCGATGCTTAAGGAAATCGTTAACGAAAACAAGACATCTTTGCGACATGTTATTGTCTTCAACCGTGACAGGGATCTGAGACCAGCCTTTCTGTGCGTTACCTCCGAAGAAAATGAAGTACCGTTTTTTCCATTTATGAAAGTATTTTCGAAGGATCCCTTTGAATCACCGTCTATTGATCCCAAAACTGACCTCGCGGCGATCATTTATACGGCCGGCACCACAGGCGTTCCTAAAGGGGTCATGATCTCTCATTATAACGCCGTTTCGAGCTGCATTCTTTATTATTCGGTGTACACAGGTGTCTTCCCCGCACTGGACCACGAAGGCTTTCTGGTGGGCAAAAACCATCGAGCGGACCTTACCGGTGCATGGGAATTCCCCATACGCTATGGTGTCGATTCGGCCATCGCAGCCGCTCCCTGGACTCACATGATGGGGTTTATCGCCCATTTGCATTGTTCTATCATGGCGGCCGTCACCATCTTTCCAGTCCCTGAGTTCAGAGTCGATAAGGCCCTGGATATGATTCGCAAATGGAAAATTTCTTTTGCCGGGGGCGCGCCGCAAATGATGTCGATGATTCTTTCGAGACCGGATATCGACGAACAGGATCTCTCCTCTATTCGTGTGTGGACCACAGGCGGGGCGCCCTGCCCTGTGGCCGTAGGCACCGCATTTGAAGAGCGGATAGGGGGAATCATATCAGAAGGCTACTCCTTGACCGAGGCGACGATGTCATCCACCAAGAACTTCGCGAATCGGTCTGCGATGCGCAAATGGGGATCGATCGGCGTTCCCTTGCCTTTTACCGACATAAAAATCGTGGAGGCTGAATCAGGCACTCGGGAAATGCCGTTCGACACCGATGGCGAGCTCATCCAGAACGGGCCTCAAGTGGCATCGGGCTATTTAAACAAGCCGGAAGAAACTGCGGAGATGTTAAAGGACGGGTGGCTTTATACCGGAGATATCGCCCGGATGGATAAAGATGGCTTCTTGTATATTACCGGCAGGAAGAAGGACATCATCATCTATAAAGGTTACAACATCGCCCCCAGAATGCTGGAAGAAGTGATATATGACCACCCAGCCGTGTTACAATGCGCCGTGGTCGGTAAAAAGGATGAGACCGCAGGAGAAATTCCAGTGGCCTTCGTCACGCTCAAGGAAGGGAGCGCCGTAACACCGGAGGAGATCATGACGTTTGCCAACGGCAGGGTGGCTGGCTATAAAAAATTGCGCAAGGTCATCATCATTGACAAGCTTCCCATGTCCGGATTCGGCAAAGTCTTGAGGAAAGAACTGGCAAAAATGTTGTAGGCAAAACCCCGATCCACAGGATCGCTTTTATGAACCCCCTTCAAGACGCCAAGATTATAAAAATCATCGGTATCGCTCCCCTTCTCTGCCATGATGCTTTCCGACATGGGGGCCGACGCAATTCACATCGTCAAGCAGGGCGAAGTCAAGCATGTCCGTGCGCGAAACGATGGGTTAACCCGCAACCGTCGTTCAATGATCGCTCATCTGAAAAGCAAGGCCTGTATTGACGTCGTTTTGCCTATGGTCGAACAAGTCGACGCTGTATCGAAAGGTTTCCGACCGGGGATCATTGATCAACTGGGGGCTTGGACCCGAGATCTGCCAGCGGCGCAATTATCTGCTGGTCTAATGCAGAATCATCGGTTCTGGGGCCAGGGGGGACCGATGACGCAGGGTGGGGTCTCGGGCATAAAAGAGAAAATATCGCAAGATCAAGAAAACGGGAGACAATAATGGAGTTTGAACTGACCAGGGAACAAAAGCAGATACAAAAAGCGGTAAGGGGTTTTGTCAAGGGTGCATTCGATAAGAACCTGATCGCGGAGATGGGAAAACGCCATGAATACCCGGTAAAATGGTGGAAACAAGCTGCAGAGCTTGGATTTATAGGCATTCACTTTCCCGAACAATATTCGGGACAAGGCTTGGGTGTTTTCGAAAACATCCTGGCAGCCGAAGAACTTTGCCGCGGTGACTCCACGGTTGGCGCCTGTCTGATTCTGGCCGACTTTGCCTCCGAAATTATCCTGCATTTCGGAACCGAAGCGCAGAAATCCAAATGGCTGCCCAAGGTGGCCGAAGGTCAAACGCTCTCGTGCGGCGCGTTTACCGAACCGGATCACGGATCTGATATTACCTCGGTCAACACCACGGCCGTAATGGAAGGCGACTCCTGGGTCATCAACGGCAGCAAGATTTTTATTACCAATGGCGGCCCGCGGGCCGGTTTCTACAGCGTCCTGTGCCAGACAGACTCTCATGCCACACCCGGATACAGGGGGATGAGTCTCATCCTGATGGAAGCCGACCGCCCGGGGGTCAGCACGACCGATGTGGGTATGAAAATGGGTATTCTCATGATGGACACGGCGGAAGTCAATTTCAGCAATGTCCGTGTCCCGCTGGAAAATCTCATCGGTGAAGAGAACAAAGGCTTTTACCATGTGCTTCACTTTTTTGACGAAAGCCGGATTCTCATCGCCGCACAAGCCTTGGGGACGGCCCAAGGCGCTTTTGACCGCGCCTTGGCCCATGTCACCGCAAGAGAGCAGTTCGGGAAGAAGATCAGTCAGTTTCAGGTGACCCAGCACAAACTGGCCGAAATGGCGACCAAGATCGAAATGGCCCGCCTGCTCGTCTACAAAGCAGCCTGGAATTTTGATCAAAAAGGCATCGACCCCAAACTCACTTCCATGGCTAAAATGGCGGCGGCCCGGGTGGCCGTAGAAGTTTGTGACGAAGCCATCCAGCTTTTGGGCGGATACGGATATATGCAGGAGTATGAGGTCGAGCGTTTTGCCAGGGATGCCAAAATCACCGAACTTTATGAAGGCACCAGGGAAATTCAAAAAAATACCATTGCCGGCTATCTGATCGGCAAACAAAAATAGTCCGCGCAGGTCGGGATCATTAAACAAGGAGTTATGATATGGATTTTCGGTTTGGTGAGAAGGCCGAGAAATTGAGGACGGAAATCCGTCAATTCGTCAAGCAGGAGCTTCCGTCTGATCACATCGGCCTGTTTTTCACCGAGGAGCATTTCGATGATCATTGGGAACTCAGCATGGCCACCGCCCAAAAATTGGCCAAAAAAGGATGGCTCACCATCTCCTGGCCAAAAGAGTATGGCGGCATGGGTGCCTCGTTTTGGGAGCAGATCGTATTTGCCGAAGAGGTCGGCTACTGGGGGATACCCGGCACCAGCATGGGCGTGAGCGGTACATCCTGGGTGGGCCCCACACTCATGCTGTTTGGCACCGAGCAGCAAAAACGCAAATACCTGCCCCCCATCGCCGCCGGAGAAGACGATGGCGTCTGGTGCACCGGTTACAGCGAACCTGACGCAGGAAGTGATTTGGCGAGCCTGACTACGGTCGCTTTGCGCGAAGGTGATCAATACATCATAAACGGACAAAAGGTTTGGACCAGCGCAGCCCATCGGTCTCGCTGGTGCTGGCTGGCCTGCCGAACGAACCCGCAGGCACCCAAAAAACACCAGGGCATCAGTATCATTATCGTGGATATGCAAAGCGCCGGCGTGACCATAAGGCCGATCCCGAATCTGGTCGGTCAGCACTATTTCAACGAAATCTTCTTTAATAATGTTTCCGTTCCCGTCGAAAACCTGGTTGGCCCCGAAAATGAAGGTTGGAAGGTCATCATGAAGGCCTTGTCTTTCGAGAGGGGGATCGGCATCCGCTATGGCGCCCGGCTCTGGCGGGCTCTCGAAGAACTCGTTGTCTATGCCAAGGCCGAGGGGCTTATGGACCACTCGCATGTTCGTCAACGCCTTGCCGAACTGGCTGTTGATATTCGCGCATTGCGCTTAAATTCATATGAAACGGCTTGGAAGCAAAGCATTGGGAAAAATGTCATTCACGAACCGGCCCGGGATAAGGCGTATCTGGATGAGTTGATGGAACGCGTCGGTCGGGTTGGGACGGAAATTCTGGGCGCCTACGGTCAAATCGATCCTTCGCACGAAAACAGGCGGTGGACACGAATCCGCTCGGCCATTGAAAACATTTTCTGGTCCGCACCGGGATTGAGTATTGCGGCCGGCACCACCGACACCATGCGCAATATTGTCGCCCGATTCGGACTGCAACTGCCCCAGGTTTGACTCGGACCGTTCTGATGATTTTGTCACTCCCGGGTCACCACTGAGGAAGAAAGAGATGGGGAAAATAGATATTTTAAAAAAACTTGAGGAGAATGGTCAGTGCGGGACATGAAAGACAAGCGCATGGGCTTGGAAGATGCGGTCCACGAGTATGTCAAGGATGGATGTTCCGTGACATACGGCGGCATGGCCGGCCGTGAACCCACCGCAGTATCTTATGAGCTCGTGCGACAAAGAAAGAAGGACCTTGTTTTCATCACCGATACAACCGTGGACGCTGCCGAAATATTGATCGCCGGCGGCTGTTTGCAAAAGGTGGAATGCGCATATATCTGGGTGGGAGTGGTCGGCTCGGGCCTCAATTACCGGCGGGCCATCGAGGAGAGTATTCCCAATTACATCAAAACGGAAGAGTATTCCAATTTCGGATGCTCGATGCGTTTTTTGGCCGGGGCGATGAATGTGCCCTATATGCCGATCAAATCTCTACTTGGATCAGACGTGATCACCCACAACCCGAATATAAAAGTCATCGATAATTTTTACGGTACAGGACCGTTGGCCTTTGTACCGGCCGCGCGCCCCGATGTTGCGTTTATACATGTTCAACGCGCGGACAAGATGGGCAACGCCCAAATATGGGGCATGTACGCCAACGACGACAATATCTGCCGAGCGGCCAAAAAGGTCGTACTAACCTGCGAGGAAATCATACCGACCAGCGACATTCGCAAAATTCCCAATATGACCGCTATCCCTTCGTATTGCGTCGAAGCCGTCGTGGAAACGCCTTTTTGCTGCCATCCACTGCCTGTTTCCGGATATTACTGGATGGACATCCCATTTCGAAGAGAGATCCTCGGTGCCTCGAAAACCCGGGAAGGCATCGTGGCTTGGATGGATGAATGGATCCACGGGGTCAAGGATTTCAACGCCTACAAGGAAAAGGTCGGCCCAAAACGACTGGCCAAGCTGTATGAAATGGAAAGCGACAACTATCACATTCCCGAGATCGTCTTGAACGGATGAGCCCATGACATTTTCGACTGACTACAATACCAACGAATTGATGGCGGTGATCGTTTCGAAGCAGATCAAAAACGATGACGTGGTCTTCATCGGCGTAGGCATTCCGCTGCTGGCCGGCATCCTGGCCGTGACCACCCATGCACCGAATGCCATTCTAATTTACGAGGGCGGCGGCATCGGCGCCCGGACGCGGCGGCTGCCCTGGACCATCTCGGACAACCCCACCACTGACAATGCGTTGGCCGCTCAAACCATGTGGCGGGTGTTCAGTGACCAACAGCGCGGTTTCATCACCCTGGGCATCATCGGCGGGGCAGAGATCGACCGGCACGGCAATTTAAACACCACGGTCATCCTCGGCGGCGATCACACCTACACGCATCCCAAGATCCGTCTGCCCGGCAGCGGCGGCGCCAATGACATCGCCTCATCGGCAGGAAGAACCATCATCATGATGCGTATGCAGAAGAAGAAGTTTGTTAGAAAGCTTCACTATATCACCTCCCCGGGGCATCTGAACGGTCCTGGGGCTCGGAAAAAGGCCGGACTTGTCGGCGGCGGCCCCCAGGCGGCGATCACCGACAAATGCATTTTCGGCTTCGATTCGCAAACCAAGGAGATGGTGCTCACTGCCCTATACCCCGGATATACGGTGGACGATATCCGGGAATCCGTTGGGTGGGACCTCAAGGTGGCTAAAAACCTGGAAGAGGTACCTCCTCCGACGGAGGAGCAAGTCCATATCCTGCGCGCTTACGATCCCATGGGATTTGTTCTGTCGTCGAAAACGGTCGTCGGGCAGAACGGTTTCGATGTGTTCTGCGATCGGGTTCAGAAAGGCTATCGTGCCCTTCAAGAGGGTTCGGAGATATAATCATTTCATATCCTATCCACCAATTTATAACGATGATCGTAACCTTATCTGCTTCCGCGAGGGAACGGCATTGATACTGATCCTTATCCGGCTTTTTCCGAAGCCGAATCCAATCCCGGTGGCGTCTTGAGACGCCGACGCGGGACAATGATTGGGCAGATCGCCCGGGCACGGAATAATGCTTGAAAGCTGATTCGAACCCTATAACTTACAGGAATAAATGTGATGGATTACAAAATATCAGAAGAGTTCAATGTTTTCAGGACAACGATTAAAGATTTCGTGGGGCAGGAATTGGAACCCATTTCTTTGCAGGTCGAAGAAGCGAATGAGATTCCCGAACCGATCATGGACCGGATTCGCGAATTGGGTCTTTTTGGAATGCCGATTCCGAAGGAATACGGGGGGCTGGGGCTGTCGACCCTCGAAGAGGTCATGATATACGAGGAGATCACGCGAACCAACGCCTGCTTCCGGTCGCGCATCGGAACCAGCAACGGCATCGGTTCCATGGGGATCCTATGCGACGGCACCGATGAGCAAAAGCGCAAGTACCTGCCGCGCATCGCCAGCGGAGAATGGACCACAGCCTTTGCCCTGACCGAACCGGATGCCGGTTCCGATGCGGCCAACATCCGCACCAGCGCGGTTGTCGACGGAGATTTTTGGATTCTCAACGGGACGAAGCAGTTTATCACCAATGCCGAATGCGCACAGCTCTTTACCACCATCGCCGTAACCGATGAAGTCAAGCGGGCGCGGGGCGGCGTGACCGCCTTTATTGTGGAAAAAGACATGCCCGGCATTTCGGTGGGACCGGCGGATATCAAAATGGGATTGAAGGGCTCGCACACCCATGAAGTGATTTTCTCCGATTGCCGGGTGCCGAAAGAAAACGTCATCGGCGGAGCGTCCATGGTCGGTAAGGGCTTCAGCACCGCAATGCGGGTCCTGGACAAGGGGCGCCTGTCCATGGGCGCCTGCGCGCTGGGAGGTTCCCAGAAAATTCTGGAGCTTTGCATCGACCGGGTCCATCAGCGCATGGACCGGGGTGAGACTACGGCCGATCTGCAGGCCGTTCATTTTGCGCTTGCGGATATGGCGATCCAGGTTCATGCCGCACGGCAGATGCTGCACCATGCGGCTGTCAAGCGGGACCGGGGCGAAAACGTCACCCTCGAAGCCTCGATGATTAAAGTGTTCGCCACTGAGATGGCCAGCCGGATTGCGAGCAATGCTATGGATATTTTCGAGACGGACGGCCTGCTGACCAAAAACCGCATCGAGATGTTCCTGCGCGACGTGCGGCTGTACCGGATTTATGAGGGTACTAGTGAAATTCAACGGCTGATCATTTCCAGAGGACTGCTCGATCTCAAAAGAACGGGCAAATAGTCGCCATTGAATAAGATTAAGAGGAGAAAACAACGTGATTTTCCAACTCGACAAAATGCAGAAACAGATCAGGAAAGCGGTGGTGGATTTTGTCCGCGGTGAATTCAAGAAGGATCTCGTGGATGACCTGGTCCGGGCAAAAGTTTATCCGGAAAAAATATGGAAAAAATCAAGCGAACTGGGATTCCCGGGAATCGCTTTTCCCGAGGAATCCCATGGAGAAGGTTTGGGTGCGTTCGAAAAGACCATTATCGCCGAAGAGTTGTGCCGCGGTGACTCCTCCGTCGGTGCGTGTCTGGCCCAGGCCGGCTATGGCGCGGAAATTTTGCTTCAATATGGAAGCGGATCGCAGAAAGGCGCCTGGCTGCCGAAAATCGCCGCTGCACAGATTCTCTGCACCGTGGCCGTCGCCGAACCCGGCGGTGTTACGGTTGCGACCACTCAAACCGCGGCCGTCAGGGACGGGGATCACTGGAAAATCGATGGCCACAAGACATTCGTTCGCAATGCGGGTTCGCTGGCCGGAATGTACATCGTCCTGTGCCGGACCGATGCCAATGCCATCGCACCTGAACAGGGGCTCAGCCTGATCCTGGTGGAAGCGGATCGAGCGGGGATCCACGTGTCCGACAGCGGTGCGAGGCTGGGACAACGGCAGATCCCGGCCGGTGAGGTCCGGTTCGATTCGGTCTGCGTGCCGATGGATAACCTGATCGGGAAGGAGAATCAGGGAATTCGTCAGCTGGGAGATTTTTTGAACCACGCCCGCCTGTCCACGGCCGCACAGTCGCTGGGTATAGCCCAGGGCGCTTTCGACCGGGCGTTTGCCTATGTGCAACAACGCGAACAGTTCCGGAAAAAAATCATCGACTTTCAGGTCACTCGCCATAAACTGGCGGATCTGGCAACCGAGATCGAAGCGGCCCGGTTGCTGACCTATCAGGCCGCATGGGCTGTCGACAACGATCGTGCGGATGCCCGGTTATGCGCCATGGCGAAGATGCATGCCGCTCGAACGGCTGTGGCGGTCTGCGACGAAGCCATACAGCTGCTGGGAGGCTATGGGTATATGCAGGAATACGAGGTCGAGCGATTTTTCCGGGATGCCAAAACGGCGGATATCATCGACGGAAGCCGCAACGCCCAGAAGGATGTGATCATCGATGCATTGATCGGAAAAAAATGATCGTTTCCGGCACAGCGCTGGATATCAATGATCGAAGATTTAAGGAAAACATCGTCCTTTCCCGGACATTCAATCAGGCAGCCGAAAATGACCCTCCGCTTCCCCCATCTATATTCACCCGTTACCATCGGTTCCATGACGTTGAAGAACCGCCTGGTCCGCTCGGCCACATACGAGGCCAAGGCCGACGAGAAGGGCAATCCCACGGAAAGCTATCTCGAGTATTATCGTCGACTGGCATCAGGCGGCGTGGGGCTTATCGTGACCGGTCTGGCCTATCCCGACGCAATGGGGAAACTTCCCAAGGCACTGCGGGTGAATGACGAAAGCTGTGTGTATCAGCTGCGCAGGGTGCCGAGGGCGATTCATGAAACCGGCAACGGATGCAAGGTCGCCCTGCAAATCGGGCACACCGGCCGGCAGCTGCCGCAAACCCTCAACCGGCA
>Ga0209164_1004009_pt1 | contig 13524 bp, 10 predicted proteins | sample MTBNYHSulfiMetaG_FD_187458 | JGI IMG/M metagenome (GOLD analysis project Ga0209164, IMG submission 187458) | Enrichment culture microbial communities from rom New York Harbor, USA that are MTBE-degrading - MTBE-NYH (New York Harbor Sulfidogenic)... | ecosystem: Environmental > Aquatic > Marine >...
AGGTGATTGATCTTGGGCACTGCAGGCGTCTCCTCTTTTCAGATCTGATCCGGCGGTATATGGAATTCAAAGGCTATGAGGTCACCCTCATCATGAATGTGACCGACCTGGATGACCGAACCCTTGAGGGCGCGCAAAAGGCCGGCATTTCTTTGAGAGAATTTACAGACAAGTTCTATGATGTCCTGATGGCGGACCTTGACAGCCTGGGCATTAAGCGCGCGACGGCCTATCCCAGACCGAGCGAACATGTGGACGATATGATCGCCCTCGCCCAGAAACTCCTTGAAAAGGGATATGCCTATGAAAAGCTGCGCTCCATTTACTTTGACATCTCCCGCTTCAGGGACTACGGCAAGCTGTCCAGGATTGATCTTGACAAGATCCGGTTAGGCAAGACTGTGGATCTGGACCAGTACGAAAAGGAGAATCCGCGGGATTTTACCCTTTTGAAACGCTCCACCCTGAATGAGCTGAAGCGGGGAATTTTCTTCAAGACAGCCTGGGGGAACGTCAGGCCGGGATGGCACATTGAGTGCGCTGCCATGGCCCTGAAGTACCTCGGGCCGACCCACGACATCCATACGAGCGGGGTGGCCCTGATATTCCCCCATCACGAGAACTCGATTGCCATCAGTCAGGCCGTCACGGATAAGCCCCTCGCCAATTACTGGCTCCATAACGAACCCGTGATGTACGACAACAGTCGTCCGGATGAGACCACGGAAAACGGGCACGTGACATTGAGAGATCTCATAGACCAGGGCTATTCAGGGAGGGAAGTGCGATACTGGCTCCTCAGCAGGCATTATCGTAAGCCGATTTTTTATTCCGAATCCAAGCTCAGCGCGGCCAGGAATACCCTTTCCCATCTCGACACCTTCGTTCAAAAGCTTCACTCCGCCCGGCCCGGCCCTGTGGATCCGGATCTGGACCAGACGATCTATGCCCTCCGAAAGAAGTTTATTGAGTCAATGGATGATGACTTCAACATCGCGCCGGCATTGGCCTCCCTCTTTCAGTTCACCCGGACGGTCAATAAAAAGATGGACCAAAGCGGCCTTGATGCCTCTGACCGGGGGAAAATCCTGACCGCCCTGGGGCGTGTTAATTCCGTCCTGGGGATCATCAGGCTGGAGCCTCCCGAAGCGGACGCGACCGTGGAGGAATTGGTGCGGCGGCGGGAGGCCGCCAGAGATAAAAAGGAATGGGAACTGGCCGACGAACTGCGACAACAAATTAAAGACATGGGTGTGGAAGTCATCGATACGAAGGAGGGGCCGGTGTGGAGGAAGGATTGACCGTTGACGATCGATGGTTTAGTATTTATTATTTTGGGCGGACAAGGCCCTGGAATCGGCGGTTTGAGGTATACCCATAAACCATCCGTCTCAGCATCCCGGGCCCTGACTCCGAAATTGTAACGGCTAACCCCAAAGGTTAAGGCAAGATGCCCATTTACGAATACGAACCCCTGGACCCTCGGAAGGCCTGCCGGCGATGTACGGGCCGCTTTGAGGTGATCCAGCGCATGGAAGAAGCCCCCCTCGCCACCTGCCCCTCATGCGGGCGAGGAGTGAGAAAGGTCATATCGTGGTGTCGCGCGGCGATTGTCGAGACGTATGACGAGCACGTCCGGGTAAACAAGAGCATCACCGAATACGAAAAGTCCGGGATGTGGAGCCATGCCGCCGAACTGGCAGATACCCATTCGGAAAAGATCGGGAACCACGACCTGAAAATGAGGGCGCTTGAGGACTACAAGAAGGCCGGGTATGATCTCGGCACCCTGGAAAAACACGCTAAGACAGAAAGCGACTGAAGGAGGATTGATGCAATGAGATTGAAGCGCAACCATCAGGCCCGTGTTGCGGGTTGTTTCATGACCGCCCTTTTTGTGGCGACGCTCTTTTCCCCTTTCGCGTTGGGAGAAACGCGGAAAAGGGAACTTCCTCCGCGGGCCATTTCCGTATCTCCTGAGTACACGGGGGTAGTGGTTCCCGAGGGAGACCATGCGTCCATCGATCTGGTCGTCTCCAATAAGGGAAAGGATGATGAAAATATCGATCTTCAAGTGACCTCGGTCCCTGATGGGTGGAAGGCCTGGATCAAGACGTACGATTTCGGCGTTACAGGGGTGCATGTCAAGAGCGATACCCAGAAAAGCCTGACCCTTCGGGCCGAGCCGGGCAAGGATGTGGCCCCCGGGAGCTACACATTTGTGATCCAGGGACAGACTGCGGACCGCCAGCTGACGTCGACGGGCAAGGTGGTGATTACGGTGGAGCAGAAAAAAGAAAAGAAACGGCCTGAAGGGGTGAATATCGTAACGTCTTATCCCGTTCTGACCGGCCCCACGGATGCCAAATTTGAATTTTCCGTCGAGGTAGAGAACAAATCGGACAAGGAGGGCATCTTCAACCTGTCCGCCCAGGCCCCCGAAAGCTGGACGGTCAATTTCAAACCGGCCTATGAAGACAAGTTTATCTCCAGCCTGAGGTTGAAGGCGGGTCAAAGCCAGACCATGGCCGTGGAATTGACGCCGAACCCGTGGGCGGAGCCGGGGGAATACCCCATTGGGGTCAAGATCAGTTCGCCTGAGGCCGAGGGACAGGTGGCGCTCACCGTCATATTGACGGGCACCTTCAAACTGGATGCCGGAACGGCCAACGGGCTGCTCTCTCTGTCTGCCGTCAGAGGGGAGCCCTCCCTTCTCTCATTTTACGTCAAGAATACCGGGTCCGCTCCGTTGAACAATGTCCGGTTCATCTCTTTTCAACCTGAAAACTGGAAGGTCTCTTTCGCGCCTGAATCGATCGAGACCCTGGCTCCTCAGGAATTCAAGCAGGTGGAGGTCTCTATTACCCCGGCCTCTCAGGCACTGGTGGGCGACTATTCGGTCGGCCTCCGCGCGGAGTCAGGGAGTCCCCCGAAGGCGGACAAGACCATCGAGATGCGGGTGAGCGTGACCGCCTCTGCCGCATGGGGATGGATCGGCATCGGACTCATTGTTTTTGTCATGGCCGGTCTTGTATTTCTGTTTGCCCGCCTGGGAAGACGTTAGGGAGACGGTTTGCGAGGCGTCGTTTGCCTTTCTGAACCTCTGACTTTGGATTTTGGACGATAATTAATGATTATTGAGACCATAGACCTGACCAAGCGATACGGGCGTCAGACGGCCGTGAACCATCTGTCTCTAAAGGTTGAAGCCGGGGAGATCTTCGGGTTCCTGGGCCCTAACGGCGCGGGAAAGACCACCACCCTCCTCATGCTGCTGGGCCTGACGCAGCCTTCCGGCGGCTCTGCAACGGTATGCGGCCTCAATCCCCTCCGAATGGCGAGGGAGGTCAAGCGCCATGTGGGATACCTTCCGGAGAACGTCGGATTTTATGGGGATATGGATGCGGTCCAGAGTCTTGAGTACGTGGCCGCCCTGAACGGCATCGGACGCAAGGAGGCAAGGGAAAAGATCGATGGCCTGCTGGAATTGGTGGGCCTCAGGGCCGAAGCACGCAAAAGGACCGGGGCGTTCTCCCGAGGGATGAAGCAGCGACTGGGCATTGCAGAGGTCCTCATGAAGGACCCGACGGTCCTCTTCCTTGACGAGCCGACCCTGGGTCTGGATCCGGAGGGGGCCATCCAGATGGTCGGTCTGATCCAGTCATTGAACCAGAGCCGGAACATGACCGTATTGCTCTCTTCCCATAACCTCAGCCAGGTTCAGCGGATATCCCATCGGGTCGGGATCATGATCGCCGGGAGCCTGATTGCCGAGGGATCGGTCGACACCCTGGCAAAGGAGTCGTTCGGGGTCGGTGACAGGGAGTATTCCTTGGAAGAGGTTTATCTGAAATACTTCCAGGAGGTATGATATGCAGGGTCTGTATGCGGTGTTCAGAAAAGAGCTTCAGGATCAGTTGAGCAGTTACCGGTTTGTGATCCTCTTCGCCCTCATCGCCATGGTCAGTTTTATCACCAGTTACATGGCAGCCGTCCACATGAGCGAAAACCTGGAGGCCCTCGCTTCCACACGATTTCCCTTTCTGATGCTCTTCAGCACCCCCGGCGTGATGTTTTCCATGGTCCAGTTCGTGGCCTTTTTCGGCCCCCTCATCGGTCTGGTTTCAGGCTTCGATGCCATCAACCGTGAAAGGGCACAGGGCACCCTGATCAAGGTCATATCCCAGCCTGTCTACCGCGATGCCGTGATCAACGGCAAATTCCTGGCCGGCGTGACCACCATCGCCATTATGTTCACGGCCATTCTTTTGGTCATATCCGGATTCGGGCTGGCCCTGGTCGGGGTGGTCCCCGGGGTTGAAGAGATATGGCGGCTTTTTATATTTCTCCTCATCAGCATCTGTTACATCGCATTCTGGCTCGGCCTCTCCATCCTGTTTTCGATCCTGTTTAAAAGCATCGCCACGTCGGCCCTGGCGTCCGTGGCCCTCTGGATCTTCCTCTCGTTTTTCATATCCCTGGGGGCGGAGGTGGTGGCCAACTCGGTTGCCCCGATCGACAGGCAGAATGAGACGTCGCCTGAAGCGGTGCTGAAACATGCGCGTATCAGGGACAGGGTGTCCCTCGTTTCTCCGATGATCCTCTACTCCGATGCCACGGCCACGATTATCGACCCCATGCGGAAGACAACCCGTTCAATCATACTCATGGGCCCGATGGAGGAACTCCTCTCAGCCCGTTTTCAAAATCCCCTGGCTTTGGGTCAGAGTCTCCTGGTCGTTTTTCCCCATATCATCGCATTGATTGCCATAACGGTGGTCTGCTTTGCCATTTCATACACCGTATTCATGTTGCAGGAGGTTAGGACATAAGGGGAGTGCCTGACGTGAGCTAAGGTCTGAAGTGACTAAAGCGCCTAAGATGAGGAGCAATCCCCGCCCAAGCGTCCGCGGTCTGCAGGGAGGCGTAAAAGTCTCGATGAGGATGACTCATTGTCAATTTTAAGTTCCAAACTTCAGGCGTTTTATATATACACTTACTTTTCGGGGAGGTTTGCGTATGAAAATCGAGGAGCTGATTTCAGGAAAAGGCGATGGTGAAAAGGTCTCTGTCGGGAGCGTCTCACTGTCTGTCTCTGCATTGAAAGAATTTGTCCGGGACGGCTACCTTCACGTCAGGCCTTATGAATCGGAGCATACCTTCTCCATGTGGGGAAAGACCTGCACGGGCTGTTTCACCGAGCAGGAGATCCTGAACCGGGCCTGATGATGATATAGGCGCTGAACCGAGGGTCGAGAGCATTCACCGGCACCTGCTCATACTCCCTGCAGAACCCCTGCCAGATCCATGAGAGCGTCTCTTTGAGGGTGGCTGCGGCCGATGGATCCCACCCGGATGCAACAGCCATGAAGCCGTTCACAAAGACGTCTTCATAGGCGGCCATCTGATAGGGGGTACGGTCATCCCCTGAGCGGAGAAAGCGGAAGAGTTGTTTCGCCTCATCCAGGGAGATGCCTTCGAAAGAAGGGGCCAGGTTGAGAATCCGCCGGGCCCACAGCGTAAAGAGGAGGGAATGGAATGTCAGGTCAGGGAGGCCGCAGGCCTCCGGGTCGAGGGGATACTCGTCGGTCAATTGCGCCAGCAACGTGTCGATTGCCATTACACCATGGAGGATAGCGGCGACCTCAGCCAGCTCGGCATCGTGTTCAAAATCCCTGTATTCCCCGTCCCCTTTTTGTATGTCGTAATACAAGGGGCGTTTTGCCACCAGACCCGAGAGAGGGTAGCCCCACTCTTCTCCCCAGAAATCAAAGCGCAACCCTTTTTTCCTGAACCAGCTTTTCCTGAGCCCACGTTCCGCCTCCCACTTCAGCCTCTGAGCCAATCCGAATCCGGCCCTGAACAGAGATATCAGGGCGTTCTTTTCCAGAAGCGCCTCAGCGGCCCCGGGGTCGTCATGACACATTTTTTCGAGGATCAGGTTCACATACCCTGCCGATTTTCTGCATGCCTTCTTGAGAACGTCCATGTCATGGGTCGGGAGTCCGTCTGCCGAGAGGACCTGGTTGCAGAGCCCGGCAAATTCCAGCCGGACCCGGTCCATAAAGCGGGAATCGGTGACCCTGGACAGGGTTTTCGTCAGGAGATTCCGGCCCTCAACAAAAAACAGGGGGGAATAGGGGGCCATCTCCAGGACATCCTCATCCACGTGGAGACCGATTCGGTCTATCCGCTTATCCGACTTCAAGGCATCCGGGTCCAGGGGGGCATAGACCAGCAGGGCTTCTTCATGGGGAAGAAACCCGTGTTCGGCCAGACGGATATTTCTTAGCCGGTACATATCCTCCTCCAGTTCCGCGGGAATGACCCCGGCCAGGCCCGAAAGGAGGGCCTGGTACCTGAGAAAGTCCGCATCCGCCATGGTCCGAATCATAGACTCGATGGTCTCCATTCGGTCCGGGGCGTTTACCTTTATGTAAAAAAGACCATCAAGGGTGACGAACCCCTCCTCGAAATCATAGTCCTCATCCTCGTCTCTGATCTGCACCTGAATGCTCCGGAAGAGAAAATAGTAGGCAAGGGCCTGGCCGTCCGTAAAGAGCCACCCGGCCAATCTTCCGGGATCGGCCAACTGGAGCCGACGGAGCCATAAAGACGTCTCTTCCACGTCAAGACGGTCTTTTTCCCATATTTCCAGATCCAGGAGATACTGCCACTGCTCAACGGAGGCCAGGCGCAACAACTGGAGGGATCCTTCTTCGTCCATCCGCTTCATCAGCCAGAAGAAATCTTCATGCGGGAGGCGTTGAATCAGTTGCCGGGGGGCAGGGTGTTCAAGGATACTGTTTAGAACCACCTTCTCCGGAAGGGCATGAAGATCCTTCAAGATGGAACCCGCGTAGGCCTGGATGGCCCTATGGTCTGTAACCGCCCTACTTTTTTGGTTCTTCCTTTTCGACTCTCCCACGGCATGAACCCCTTTGTGAATTGAAAACTGAAGATTTAAGATTGAAAATGATTTCCGGCAAAATAATTAAGGACAAAATAATAAAACCCGTTGGGTAGAGCGGAGCGTCACCCGATGCCTTACTGCCTGCTTCCTACTCCATACTTCCTACTCCTTGCGCCTCGCGTCTCCATTATATTCTTGACAAAAGGAGGACTGGGCGTCAAACGTATAGGCTCAATTCAAAATCGCCGGCGCCAATCATTAACGATAGGTTTATGCGGGGGCTTTCCGACTGCATGGCCGCAATCAGCGCCCTCACCCGGAAGGCCAGGGCCTGACTTACCATTCTCAGCCTCCAAACCGCACAGCCCCCCCAATTCCCGAATTCCTGAATTCCTCAATTCCCACCCCTAATCTTTCGCTTCTACGTCCATGTCAAACTGAGAAAAGGCCCCCGGACTGGCGGCCGCGGGTTTGGGAGAGTAGGTCTCCGGCTGGGTTCCTTCAATGAATGCTTGAAATACGCTATTCCTGGAATGGCGTCCCGCCAACAGGCCTGTCTCTGTATCGATCTTGGCAAAGACGACCCCATCGGGGACGTCAAAATCCTTAACCGGTTTCCCCTCGAGGGCGCCTGACATGAAGTCGAGCCATATGGGACTGGCCGCCCTTGAGCCGGTCTCTCCGTCGCCCATCTCCCGTGAATCGTCATATCCGACCCATACGCCGGCCACAAAATCGGGCGTATAACCCAGGAACCAGGCGTCCCTGAGATCGTTGGTGGTCCCGGTCTTTCCGGCAACCGGTCGTTTGAGTGCCCGGATTCTCCAGCCCGTCCCTTCGGTAATAACGGCCCTCAAAAGATCGGTCATGACAAAAGAGGTCTCTTTGGAAATAGCCTGTCGGGTCTCAGGCTGGTTCTCTTCCAGGACAAGACCGGTACGGTCCACCACCCGCTTGACAAAAATCGGCGTCGCCAGCATGCCGGCGTTGGCAAACACGGTGTAGGCCCGAGTGATTTCCAGCAGAGAGACCCCCGATGATCCCAGGGCCAGGGAGAGGTCAGGAGCCAGTTCAGATTCAATGCCCATGTTCCGTGCATAGTCGATGGCATAGCCTATTCCAATCTGTCTAAGTATTTTGACGGTAATGACATTCCTGGATTTCGCCAGGCCGGTCCTGATCAGTGTGGGCCCGTAGAATTTTTCCTTATAGTTCTTTGGCTTCCAGGCCTCCCCTTCCGGGTTTCGCTCGGATACATAGGGCGCATCCATAATAATGGTTCCCGGCGTCATTCCCTTGTCGAGGGCCGCTGCATAGATCAGGGGTTTGAAGGCGGATCCGGGCTGCCGGCGGGCCTGGATCGCCCGGTTGAACTGGCTGACGCCGAAATCGCGACCGCCGATCAGGGTCTTCACCTCCCCGGTCCTGGGCTCTATGCAGACCACCGCGCCCTGAGCAAGGGGGACCTGTTCCAATGAAACCTCCCAGGAAAAGCCCTCCGGTCCGGCAGGCGCCGGTTCTCCTTTTCCGGCTGGGGGGTCGGCCGTGGCCTCGCCAACCTTCTTCAAGAGGCGAACCAGAATGACGTCCCCGGTGCTCAAGGCCTGAGACGGCTTCCTGAGCCGGGCCTCGTAATAAGGAACCTCCCGATCGGGCCTTCTGGCCCACCTCATCTCTTTGACGGGCAGCCGTGCCGTTTCTTTACCGATATACACGGTCACTGCCTCCCTTTCATCATCCACCTCGGCCACCAGACCCTCGACCACTGCGCCTGTCTTCAGGGGCGCAGAGAGAAATTCGGCGACGGCCTTTGTCCTGAAATCAATTGCCTCCTGGGCTGAAAGACGCCTCAGCGGTCCCCGGTATCCTTCCCTCTTGTCCAATTTGGCCAGTCCCTTGTTCAGGGCCTCCCTTGCCCGGGTCTGCATATCCAGGTTCAGCGTCGTATACACCTTTAGGCCCCCTTTGTAGAGGGAGTCTTTCCCGTATTTTTTGAGCAGGTATCGCCTGACATGCTCTGTGAAATAGGGCGCCCGCTCAAAGACATTTTCTCCTCCCGCATAAATGTCAAGATGGGCATGCAAGGCCGTGTCGTATTCTTCACGGTTGATGAGCCCTTCCTCCAGCATCCTCTCCAGCACATAGGTCTGCCGTGCCCTCGCACGTTCAAAATGGTCAACAGGCGAGTACCTGGCAGGGGCTTGAGGCAGACCCGCCAAGAGTGCCGATTCAGCGAGGTTCAGTTCTTTGGCCGGCTTGTTGAAATAGGTCCTTGCGGCCGCCTCCACGCCATAGGCCCCCTGGCCCAGGTAGATCTGGTTGAGATACAGATACAGGATATGGGACTTGGAGAACTCCTTTTCAAGCTGGAGGGACAAAATAGCCTCCCTGACCTTTCTTCGGTAGGTCCGCTCGATGTTTTTGAGGAGGAGGGACTTGGTGACCTGTTGGGTAATGGTGCTCCCCCCCTGAGTGATCCTGCCGCTGGTCAGGTTTTTGATGAAGGCCCTGAAAATGCCTTTGAGGTCCACCCCTTCGTGCTTGAAAAACCGGGAGTCTTCCGCCGCCACAAAGGCATGGATCAGGTGCTCGGGCATCTGATCCAGGGAGATGACCGTCCGTTTTTCTTCCCACAGTCTGCCGATGACCTCGTTGTTATCGCTGAAGATCTCGGTAATGATCGGTGGCCGATATTCTTTTACCGAGCCGATGTACGGAAGGTTGCTGGACCACACATGCCAAAAATAAGCTCCGGTGCAGATGGAGAAAAAGACCACTCCAAGAAGACTCCACATCAGGACTTTAAGAAACGTTTTCATGCCATGATTTCCTTACAAACAATGCGCAGACTGCTTTTGGATGTGTCAACATAGCCATCTTTCAACCTTGGATCAAGGAAATAGTTGGAAAGACGCAAGATGGAAGCGGGTGAGTTGCTAAGCCGTTAAGCTGTTGAGACCCATATGCGCTGATCCGCTTTTCAGTTTGTCATCCAGTATCCAGCATCATTACCAACTTGTAATTGTATGGAAAGGTTGAGGCAAGGGTCGCATGTTACCTTCCTCTCAATCTTGGCGGTGCATCTCTTTTTTAGGGCGATGGATTCAACACGGAAGATTCTCAAACAAGGAGGGTACATATGGAAACAGGAAACGCATTCAGACGAATTTTGATGGGAAAGATTGCGGTGGCGCTCATTGTGGTTACGGCCGGGTTTTTTGCCGTCTCGGCCCTTTACACGGTTCCGGAGAGCAAGGCTACTGCAGGGGAGGCATGGGTCGCGCCGGGGAGTTTCACCAGCCTGGCCGAGAAGAACAGCCCGGCCGTGGTGAACATCCGGGCGGAGAGAAATGGGAAGGGGGGCCATCCCATGTTGTCCCCATTTAAGCGGGGGCCGATGCAGAAGGAGGATCCTCTTCAAGACTTCTTCGATAAGTTCTTTGGCGGGGGTCCGCAAAGGGAACACACGCAAAGGAGCCTTGGTTCCGGGTTCATTATCGATAAGGATGGCTATATCGTCACCAACAACCATGTGGTGGAAGGGGCCGATAAGATCAAGGTGATCCTGAAAGACGAAAGGGAATTTGACGCCCAAGTCAAAGGCCGTGATCCCAACACGGACCTTGCCCTGATCAGGATAAAGGCCGATGCCGATCTCCCGGTCATCCAGATGGGTGACTCGGACGCCCTGAGGATAGGAGAGTGGGTCCTGGCCGTCGGAAATCCCTTTGGCCTGGGACATACGGTCACATCCGGCATTATCAGCGCCAAGGGCCGGGTCATCGGCTCAGGGCCGTACGATGATTTCATCCAGACCGATGCCTCCATCAATCCCGGGAACAGCGGCGGCCCCCTGATCAATATGGAGGGAAAGGTCGTGGGAATCAATACTGCCATCATCGCCGGGGGTCAGGGGATCGGCTTCGCCATCCCTGTGAACCTCGCCAAGGGGATCATTGCCCAGCTCAAGACCAAGGGCGAGGTGACCCGGGGCTGGTTAGGGGTAGGGATCCAGGACCTCAACCCGGAGTTGAAGGAATATTACGGCCTCAAGGATGGAGAAGGCGTCTTGGTGACCCAGGCGTTTCCAGGCGATCCGGCCGAAAAAGCAGGCCTCAAGGCGGGAGATATCATCCTGAAGGTGAACGGGCATCCGGTGGACAGCAGCCGGGAACTGAGCCGGATGATCGCCGAGACCCCTGTAGGGCTTGGGGTGGAGATCCTGGTTTTGCGCAAGGGGAACAGCCGGACATTCCATGTGGAGCTTTCCAAAAGGAAAGACACGGAACGGGCCGATGCGGACGGGGCTCTTGATACGAAGCATGACTTCGGAATTGCCGTGGCCAATATTACGCCCGAGGCCGCCCGCCAGTTCAACCTGAAGGACGCCGAAGGCGTGCTTGTGGTGGGCGTGGAACCGGACAGCAAGGGCGAAAAGGCCGGGTTTCTTGCGGGCGATATCATCCGCGAGATCAACCATGAGCCGGTGGGTGATGTAAAGGCGTACGAAACGGAAATCGGAAAAATCAAACCCGGTGAAACGGTCTATGCCTATGTCCTGAGACCCGGAAGGGGCTTCATGGCCATCAAGCTCACCAAATAGACCTTGAGGCCCATCAAAACGTGGTTTTTACATGGATTGAGGAATTCAGGAATTCAGGTGTTGCGAATTGTCTTAGGTGGTTAGAACCGGGGTCGGCACCCGGCATCCCGAGTTTCAGGAGACCCTCGACCATACTTTGAAAAGATCGGCCCGGGACATTGACGCCGCTTTCTCCCAGAAAGCTGGCGGATGTCCCGGGCCGTCTCCATTTAGTCAAAAGAATGGAGTCCACCTCCCGGGTTACGCGAGCCCCGGTGCCTTCTGCCTCGAACCGACTTCCGATCTCCACTGAGGTGTCTTAAGAGGGATCTCAGTCCTGCTTCTTATTGTCACGTGGCCAATGATGACGGATATGCCGTCACGTCGGCAGTTTTCAAAGGGAGGCAGGATATCGGGAGATCCCTGCCGCTCGAATCAAAAAAGGAGATGCCGGGGATGGGAAATCATGTGGTCGGATGCCGCATGCTTCATCCTGAAATGCAATCTTTACATAATGCTAACAAAATGCTAACACATTAGTGCTAAATTCAATCGAAAATGGAGATGAAAAAGAGACACTATGTCCAAAGAACGCATTCTTGTCGTCGATGACGAAGAAGATATCCTGGAACTGGTGAGATTCAACCTCACGCGGGAAGGGTATGATGTCAGGGTCGCCCTCTCCGGAGAAAAGGCGGTTGACATTATAAGAAAGCAGCCCCCGGACCTTATCGTCCTGGACCTTATGCTCCCCGGAATCGATGGGCTGGAGGTGACAAGGATCCTCAAAAATGATTCCGAAACCAAGGCAATCCCCATCGTGATGCTGACGGCCAAGGGGGAGGAGGCGGATGTTGTCGCCGGCCTGGAATTGGGCGCCGACGACTATGTCGTCAAACCGTTCAGCCCAAGGATCCTGCTGGCCAGAGTCAGGGCCGTGCTCCGGAGAAAACTCGACACGATTCCGGAGACATCCGACATGGTGAAGATCCACAATCTGGTGATTCATTTAGGTCGGCGGGAGGTCCTGGTGGAGGGGGAAAACGTGCCGTTGACCTTTACCGAGTTCGGCATCCTTCATTATCTGGTGAAAAGGCCCGGCTGGGTATTCACCCGCTCCCAGATCGTCGATGCGGTTAGAGGAACAGACTATTTTGTAACCGATCGTTCCGTGGATGTCCAGATCGCAGGCCTTCGGAAGAAGCTGGGCCCCAGCGGCGGTTTTATCGAGACGGTCAGGGGCGTTGGATACCGTTTCAAGGAGTCTTAGCGCATGTCGGGAAAAAGACGTTTGTTTTGGCAAATTTACCCTTCATACCTCCTCATTACGCTTATATCTCTCCTGGCCGTGACCTGGTATGCTTCGCGGTCGACCCGGCACCTTTACCTCCAACAGATTGCCTTGGATCTGGAGGCCCGGGCACGCCTTTGTCAGGAACAGATCCTGAGATATGCAGATCCCCTCGACCCAAGAAAGGTGGACGAGACTGTCAAGCGCATGGGACGCACGGCTGCCACCCGCATCACCGTGATACTTCCGTCAGGGGTGGTGGTCGGTGATTCGGATGAGGATCCGGCAACCATGGACAATCATGCCGATCGTTCAGAGTTTACTGACGCCCTGAACGGCAGTCGAGGAACGTCCATCCGGCACAGCAGGACCCTGGAAAAAGATCTGATGTACGTGGCCGTTCCTGTTAAGCGGGGGGAGCAGATCGGTGTGGTCATCCGTACCTCCATCCCCATCAGCGCCATTGACGAAACCATCAGCGCCATCCAGGCCAAGATCGTGTTCGGTGGACTGACGATTGCCGTATTTGCCGCCATTCTCGGCCTGTTTGTGTCTCGCCGCATTACCCGTCCCATCCGGCAAATCCGATCGTGGGCGGAATCCATTGCCAGCGGTCAATACCAGCATAAACCTTCTATCTCGGCCTCCGAGGAGATTGAAGCCCTTGCCGTTTCACTCGGTCAGATGGCCGAAGAACTGCGGGAGCGCATCGACACCGTCATCCGCCAGCGCAATGAA
>Ga0209164_1004010_pt1 | contig 13520 bp, 17 predicted proteins | sample MTBNYHSulfiMetaG_FD_187458 | JGI IMG/M metagenome (GOLD analysis project Ga0209164, IMG submission 187458) | Enrichment culture microbial communities from rom New York Harbor, USA that are MTBE-degrading - MTBE-NYH (New York Harbor Sulfidogenic)... | ecosystem: Environmental > Aquatic > Marine >...
CATTAGAAACACCCAAGCGCACAAAAACGGGCAATAGGAAAAAGAATTATTAAAGGACTTCATGAAAGACCCAAGGACAGCTTAAAAAGCCATAGGGCAGGGGGAAACTACCTCCCAAACCTCAAAACGCACCAGCAGGCAAATTTGGAGCAAATACGGACACCTTTCTTTTTCCTACTGCCCGGGTTCCGGCTTCAGGACCCTAGCGCCCGATTTCTTCAGAGCTTTCAGGGCAACCTCAGATTTCCGGACCGGAACAGACAACCATCTTTCGCAGTAACCGGAAGCGATATCGTCTATATCCTGCAAGCCGATAGATTTCAAAAGAGCGGATTCCGTTTTTTCGTCCCCGAGCCAGCGGATTTCAATCTGTCTTTCGCGGCTGATTTTTTCCGTCATGGCCCCCCCTCATGTCAAACCAAGGTGGTATTTTAACATGTCGTTCCAATCCTTGCCGGTTTCTGCATCCGGCAGCACACGCCGCAAGGTTCGCCCAGCCGGAGCAATCGCTTTCACTTCCTCGGAGAGCTTTTCCCCGCCTTCATCGTTATCAAAAGCCAGCAGAACAACAGCGCCAGCCGGTAGTTTTTCCATAGCACTGCGCAAAAGCGCCGGTTGTTGCGGGTTGAGCTCCCCGCCCGTTGACATGTACCGCGTCCAAAGTTCATCGGGATGCAAAACATGGTAGGAAAGGGCATCAACGGCGCTTTCCGTTAACACAAGTTGCCGGTCGGTCGGCAAGGCTTGGCTGTACCAAAGCCCTTTAACGCCGCCCTTGGCAAAGCCGGTAAAATCTTTGTTCTTGATTTCAAAACCGCACAGACCGTCCTTGTCGTAATGCGGGAAAAGAGCATTATTGCGCTGATCCACACGGACGCGACGGACAAAGCGCGGCAGCAAAAGAACATCCGGCCCGATCCCCCGCCCCGTCAGGTAGGGCAGGGCAAAACAGTTCTTTGCTTGCTCCCATGTTTGCATGACGCCGGCGCGATCCCGCGACACCGGCAGCAAGTCCCGCACAAAAGCATGAAGTTGAATGCCAACTGGCCGCGGCGATCCCAGCCACGCCCGCAGAATTTGGCGCACGCGGCCAAGGCTCACGCCCTCAAGGTGCTGCACAAAATCAATGATGGTGCCGTTGTTCCGATCATCCCTCACGCTGAAATAAATCCAGTCGCCGGAGGCTTCGTTTTTGGCAATGATGATTTTATCGCCGTTCGGATGCCGCATGACGGCGGAATTGCGCGAGCTTTCGCGCCGGTCGAGCGCATAGCCGCGCGAGGCTGCAAACTCGGAGAGGTTTATGTGCTTGAATCGCTCTAGTTCTTCATCCGGCATTGAGGCTACCCTAAGCCTATTTCAGTAAAGCGCAAACCAGAGATCATCGGGGGGATTCATATTTTCCTCTGAAGCTTCCATCGCGTAGATTTTGCCAGCATCCACCATAACAATCCATTCCTTCAATCGCTTACGAGCGTAAGCCAATAATGCGGCTTCATCGTGAAATGTCTTTTCCTTACCATCTGGGGCTACTACTCTAATTTTACTGGTGAGCAATCCCTTTTTTTTGATCTGATGCCCCTGTTTTTCAATCGCGGCTTGCGCTGCTGCACTGTCAGATAACACCCTCTTGGGAATAAAACTTGCCAACGTCATTAATTTGTTTGACGCCATGCTAGAAAAATGCGGATCAGGCCGCGCCCGCATGACAAAAAAGGGGACTTCATAATAAACAATCGGCCTGAAAAGCGAGGGAAGATAGCGTGAGACGAGAATTCCACGGTCGAGTGTTATCCAGCGAACTTCTGCAGGCTGTGCGAGGTCACGGCTATACTGTTGGTCGGCTCTTTGTGAGTAGTTGGGGTCGCCGTCGCTCCAAAAATTGCCTTCGCGCACCCGTTCCGTTGCCGCACTGATCCGTTCAATTGTTGTTTTGCCAAGCATCTTTGATACGTGTTCACAGGTGAATTGATCCATAATGCAGAAAAATGTTACGGCTTCGCTGTTCCCGATGAAGGTTTCCCACGAGTCGGGATAGTCGCGCCGCAGTTGCACCAAATCTTGCACGAAGGCCCAAATAATCATTTGTAGACCGGCCATGAGGCCGTAAGCTTGCTCTACAGCCGAAAGCCTGCCAATGGTGCCGAATTCATCGAGCATAAAAAGCACCGGCAAGGGCAGCTTGCGCGTATTTCGCGCGACCGTGCGAATTCCGATTGAAACCATGAGCCGGAGCCAGCGGCCAAAGGTTTGCAGCTTATCGATCGGCAACACGAGGTAAATCGTTACCCCCTGATCCGTTAGCAAGTCCTCAAAGCTAAAATCCGAAGCCCCCATGTTTGCCGCAAGCGTTTTGCTATCCAAAAAAGCCGTTTGCGTGAGCGCCGTTGAGATGATCGAAGCCATTTCTTTACTGGCCACCACAAAGCGGCCAAGCTTTCGGGCGGCGACGCTTTCCGGTCCGAATTGCCGCGCGTCTTGAGCAAGGGCGCAAATATCGGCAACGGGTTTGCTCAAAAGGAGCCGCACGAGAGGCAGCGAAGCTTCTTCACGAAAATCTGGATGTTCGACGACATAAGCCATAAGACCGGCGACGAGCTCGCGGGCGCTGTCGTCCCAATGGGGATCTTTACCTTGATTGATAATGACGGCATCGGCCAGATAACCGACATCTTCCGCGTAATGTTCGGACACAGGATCAAGGATCGAAAGCGGATTAAACCGCGCGACCGTTTCAAACTCTCCCGCCTTTGCTCCATAACGCCGGTTAACTTCGCTCCACGGGTCAAGAATAATAGTTTTCTGACCGAGCGTGCGTCGATATTCTGCCGTGATCCACGCATTTTCGCCTTTTGGGTCAATAACAATGGTTGCGCCGCGATAAAGCAGCAAGTTTGGAATAATAAGCGAAACGCCCTTGCCTGAGCGCGTCGGCGCGACCGAGAGCAAATGGCGGGTTGTGACCGCTCCTAAAAATCGGCCATGAACATTTGTAGAAAGATCTGCTTCAAGTGGGCGGCCAATCAAAAAATTATAGCCATTCAAGGTAATTTCCCATTCCCACCCATTGAAAGTATTCCAGTTTGAGCTACCTAGATTTAGAGTCATAACCCTCTTTCTTCTTCCTATTGCCCGCTTTTTGGTTTTTCGTCTTTCAGCCAGCCTTTGTTTTGTAGAAACTCACGATCCCGCGAGGCGGTAATTGCTCGTTGCACAATCTCTTGAACGAATGCTGCCGTTGACGGGTTGAGTTTGGCATCGGCAAGCATTGCCGCCCCGATCAACACCTTTAGGCGGGTATCTTCTTTGCGCTCTTGAGCCGCTTGGCGTTTTTGCAGGGCCGCAATTTGCTGATCGATTTTTGCTTTGCGTTGCTTGAGTTCCTCCATTTTTTTCATGGCCAACCCTCCTTGTTCGAGCTTTTTTACCACATCTTAACTTTTATGGTTGTGTTATTCTGATAGTACACGGAAAATGGTTTTGATTCGTCTGTTGTGGTGAAAGCAGGAATAGCGCAAGTGGCAGGATGCGGAAGCAAATGGCTGCAATTCGGAGGTGGAAAGTCCTGCAAGGCGCACTTGTATGTTGCTGGAGCAACATGGTGCGGTCTGGCCATCCGGCCAGACAAACAAGCCGCCCGTTAGCCATCTGGCAAACGAGCACCTTAAAAAGCGAACTTCAGCCCAAGGAGTTTTAACGTGGCGGAGTATCGTTGTTCAGTAAAGCCGCGCCTTAGTCGAAGCAAAGGCGCGAGCGTCGCAAGAGCGACCGCCTATATCGTGCGTGAAAAACTGGAAGACGAGCGAACCGGTGGACTTTACGATTTTTCCGGTCTTAAAGATAAGGCTTTATGGACTGGCATTTATGCCCCCAAAAATGCGCCTGAATGGGCGCATGATCTGCAAAAACTTTCCACTGAAATCGAACGTGCCGAGAAGCGTAAAGACTCCCAGCTTGCGTTACCGATTGAGCTTTCCTTAGCCCATGAGCTAACGGTTGAGCAAAACAGATGGATGATGCAGGACTTCATCAAGGAAAACTTCACGCGTCATGGTTATGCGGCCATTGCGGCCATCCATGAACCGCCACACGGAGGGGATAAAAGAAACATCCACGCCCATCTTCTGGTGACCCTCCGAACGATTGACGAAAATGGCTTTGCGAAAACCAAAACCGAGCAGCAAGACAATTACATGGCGCGTCGGGAACGCGTCGAGGTTTTGCGCCAGTCATGGGAAAAGCATCTTAAACACCACCTCAAGCGCCACGGGTTCGAGAAGGAAGCGGCGGAGGTCAGTTGCAAGAGCCTTAAAGAACAGGGGATCGACCGCGAGCCGCAGCAGCATTTAGGCCCGACCGCTTCAGATATGGAGCGTAAAGGAAAAAATACCGACCGTGGCGATCTCAACCGCGAAGTGGTAGAACGAAACGAGCAACTCGCGCAGTTGAAGGCTGCGGAAAAAGAAGTCTCCCAAGCGATAAGCGAAGTTCAAAAGAAACTTGACCAAGAAGCCCGCCGCCAAAAAGCGGAGGCGGAGCGTCGCGCACAGGAATGGCGCGAGCGCGACGCCGCAACCGCCGAGGTGATCCGCAATGCGTGGGAAACTTCGAAGGGTGACGCCATAGGGTTTATGATTGGGTTGAACGAATGCGGTCTTTATGTCGCGCAGGAAGGCACGGGCTATTATGCCGCTGTCGAGAAAAATGGTTTTGCCCACCGCTTGCCAAAAAGGGACATGCACAAAGCTATTCACGTTTTGCGGCAGGAAAATAGCGGCCTGATTATCCCGACCCTTGAGGAACAACGCGCCGAGCAACAGAAGAAACGCGAACAAGAAAAAGAAGCGCGAGAACGGGAGCAGCAGCGCCGCGCGGCCCGCAAGGGCGCAATCCTCTATGACCGCGCCGATATGGTGAGTATGCAGCGCGACGCCTTGCGCCACATAAAGGATGCGCACCGCCGGCAGGAGCAAGAGCGCCGAAGGCAGGAAGGCGAACAACGAAGGCAGCAACAACAGCGCGAACGGGAAGAGCCGCAGCGCGACCAACACGCCGAAAAGCGCGAACATAAGAGGGCGACGACAGAGCAAAGTGACACCAAGCAGCGGAAACAGTCCGCTATGAAAAAGGCGTTTAATTTTCGCGCCAGCGATAAAGAACGTGCGCGATCCGGCGACTATGAGCATGAACGGGAACGATAAGAGGCTCCCGCTTTGGCCAAAGCGGGAGCCGGAGCAGGAAGGCCGGAACAAGGGCGGCGTTTCGGGCAATAGGAAAAAGAAGGCGGAGGGTTGCGTCTAGACCGATCCTTGTTTCTTCCGTATTCGGGCGACCAAGCGTAGCGCCGGTGACACGGAGCAAGAGCCGAAGTATCACCGCGCCGCGCTTGTGGTGGAAAGGGGCTGTCAAGCAAGTCACAAAACCTTGCCCCATCCCGCCGCGCTGGATGAGGAAACGCAAATCAGGGGAGGAAGGCAAAGCTTTGTTGCCTTGGCGTCTTCCGAAGCCTCTTAGCGCGGAAAAACAAATGTGGGTGGATTATCGCGCGTTCAAAGCAGCGGGCTTGCTCGGCACGTGGTTTGACATGTATCGTGACATGCTGAATCTCAAACCGCCCTTGCCGGAGCCGCAGCCATGAAGAAAGCCTTTATCCAAGCCTCGAACGAGCCGTGCTTTTATTGCGGATCGTTTTACAATCAGCTTTCCTGCCACGGGGGGGCGCAACGTGACGGTTCGCCGGTCAATCTGGCCTATCACGTTTCCTGCAGGAAATGCCGCGCTTGCGGCCCGATTGCCCCGAGCGCCGAGGAAGCGGTTAAGGCTTGGGAACATCGAGCGCCGCCGCGCCGAAACGAAGACCCCCCCGCGCTCCTGCCGGAGATTGAATTCGAAAGCGAGGATGAGGAAGAAGACGGCCAGGGCGACGCACTCTTGGCGCATTAAAACGCGCGGGCGGCATAATTGCCAGCAAGCAAACAGGCTTGTAATGTAGGGGGATGCTATTTCGTTGCAACACATGCCGCCGCACCTATCACGACTATTACCCGATTGATGACACGTGCGAGAAATGCGGGAAAGGCTTAATCAGGAGGGTTGAGCCAAAAAGAAAGCAGTCAACAGGCCGTGTGCCCAACACGCTCAAACGATTCGGCGAGCGCCTAAGACCCGATCATTAGGGAGTTTTTACTTGTGTTTTGAAGTCAAATTCGGCAAATTACTTGCCAATGTGCTTTTCCACTTTCCTGAATGCGGTAAAGGACACTTTGTTTAATTCCTTTCTGCGTCGGCCATCGTGACAATTAGTATGATAATTGGGAACCAGTTAATCATTTGATTAGGCTTGTATAAATATAAATGTTTAGAAGGGGTTACAATGGCAGAACAAAAAAATTTGAATGAATTTATTAATGAACTTAATGAACGAATATATGCTCTAGAAATGGTACAAAAATCTATTGTAGCAATAATCGTTGCGCAAAATGAAACATTTAAAGAATTATTTATAGATGCTTTACAAGGATATGACGACCTAGCAAAAAAATTCCAAGGTGAAAAAATTAGTGAAATAATCAATTCTTACATTCGTCTTGCCGAGGGGAAACAAGCTGGTGAATACAAACCTCATCTCCATTTGGTTCTTCGTGACAAAACGGAAGACGAATAGACATTACAGCGTTTATTGGTATCTACTTGTAAATAAATAACGTTGCATGCAGGCCGACTTCAAACACTAGACAAAATGGATTATTTTGTCTAAAGTCCGAAGCCGCCCTCTAGGCGGGGCAAGGCTTTGCGGGCGATCCTGAACCCCAAACATTGGACAAAACGATGAGCGACCGAAAACACCTCGTTTCCGCCGAGGTGGACAAGCTACTTGCCGCCACCAAGGGCAGCCGCAACGAGGCCCGCGACCGGTGCCTTTTGCTCCTGATGTTCCGCCATGGGTTGCGCGTGTCGGAGGCTTGCGGCCTCAAACTTTTCCATGTGGACACCGAAAGCCGCGTGCTGCACGTCACACGGCTCAAAAAAGGATTGTCCACCACGCACCCAATCAGGCAAGATGAAATTCGCGCGATCAAGGCATGGTTTGCCGAGCGTTCGAAGATGAAGCCCGAGACGGACGCCTTCTTTGTGAGCGAGCGGCGCGGCCCTCTCAGCCGCAAGACGGCTTGGCTTGCGATCCGCAACTATGGCGAGCTTGCAGGGCTTCCCCTGCCCGCCCATCCGCACATGCTGCGCCACGGGTGTGGCTTTGCCCTGGCTGACCAGGGGGCAGACACGCGGCTCATTCAGGACTATCTAGGACACCGGAACATTCAGCACACCGTCATTTACACGGCGAGCAATCCGGCAAGGTTTGAAAGACTTTGGAGGTAGCAACCCCATTGACGAAAACCGCGGAGCTGTGATACCCATTGATACGGGTTTTACTAAGGATCAAAATCAAGGGAGATGAGCTTTGTCTGTTGACGTGTGCTTCTTGACGGAGGCTGCAAAGGGTATTGGCGTCGCGCCGATCACCCTTAAACGCTGGTTACTTGATGGGAGATTTCCGGAAATCAAACGAGACAGGAATGGGTGGAGAATCTTCACGGAGGAAAATATTCAAAGGATCAAGGCATTCGTTGAGAAACAATCTTTATCAAGACCTCTGCAACTCCCTCTTTATCAAAATAATGGGTCTCCGGCTTACGAAGACAAAACGGCGTCTTTCAGGGATTCAGCATTCAACGGCAACAAAAAACTACCCTTTCACCGTTGGGTTCCCTGGATTGCTGGGTTCTCTTCAAACTTCGTTGAGGATTGCTTCCGGAACTATCTTGATCCCTCCATTCCAGCATCAGAGATAACCATCCTTGATCCTTTCGCAGGCGTCGGCACTACCCTAACCGAGGGGATCATGCATGGCTACAATGTAGTCGGGTTTGAGATTAACCCGTATGCTTACCTGGCTTGCAAAATTAAGTTGTCAGCAAGAGGTTTGGACGCACGCCGCATAGACGAACAGCTTCAACAGTTCCTCGACTATTATGCCGTTAGGGTAGCGGATAAAGACTATAAACCAAGAAGCGCCCCACCCGATAAGTTTGGTACCAGGATAGCTTTTTTCAGCCCTGAAGTTCAAAGAAAGGCGCTCATAGTAACTGACTATCTGCCGAACATTAAAAACCTGGATGTAAGGGACCTGTTTCGGCTCGCCTTCGGTACAGTGATGGTTAGTTTCTCCAATTATTCATATGAGCCAAGCCTAGGGAGGAGAGAATCTTCAGGGAAAGAGAATATTCTGGACGCGCCTGTTGAACAAATCCTTGCTGCCAAAATCCGCGATATGTCTTCGGATATTAGAGAGTTTGAAGAACTCTATGGAGAAACGGCAAGCAACAGCAATGCGCAGGTTTTCAATGAATCCTTTTTTAAGGCCCTCGATTTTTGTGAAGAAGAGACTGTTGATCTGCTGGTAACTTCACCTCCATACCTGAACAATTATCATTATCTCAGGAATACCCGTCCGCAACTCTTCTGGCTCGGAATTGCAACTGATCCAAAGGACCTCCGCCCCATCGAGCAACAAAGTTTTGGTAAGTTTTGGCAGACAGTACGGGATCAAGAGACAATACCGCTTGAGTTTCACCATGCCTTGCTTGAAAAAAAACTCGAACTTCTCAGGGAAATAAACCCCAATAAGAAAACATACGGCGGACATGGTTGGGCAAACTATGCCGCGACGTACTTTAATGACTCATACAGATTTTGCGAGATCCTTAGCAAGCTACTAAAACCCAATGGCACAGCCGTTGTTGTGATAGGCAATAGCATCCTTCAGGGGCTGGAAATCAAGACCGACGAAATATTTGCAGATATAGGCGAATTGGTAGGGCTGAAGAAAAAAGACATTATACTTCTGCGGACGAAGCGAACCGGTTCAAGTATCGTGGACTCTTCAGTCCGCGCTGCAAAAACCAAAAAACAAACTCCCCTATATGAAACTGCTGTTGTGCTGGGCCGATAATTAAGCCCTTCCCCTCAACTTCACGTATGCATGAATTCTTTTCACCAGGTCATCATAATCGGGTGGCTTTCCCATACATCTCGCCGCCCAAGTCCTGCCTGGGTGCAGAACATCCCAACCCGATTTTGCTTGGTTGAACCGGCCTTCACCAGGCGTATGGTTGCCGAAGCCGTCAATACTCGCGTTCCATAAAGGTTGAAACTTCCTGATAAGCCATGCTTCCACGGGGCCAATGATTCCGCTCTCGTCACCATCAAGAATCATATACCTGCATTTGAAATCGTTTTGGGAAAGGTTTTCAACTTGCTGAATATTTCGGGAATGCTCACGTAGCCGGCTAAAGAGGGGCGTTCCTTTTGTGGTGTCTATTCTGGCTGTTCGCCAGCCTGCCGGTACAGCTTTGCCAACGTATATTGGCAAAGACTCTTCCTCAATGGTTGTCAGCGAGATCCCTTTGTAAAGCTCAAAATCTCCCGTGTAATAAAGGGCATAGACGCCACCGCACTCAAACCTTTCAGCTGGCGGGAATGATGATACAGGTGTTTTGGTGAAAAAGGCCTCCGCATCATGGATTATTTCCTGCAGAATAGAGGACGTAAACCTGTGAGCATTAATGTTATCTTCCGGCATGCTCCCCTTCTATTTTCTGGATTCTTTAAACTTCGGAGCGAAGTAGTTCTTCTGGTTTCAAGTTCAAGGCTTTCGCCAGTTTCTCAATATTTTCGAGCGTGATGTTTTTCTCTGCCCGCTCAATCATCCCAATGTAGGTTCGATGGACTCCAGCCAATTCCGCAAGTTGTTCTTGCGAAAGCCCTTGTTTGAGTCGTTCTTCCCGAACCCTTTGTCCAAATCTGACCAAGATTTCGCTTTTCACTCGGGCATAACTCACATTCATTTTAGTTTTCAGCAGAAAACTTGATACCTGGATGCTAACTTTGGTTCTACATACTACAATTAGCATTGCCTTGATTTTGTCGCACCGCTTCGCCAGAAATCTTGATTTCTGGCACAGAACGGAAACCTACCCAACCTTGAACATGTGAAGTTGTTTGAGTGGTTCTTTCATAGGCTCCCGTCTCACCGGTTCTTTCTTTTTCCTATTGCCCTTTCTGTTCCGGCGCGGTGCGGTGATTTCATGAATCCCCGCGCATTGAAAGCCGGTCCCGTATTCATAGGCGATTGCGACCGGCCCCTTGTGGGCTTCACTGTAGCCGTAGACGATGACAGCCAGCGTGTTTTCCTCAAGCGTTATCCATGCATCCGGCTCCCTACGTCGCCCGCTTTCCCTTTGTTCATCGAAGTGCTTTCGGTACACGGCTTGCGCCTCGGCAAGCGTGAAAAGAACATTGTTTGACATGCGGGCATGTATCGGAGCGGCGGGAGTGGTTGTCAATTCACCATTAACGGCAGAACCTTAGGGGCGAACCCGCCGACAAGCGGCGTGCGGGTGCTATTCGCCGCGCCTTGGCGCGACTCACCGAGCCCGCAAGCGGTCTCGGCCATGCGGTAACGCCCCCTTTCGCAAAGACTAAGGGGCTCTGCCCCTCGCGCGCGCAAGGGTAAAGCCCCGAACAAGTCGGGGCCAAGAGGCGGGGTATCCCCAACCTTCCGCGCCCCCGCTTTGCGGGAGCTTGTGCAGGCTGGGTGATCCCCCTCCCCGCCTCTTGCCCTTGCGCTTGCTACCCCTGGTCCGCCGACGGCGAGGGTTGCATCAAAGAGATGCAACCCAAAACTGAAAGGAAGATCAAAATGACACACACACTCAACACCGCTGAACTTCGCCAATTCACCGGCTCAGAGCATTGGTACCGTCACGGCCTGGTGCGCGACATGCTTTTTACGGACGGGGCGAAGTATGTAGCCGAAACAGCGGGCGCTTATTGGCTTTTGGATGAAATCGCCCTTGCCCAGCGCTTTGAAAAGAGGGTTGCCGCCGAAGAGTTCCAGTTTTGGAAATTGAAGGTCAACCTTAACGACCAGACCGCAACCCTCACTTGCGAAGATGGGAACGGAAAAACCGTCATGACAAAGCGCATCGAGTTTACCGATTTTCCGCTTGAAGAAATCGCCCTCTATTGCGTCAACAAAACCATTTTGTTGCCAAGCGAGTATTAATCAGACGCCGCGCCTTGGCCTATCGGCCAAGGCGCTTTTTCCTTTCCGAATCAACAAATATCCTTTTGTATCACCGTATTATATGCTAATGAGATCATGAAATACTGATTTCATAACGTCATGACACCATGAGGCTATGACATGAAAACCGTTGCCATCGTGAGCCAGAAAGGCGGAAGCGGCAAAACCACGGTTGCCGTTCACCTTGCCGTGTGCGCCGAACTGGCCCACCAGCCCGCCGCTATTATCGACCTTGACCCGCAAGCGTCAGCCCTCGAATGGCACACCCGCCGCGACGCCGAAACCCCCGAAGTCATCACCGCCACGCCGGAGCAATTGCCCGCCTTGCTCCAACAGGCCAAAGAGAACGGCGCGGGCTTGATGATTATCGACACCGCGCCCCATTCCGACCGCGCCGCCGTTCTTGCCGCGACCCATGCCGACCTTGTTTTGATCCCCTGCCGCCCTTCGGCCTTCGACGTGGCGGCCATTGGCACAACGCTTAACCTCCTGAAACTCGCCAAAGTCATGGACCGCGCCGCAATCCTTTTGAACGCCGCCCCGCCGCGCGGCATTCTCACGGACACCGCCGAGGCCGGTTTATCGGAGATCATTCCCGTTGTGCCTGTCCGTATGCACCAGCGTGCCGCCTATTCCCACGCCATCAACGCCGGTCACAGCGTCGAGGAATACGACCCGAACGGCAAAGCCGCCGACGAAATCCGCGAACTTTACAAATGGATTATGAAAGCATAAGAACATAATATCATGACATTATAATTATATGAGGATATGACACCATGGCGAAACTCAAGACAGGCCCTTTATTCAAGACCAAACCCGAGGAACAACCGGCCCCGCGCCCTGTGAGCGAAATCAAGAAGCCCAAGCGCGGCAAGCACCTGATTAGCGGCCTTTTCGAGGAAACCACTTACCGGCAGTTCACCACCTTGGCCGCCGAATTGGGCTTGCAGCGCCGCGCCCTTTTGCGTGAGGCTTTGAACGACGTTTTTGTCAAACATGGCAAGCCACCCATAGCGTAGGGCAGGGGAGAGCATGAGCGACGACAATAAGCCGGACGACGAGATTGAAAAACAGCTTGCCAAGGCTGGGATAAAAGACCCCAGCCTTGTAAAGTCTTTCCGGCGCATACACGAAACCATCAAAAAGCGCGAGAACGAGGAGCCCTATCAGCTCGAAATGTGGCCCGCCAAGGACGTGGGAGCGCCGAACGAGCTAACCCGTTCCTCCCTCTTTGCCGCCATTGACCCCCGAAGGCCCCGCGAGCTTGACGAGGACAAGCAAGGGAAAATAAAGTCTAAAAAGCTTCGCCCTTATTTTCGCGACCGCCTCATGGCCGTGCAGGGTGCCTATTCCATTCATTACACCGGCACACAACTTGACCAGTCCCACCTAGACGTTTTTCAGGGGATCATGCATATTGCCCGTGGGTTGCATGAAGGCAACAAGGTTCGTTTTACCGCCCATCAACTCTTGAAACTCATAGGCCGCGACACCGGCGGGACTCAACACGAATGGCTTTATTTGACCTTTCAAGACCTGACGGCAACGTCCGTTGCCATCGTGAAGGACGGCGAGCGCGTTTTTTGGGGTTCCCTTCTGCCCCGAGGCGCGGGAGAAGTCCAAGAAGGCAAGTACGTGGTGGAACTCTCCCGCGATTTGGCGAAGCTCTTTGCTAGAGGGTTTACCCGCGTGGAGTGGGAACAACGGCGGAAACTCATTCGCAAGCCTCTGGCGCAATGGTTACAGCTTTACTACGCCAGCCACGCAAAGCCGGTTCCGGTTACCGTGGCATGGATTCACGAAACGAGCGGAAGCACAACCAAATCACTGCGCAGGTTCCGGCAGAGCCTAAAGGCCGCGCTCAAACACATCCAGACCGTAGGCGTCATTAACTCTTGGCGCATCGACGCAAACGACCTTGTGCACGTCACGCGCACCCCGTCATTTTCGCAACAAAAACACCTTGCCGAGCGGGGAAAAAAGGACACGGCATAGGAGGTACGCAAACACGGCATAGGAGGTACGCGGACACGGCATAGGAGGTACGCCCCACGGCATAGGAGGTACGCAAGTAACGGCATAGGAGGTACGCAAGTAACGGCATAGGAGGTACGCCGCCGATAAAAAAACAGGCAAAAAATACCGCACAATCAACCCCTTAGCGACTCACCCGATTCGCCCTAATCTTTTCTAATCTTTTTTAATCTTAAAAGAATAGGGCAAGCCTCCAAGGAACAACCGGCCCATTAGAAACACCCAAGCGCACAAAAACGGGCAATAGGAAAAAGAATTATTAAAGGACTTCATGAAAGACCCAAGGACAGCTTAAAAAGCCATAGGGCAGGGGGAAACTACCTCCCAAACCTCAAAA
>Ga0209164_1004012_pt1 | contig 13517 bp, 10 predicted proteins | sample MTBNYHSulfiMetaG_FD_187458 | JGI IMG/M metagenome (GOLD analysis project Ga0209164, IMG submission 187458) | Enrichment culture microbial communities from rom New York Harbor, USA that are MTBE-degrading - MTBE-NYH (New York Harbor Sulfidogenic)... | ecosystem: Environmental > Aquatic > Marine >...
GAGGTCAAGCCAGCGATCGAGAGCAGGTCACGCGTGGTGTACTTGACCTGATCCACCATCTTGCGGGCTTTCACGATCTTCTCCGCCAAATCCTGCTCGTGGGGCAGCCATTCCTGGCGAAAGCCTTCCGGATCGGCCTCGAAAGCCACGTTGTTCTGGATGATCTGCACCCGGTCGCGGGCGTTGTCAATGCCGCGTATCTCCACTGACAGCGCGAAACGGTCGGTCAACTGCGGTCGCAGGTCGCCCTCCTCGGGGTTCATCGTGCCGATCAGGATGAAGCGCGCCGGGTGGCTGAACGAGATGCCCTCCCGCTCCACGATGTTGACGCCCATGGCCGCCGAATCCAGCAGGATATCGACCACGTGGTCGTCCAGCAGGTTGACCTCGTCGATGTACAGCAGGCCGCGATTAGCCGACGCCAGCACGCCCGGCTCGAAGTGCCGCTCGCCCCTCTGGATGGCCTTCTCGATATCCAGTGTGCCCACCACGCGATCTTCCGTGGCGCTCACCGGCAGGTCGATGAAGCTGATCTTACGCGTGCAAACCTTCAGCTTGCTGCCATTGCCCTTCTGCTCCTTCACCCAGTCTGACCAGGTCTCCGGTGCCTGGGGATCATCGTTGAACGGCGAATCGCAAAATACCTCGATCTCCGGCAGCAGAGCCGCCATGGCACGCGCCGCTGTCGATTTGCCCGTACCGCGCTCGCCGCGTATCAGCACGCCGCCGATACGCTGGTCGATGGCGTTCAAAATCAGGGCACGCTTCATGCGTTCCTGTCCTACGATCGCTGTGAAGGGATAGATCGGCCTCATTCTTGCCTCAAAGTGCCTTTTTTCACCGAGAGACCCCAATCTTATCACAAAGGTTGTCAACTTGCATTAACCCCCTTATAATAGGCCGCACATTTGAAACGGAGCGTCCACTATATATGAATCATGAAGATGCCCTTAGCGGGCAAAAGGTAGAAGAAGAAGCAGAAGCAAGAGAGATGCAACAGGAGGTCGAAGAAGAAACCGAAAACGTTTCCGAAGGCATGTCCATGGAAACCTTGTTGGAGGAGGGGGAACTCACCCTCGATCTTCCCCGTAGAGGGGAGGTGCGCACCGGCGTCGTCGCCCGCGTCACCGATTCCGAGGTGCTGGTCAGTATCGGGGCCAAATCCGAAGGGCTCATCTCTTCCCGAGAATTGGAGCAGCTCAGCGATGAGCAACGCCAGGCTCTAAAGGTCGGCGAAGAGATCACCGTCTACGTGATCAGCCCCCATAGCAAGCAAGGTACATTGCTGCTCTCCCTCACCCGCGCACTAGAGGAGGATGACTGGGATCGCGCCGAGAAGCTGATGCGCAAGAAAGAGCTTTTCGAAGGCGAGATCTCCGGTTTCAACAAAGGCGGCCTGATCGTGGCCTTCGGCCGGCTGCGGGGCTTCGTGCCCGCTTCCCAGGTGGGCGTTTCACGCCGCATGGCTTACAGCGGCGATACGCCTGAGGACCGCTGGGGGGGCATGGTCGGGGAACCGATTGCCACCCGCGTGATCGAGGTCGACCGCCAGCGCCGCCGCCTGATCCTCTCCGAGCGCGCCGCCTCCCAGGAGGCCCGCGAGACCCTCAAGGAGCGTTTGCTCGAGGAACTTGAGGAGGGTGAGGTGCGCACCGGCCGGGTCACTAGCTTGGCCGACTTTGGCGCCTTCGTCAATATCAACGGGGCCGATGGCCTCGTCCACCTCTCCGAGCTTTCCTGGGATCGCGTCAACCACCCCAGCGAGGTGCTTGAGGTCGGCCAGGAGGTCAACGTCAAGGTCATCAGCGTCGATCACGAGCGCAAACGCATCGGCCTTTCCCTCCGGCGCCTGCAAGACGATCCCTGGGAGGATCGCATCGGGGATTATCGCGAAGGCCAGCTGGTCGAAGGCGAGATCACCCGCCTCACCAAATTCGGCGCCTTCGCCCGTATCGCCGAAGACCTCGAGGGCCTGGTGCACATCTCCGAGCTTGCCGAGCAGCGCATCGAGCATCCCAAAGAGGTCGTCAGCGAGGGCGACCGGCTCACCCTGCGCATTATCAAGCTCGATACCGACCGTCGTCGCATTGGCCTCAGTTTGCGCAAGGTCGATTCGCTCAAGTACAGCGACCTGGACTGGGAAATGGCCTTGGCCGAATCCGAAGAAGAATCCGGGAAGGAGACCGAGCAAGATCAGGCTGAAGAAGCCCCGCCGGTCGAAGACCAAAGCGACGCCGAGCCCAGCGCCGAAATGCCTGAAGAGGCTGAGGAAGCGCAGGGCGAAGAAGCCCCGCCGGTCGAAGACCAAAACGACGCCGAACCCAGCGCCGAAATGCCCGAAGAGGCCGAGGAAACGCAAGCCGAGGAGGCTGACGAAGCCAAAGCTGAGGGCGAAGATGCCCCAAAAGAAGCCTCATCGGTCGAAGACCAAAGCGACGCCGAGCCCAGCGCCGAAATGCCCGCAGAGGCTGAGGAAGCGCAGGCCGAGGAAATTGAGGAAGCCAAAGCTGAGGGCGAAAACGCCCCAGAAGAGGCCCCGACCCCCGAGCCGCAAGACACCGCAGAAGAGACAGGCTCTGACCCCGACGAACCAGACGAAGAGCAAGCGTCAGACGCCTGAAGCAGCTAAGGAATGCGCACCTGCGGGAGGTGCGCATTCGTTTATCGGCCCGAAGTCTGGGGTTGTCTTAGAGTTTCGTAAGAGCGTTGCGGCAGTTCAGATAAACTTTGGTAGAATTTAAGCGCCGCCTTCGGGTTCTCACCCCCATTGCCATCAAGCCCGATAGATTGCGCATCGTATCGTATTCTCGCATAGGTAGTGAACCGTGAGGTACACGGAGATTTAGGAGGCCTCACCTTGTCCAGTAAGGATCGACTTACACAGCGTGCCAAACGGGTGCTCAGCCTGGCCCACCAGGAAGCCGAGCGCCTGCGCCACAACTATATTGGTACCGAGCACCTGCTGCTGGGCCTCATCCGCGAGGACGGCGGCGTCGCCGCTCGCGTTCTCGCCGAGCTTGGGCTGGAGGCCGACCGCGTCGAAGAGATCGTCGAGCGCTTCAGCGCCCCCGGCCAGCGCAGCAGCAGCCAGATCGAGCTTTCTCCCGGCACCCAGCAGGTCATCGAGCATGCCTTCGAGGAGGCCAATAAGCTCGGCAACCATTTCGTCAGCACCGAGCACCTGCTGCTCGGCCTGCTACGCTACGATGAGGGCATTGCCCTAAAGGTGCTCGCCAAACTCGGCGTCACCCCCCAGCAGATTCGCCGCCAGGTTCGCCGTGTGCTGCAAGAGAGCCGGCGCCCGCGCCCCAGCGCCGCCGAGCGCAGCACGGCGGCCTCCAAGAAGCGCGCCAAGACGCCCATGGTCGATCAGCTGGCCATCAACCTCACCCAATTGGCCGAGGAAGACAAGCTCGACCCCGTCATCGGTCGCCAGACCGAGATCGAGCGCGTCATCCAGATCCTCGCCCGCCGCACCAAGAACAACCCCGCCCTGATCGGGGAGCCCGGCGTCGGCAAGACCGCCATCGTCGAGGGCCTTTCCCAGCGCATCGTCGAGGCCGACGTTCCTGCACCCCTGCTGGGCAAGACCGTGCTGCAATTGGACGTTGGTTCGCTGGTCGCCGGCACCATGTACCGCGGCCAGTTCGAGGAGCGCCTGAAGAAAGTCATCGACGAGTTGAAGTCCTCCGGCGCCATCCTGTTCATCGACGAGGTGCACATGCTGGTCGGTGCAGGCGCGGCTGGCTCCTCCGTGGACGCCGCCAACATCCTCAAGCCCGCCCTTTCCCGCGGCGAGCTTCAGGTCATCGGCGCCACCACGCTGGACGAATACCGCAAGCACATCGAGAGCGATTCAGCCCTCGAGCGCCGCTTCCAGCCCGTGCTCGTCGAGGAGCCCACCGTCGAAGAGACCATCGACATCCTGCGTGGCATCCGGGGCCAATACGAGGAGCACCACCGCCTCAAGATCTCCGATGACGCCCTAGACGCTGCCGCCCACCTCTCCGCCCGCTACGTCACCGAGCGCTACCTGCCCGATAAGGCCATCGACCTGATCGACGAATCCGCCTCGCGCGTTCGCATGTACAAGAGCCCGGCTGCCAAAGAGGCCAAGCAGGTCATGAGCCAGTTGAAGACCGCCCGCCTGAAGCGCACCGAGCTTAATGAGGACGCCGATGAGGAAGAGATCGAAGCCCTGGAGCAGCAAGAGCAGAAGCTCGAGGACAAGCTGGAGGAACTGCGCACCGCCTGGGATCGCGATAAGGGCCCCGAAGTTTCCGTAGACGATATCGCCGAGCTGGTCTCCATGTGGACCGGCGTGCCGGTCATGCAGATCGCCCAGGAGGAATCCGTGCGCCTGCTCCAGATGGAAGACGAGATGCGCAAATCCATCGTCGGCCAGGAGGAGGCCATCGAGGCCATTTCCAAGGCCGTCCGCCGGGCGCGCGCCGGCCTCAAAGACCCCCGCCGCCCGATCGGCTCCTTCATCTTCCTCGGCCCCACCGGCGTCGGCAAGACCGAGCTGACCAAGGCCCTGGCCCGCTTCCTGTTCGGCAGCGAAGAGGCCCTCATCCAGCTGGATATGTCCGAGTTCATGGAGCGCCACAACGTCAGTCGCTTGGTGGGCGCCCCTCCCGGCTACGTCGGCTACGAGGAGGCCGGGCAGCTCACCGAGGCTCTGCGCCGCCGCCCCTACTCCATCGTGGTGTTCGATGAGATCGAGAAGGCCCACCCCGAAGCCCACAACATGCTGCTCCAGATCATGGAGGAAGGCCACCTCTCCGATGCCCGCGGCCACAAGGTCGATTTCCGCAACGCCATCATCGTGATGACCTCCAACGTGGGCGCCGACATGATCATGCGCCAATCCATCGGCTTCCAGCTCAAACGCGATGAAAGCGAGGAAGAGCGCTTCGCCTACGAGGACATGCGCAAAAAGCTCATGGACTCCCTGCGGCGCGTCTTCCGCCCCGAGTTCATCAACCGCGTCGATTCGGTGATCGTCTTCCGCGCCCTCAACAAGGACGACATCCGCCAGATCGTCGCCCTGGAGCTCGACAAGGTCGCCGAGCGCCTGGAGGAGCACGACATCACCCTGCTCCCCACCGAGGGTGCCATTGATCTGCTCGCCGACCAGGGCTACGAGCGCCAATACGGCGCACGCCCGCTCAAGCGCGTCATCCAGCAGAAGGTGGAAGATCGCCTATCCGACACCATGCTGGCCGGCAAGATCGAGGACGGCGACACCGTGCTGATCGACGTCGAGAAGGGCGAGGACGATAAGCCCGACATCGTCCTGCACAAGGCCGAGAAGGGCGAAACCCCCGAAGATGAAGAGGTGCTCGCCACGGCCTGAGCCAACCTAGTGACGATTTCCCAGGACGCGGGCTCCCCCGCGTCCTTTGTCTTTAAGACCATCTCCCCCCTATACAGATTATTTCTTGCGTTGAATGTTTAGGGCCACGGCCTCTTGAATGAGCGCCTTAAAGGCAGGCTCGTTGATCTCGTCCCCTTCATGGATGTCGATGGCGCGCCTGACCTTGCCCCCCAGGCTGGCGTTGAAGAGGCCGGCAGGATCCTGCAAAGCCGCGCCTCTGAAGAAAGTCAGTTTGACCTTATCCTTGTAGGTCTCGCCGGTGCAGAGGCCGCCGCTGTGCGACCACACGGGTACACCTGGGCTGGTGGGCTTGCTCCACTTCCACTCTTCGATGACTTCTGGGTCTGCCCCCTTGATGAGCTGGCGCACTCTGGCGAGCGTTTCTCCGCGCCAATCACCCAGTTCTTCAATCTTCTCATCGATCAATTCAGATGGGGTTTCTTCTTCAGAGGGCGGATTCTTCATTGTCAATCCTCCACCATAAGGCGGCGCTACGGGACCCAGCCGGGCAGCTCCGCTGCCTGCTTGATCCAACTCGCCAGGAGCTGCTCGTCGAGCTGGTCGTCCTCGTAGATGTCGAGGTAGCGCACTTCCTCATGCTTGGACTCGCCAGGGGGGAGAGGACGCAGCGACGCGCCGCGGAAGAAAGCCACTTTGACGTACTTCGTGAAGCAATGGTAGTTGAGGAACCAACCCTGGCCCTCGACGCCATAGAAGGGCGAGTTCCACCTGACGGCCTTGCGCACGTCGGGGACGGTGCGCACGATGAGCGCGTCGAGGCGGTGGCCGACGTCGCGTTTCCAGCCCGGCATAGCCGCGATGTAGGCCTGCACGGGGGCATCACCGTCGGCCTTGGTGATCTGAGGGTTGCCGCCTGCGAGTAGGGTCGGCTTGGCACTATCCCGCTTGGCAGCGGCCTCTTTTTCAGTTTTTGTTGACTTCTTGGACCTTTTACCCATAGTTTAGCGATGGTACTTGCTTTTGGGAGCAGTGTCAAGAACGCACCTGCGGATAGTAAGTGAAAGAAAGAACAAGAGCGGCAAATCCTGAAGGCGAGCGATGATGATCGCCCTCAACGAAACTCAATCCGAGATTAAGAAACGGTAGGAAATTGGCCCCTCTCCCGCGCTATAATGTAGCCAGCCATGGCCAAGCCCAAAACCCGCTACGTCTGCCAGGAATGCGGCCGCCAGGCGGCCAAGCAATTGGGCCGCTGCCCGCAATGCGGCGCCTGGAACTCGATGGTCGAGGAGGTGGTCGTTTCCACCCCCTCGGCTTCCAAATCACGCCACCCCACCACGGTTGGCCCGCGTTCCACCCCCAAGCGCCTCTCCGAGATCGCCGGCGACCTCGAAGACCGCCTGCCCCTGCCCATCGGCGAGTTCGCCCGCGTGCTGGGCGGCGGGGTGGTTCCCGGCTCGCTGGTGCTCATCGGCGGCGACCCCGGCATCGGCAAGTCCACCTTGCTCTTGCAGACCGCCCTGCAGATGGCCGCCGACGGCACCGTGCTCTACGTCTCCGGCGAAGAATCCGAGATGCAAATCAAGATGCGCGCCGCACGCCTGCTAGGCGACGACGCTCCCATGCCAGAGGACCTCTACCTGGTCACCGAAACCGACCTCGACCTGATCCTCGGCCACGTCCAGGCCCTCCCCCCCCGCCTGCTGATCGTCGATTCCATTCAGACCACCTACATCCCGGCGCTCGAGTCGGCCGCCGGCTCAGTCACCCAGGTGCGCGAGAGCGCCGCCCAGCTGCGCGAGATGGCCAAGAGCAGCGCCGTGGCCGTCTTCCTGATCGGCCACGTCACCAAGGAGGGCAAGGTCGCCGGGCCGCGCGTGCTCGAGCACATCGTAGATACCGTGCTCTACCTGGAGGGCGACCGCTTCCAGTCCTACCGCCTGCTGCGCTGCGTCAAGAACCGCTTCGGCGCCACTTCCGAGGTGGGCGTCTTCGAGATGCAGGAGCGCGGCATGGTCGAGGTCACCAACCCCTCCGAGGCCTTCCTGGCCGAGCGCATGGTCAACGCCCCCGGCTCGGCCATCGCCGTCACCATGGAGGGCACCCGCCCGCTGCTGGTCGAGATCCAGGGCCTCACCAGCCACACCTCCTTCGGCAACCCCCGCCGCACGGCCAACGGCATCGACTTCAACCGCCTGCTGCTGGTGGCCGCCGTGCTCTCCCGCCGCCACGGGCTGCGCCTATCCGAGCAAGACCTGTTCGTCAACGTCGTCGGGGGACTGCGCGTCGGGGAGCCGGCCGCCGACCTGGCCGTGGCTGCCGCCATCGCCTCCTCCATGGGGGATACCCCCCTGCGCGCCGATACGGTGCTGATCGGCGAGGTCGGCCTTTCCGGCGAGCTGCGCATGGTGCGCCAGATGCCCGCCCGCCTGCACGAGGCCGCCAAGCTGGGCTTCAAGACCGCCATCGTCCCCCGCCGCCTGCGCCGCGCCGAGCCCTGGCCCGACGGCCTCGAGATCGTCGAAGCCCGCACCTTACATGAGGCGCTAGAGAGGGCGTTGGTGGAGGAAAGGTAATCTGGGGGGGACACTAATTTGTATAAAAGTTGCTATAATGTGTACAGGGCACTTGCAGGTTAATTGCTTTTTGTCGTCGATCCTGCGACAATTTTATGGAAAGGTTTGCTTTATGCGGTTTGGCGTCCTGCTTCCTTTTGGGATTTGATAATCGCATGTGTTCGCGCTTGCGCGCGGTAAGCAGAATTGCCTGCAAGTGCCCTCACGGGGTATAACACAAATGGAACCTCTACTATCTTTTCCGCCAGAGCGACAAAGAGAGCTTTTCTTCTCCCTAAATAACCCTCGCGATGTCGCAACATTACTGGAGATGAAGTATAACCGGCTTGTTTACCATCTTTATAAAATACCCGAAGAAAAGAAGTACAAAGTCTTTTACCTTAACAAAAAGTCAGGAGGGGTCCGAGAAATATATGCCCCGATCTCCGCAATAAAACTAATACAGAAGAAACTAAATGAGGTTCTTCACAACATATATTCACCCAAGCCATCCACATTCGGATATGCAAAAGGAAAGAGTATAGTTGGAAACGCCGCGATACATAAAAGAAGAAGATATGTTTTTAACCTAGACTTGGAGGATTTTTTTTCATCAATTAACTTTGGAAGGGTGCGCGGGTTATTCATGGGCAAACCGTTTTTTTTGCCGGGGAATGTTTCAACAGTTCTCGCACAAATCTGTTGCCATAATAACCACATCCCACAAGGGGCTCCCTCTTCTCCAATTGTTTCAAACATGATATGCGCACAACTAGACAGCCAATTACAAAACCTGGCACTGAAGTATCGGTGTGTGTACTCTCGTTACGTTGATGATATTACTTTCTCAACATCTATGAAAGACTTTCCTCCAGCAATTGCTCAAATTGAGTCTCTTACAAGTGCCAAGGTTGGAGACCAACTAAAGGTGATAATAGTCAACAATGGTTTTAAAATAAACTACAACAAGATACGTATGCAGCCCTATTTCAGGCGGCAGCAAGTGACCGGACTGACAGTAAACGAGTTCCCTAACACCAGAAGAGAATTCGTTAGGCAAATCCGCGCAATGCTTTATGCCTGGAAGACTTTTGGCTTAGAGAGAGCAGAAGAGGAATACTTTAGCAAGTATGATAAGAAACAGAGGAACCCTGATTCGGACTTGCCTTCTTTTAGGCAAATTGTTAGAGGCAAAATTGAATTTTTAGGTATGGTGAGAGGAAAAGACGACACGATATACAAGAAGTTCCTAAATAAATACCTCACTTTGATTGGTATAAGAATTGGTACAAGGAATCCGCTAAGTTAATCATAGCTCTCTATAGAGCCAAGAATAAGCCATGGACGAGAAGACTGTCAACTCATTTTCAGAATACCATGAATTTGTCGAGAGCCATTTCCAACGCGATTCCTTATATAGAGGTGTAAGAGACGCAAATTTTGAGTTAGTACCATCTGTTGGAAGATATCTCAATGCATTTGAGGAGCAAGGTTTCAACAAGGCCGAATTATTAAAGAGGGAAAGGGAGGCACTAAATGCTTTTAGAAATGAGTGCTTTCCATTTACAGGTCAAAGCCCCAAGAATAACTGGACATTGTTAGCACTGGCACAACACCATGGATTGCCTACTAGGTGCCTAGATTGGACAATGAATCCTTTAGTTGCACTCTTTTTCGCAGTTGAAGAGAACTCTGATAGAGACAGTGCCGTCTACGGTTTGAAATCAGGAACCATTGAGTATATTTACGGGGAACATGAAGACCAAATAGACCCATTTGATTTGGAAGATGTTGTCGCCTATTACCCCGCATCGGTCACTCCAAGAATATACTCTCAATCCGGATTTTTTACTGTGCACCCAGATCCAACTCTGCCCTACACAAACTCAAATCTTGTTAAGATCGTAATACCGACCAATATCAAAACAACTCTACTGACATCTCTCTTGAAATATGGTATCCATTACAAAATGCTATTTCCAGACCTAGATGGCCTTTCAAAATGGATTAAAACTGTTAAATTCGACAATCTTCCGACCAAATAATAAAACGTTGTGCACGCATCAACTGCTCTCCCCACCCTCTCCCCCCTCTTAAAAACAGAGGAGCGCGGGCGCCCAGACCCACGCTCCTCATACTTAGGAGGATGTTACTCGGTTTAAGCGCGCCCCCAGATCTTGAGCGGCGGCGCGAAGATCGAATTCAGCATGTGGGCGTAGCCCCGGCGCTGCTTCACGTCCTCTTTGGTCACCAGCAGGATGTCCAGCGCCCGCCCGCACTCGGCGTACTGCGCCGAAGGCAGCGCCTGCAAGCTCTCCACCAGCGCCCGGTCCAGCGCCTCGATGAACGCCTCCAGCCCCGCCGAGACCTTCTCCACCACGCACAGCATGTGCACCGCCGTATCTTGCGGCAGATACTCCCCCGTCTCCACGTCCGGATTGGCGCTCGGCTCGAAAGTGTAGATCGCCTCGATCCCCGCCTCGTGCGCCGTCAGCACCTCGGCCACCCCATCGGCCAGGTTGGCGCTGAAGCGCGCCACGAAGTGATAATCCTTGAACAGCTCTTCCCAGGGCTGCTCTTGCTGGGGGGCGCCCAATTTGGCGATCGTGGCGTGCACGGCGTCCTGGCGCATGCCCTCAGCGACTTCGTCCAGGCGAGTGACCTCGATCTGCTGCTCTTGCTTCTTGCTTCTCGTAAGCGTTGTCATTGCAAACTCCTGTGATTCTAGGGAAATAGTCCACGTTGCTGGATAGCGTAAGCCACGCGGTCAACGGCAAGTGAATAAGCCGAGGAGCGCATGTCCATGTCGTGCTCCTCGGCGAAAGTCCAAACTTCTTCGAACGCCCGGCACATCGCCCGATTGAGCTGCTGGCGCACTTCATCGATGTCCCAGAAGTACGACTGCAAATCCTGCACCCACTCGAAGTACGAGCAGATCACCCCTCCGGCGTTCGCCAGGATATCCGGCACCACGTGGATGCCGCGTTCCCGCAGGATGGCGTCGGCCTCGAAGCTGGTCGGCCCGTTGGCGCCCTCCACGATCAGCCCGGCCTTGATCTGGTCGGCGTTCTCGTGGGTGATTTGGTCTTCGATCGCTGCCGGGATCAGCACATCGGCCTCCAGCGTCAGCAGTTCGGCATTGCTGATCTGCTCGAAGTGCCCGTTATCGTGATAATCCTCCAGCAGTTGCGCCGGGTGGGCTTGCAGGTGCTCGCGAATCGGCTTCAAGTTCAGCCCTTTGGCATTGTAGAAGCCGCCGCTCACGTCGCTGATCGCCACGATCTTGGCGCCGTACTCCTCCGCCAAAATCTGCGCCGCATACGAACCCACGTTCCCGAAGCCCTGCACCGCCACCGTGACCTCTTTCGGGTCTCGTCCCTGGCGTTTCAGCGCCTCCACTGTGGCGATGGCTACCCCTCGTCCGGTGGCTTCCTCGCGCCCCTGGCTGCCGCCCAGTGCCACTGGCTTTCCCGTGGCGATTTCGGGGGTGCTGTTGCCGTCCAGCATCGAGACCGTGTCCATCAGCCAGGCCATCGTCTGGGCGTTGGTGTTCACGTCCGGCGCCGGGATATCGCGCTTGCGGCCCAATATCGGCAGGATCATCGCTGCGTAGCGCCGCGTCAGGCGCTCCAGCTCTGTTCGCGATAGCCCCGCCGGGTTCACCGACACGCCGCCCTTGGCCCCCCCGAAGGGCAGGTTGGCTACGGCGCACTTCAGCGTCATCAGCAAGGCCAGCGCCCGCACCTCCTCCAGGTTCACCCCTGGATGGAAGCGGATGCCGCCCTTGCACGGGCCGCGCGCCGACGAGTGCTGCACCCGGTAGCCGGTGAAGACCGAGATCTGTCCGTCGTCGCGGTAGATCGGCACCGCCACCGTCAGTTCACGCTCCGATTGCCGGATGATCTCACGGAAGCCCTCCGCCAGACCCAGCCCTTCGAAGGCGTTCTCCAGCTGCCGCAGCGCCGTATGCAGCATCTCGCTGCGCGGCGAGGTATTGCTCGTTTCAGTTTCTTCTTGGAGCCTCACGGCCATTTCGACCTCCTCGATGCAAAGGTTTGCTCCAGGGGCACTGTAACATCCAGGCGCTTAAAGATTCATAGAAACGCGCCTCATTGGCATGAAAATCCCATGAAAAAAGCCGCCTGACGGCGGCTTTGGCGCTATTTTGCTCCCGTTTGCAATGGGGAAGCTATTTCTCCGGGCAGGCCAGCATGTAGCCCACCCCCTGCTGGGTGAGGATTAACTTCGGCTCCGACGGGTCGGCCTCCAGCTTGCGCCGCAGATAGCGGATGTAGGCTCGCAAATAATCCACGTCGTCGCGGTATTCCGGCCCCCACACCGCCTTCAATAATTGCTCGTGCAGCATCACCTGGTTGCGGTGCGTGGCCAGTTCGTGCAGCAGTTCGTACTCCGTGCGCGTCAGGTGCACCTCCTCCCCCGCCAGCTTCACCCGCCGACGCGCCAGGTCGATTTGCAGCCCCCCGCACACGATCTCCGTCCCGCCCTCTGCCGTCTCATCCCGCCGGCTGCGCTTCAGCACCGCCCGCACACGCGCCAGCAACTCCTTCGAACTGAACGGCTTGGTCAGGTAATCATCCGCCCCCACCTCGAAGCCCTTCAGCACGTCGGCCTCGCGCGCCTTGGCGGTCAGCATCACGATCGGCGTATCCGTGAATTTGCGCAACCGCCGCGCCACCTCGAACCCGTCAGTGCGATCCGCCAGCACGATATCCAGCAAGATCAAGTCGGGCTGCTCCAGCGCCGCCGCTTCAATGGCCTGCTCCCCCTTGCTCACCGACACCACCTCGTAGCCCGTGGCCGTCAGCACTTCCCGCACCAGCCTGACCAGCTTGGGTTCGTCGTCTACCACCAGAATTTTGGCTTCACTCATGGCTTCCCTCAGCTTGCCGTTCGTCTTCCAACTCATCGCTCGGGCCTTGGCGCGGCAGTGAGAAATACAGCGTCGTGCCCCCACCCACCTCGCTCTCCGCCCAGATGCGTCCTCCGTGTTCCTCTACCACCGTGCGCGCCACCGGCAGCCCCAGCCCCGTCCCCGAGACGTGATGCCCGGTCGGCGATTTGACCCGGAAATACTTCTCGAACAGCGGGATCAGATCCTCCGGGGCGATGCCCACCCCCTCGTCCGAGACGCTCACCACCACGTCCTTCGGCCGCACGCTGCCCTTGATCACCACCAGCCCGCCCTCCGGCGAATACTTGATGGCGTTGTCCACGATGTTGCGTATCACTTGCTTCACCCGCTGCGGGTCGGCATCGATGATCGGGAAATCGGCCGGGAAATCCAGCACCATTTGGTGCACCTCTGTGCGGCGCTGCATCTCCTCCGCCACCTCCCCCGCCAGCCGCTCGAGGCGCACCGGCTCGTACTCCAATTGGAACTGCCCCACATCCATGATCGACGAATCCAGGATCTCGGTGATCATCCCTTGCAGCGTGTCGGCCTCCTCCTCGATCAGCCGCAGGAATTCGGCCTGCTTCTCCGGCGACCAGGCCACCTCCTCCAGCATCAAGGCCGTCGAGTAGCCCTTGATGGCCGCCAGCGGGGTGCGCAGCTCGTGTGAAAGCGTCGCCAGCGTTTCCGCCCGCAGCTTATCCGAGCG
>Ga0209164_1004018_pt1 | contig 13512 bp, 7 predicted proteins | sample MTBNYHSulfiMetaG_FD_187458 | JGI IMG/M metagenome (GOLD analysis project Ga0209164, IMG submission 187458) | Enrichment culture microbial communities from rom New York Harbor, USA that are MTBE-degrading - MTBE-NYH (New York Harbor Sulfidogenic)... | ecosystem: Environmental > Aquatic > Marine >...
CTGTGTTACTTTACTTATCAAAGAGCCGTTGGCATCGTAGCCGTACTCTATTGTATCGCCGGCCCTGGCCCATGCAAGGGTGGACAGGCTGGAATATTCGATTGACGCCTGTGCCAGGCTATTGAACCACTCTGGCCCCACAAGGAAGATATACGCCAGCAGGATGCACAGGCCGCTCCGCATGGCTACGCGGGTATTACGGCGCATCCGCCAGCCCCGGCAGCGCCTAGTGCAGGTCACTATAGCGTGACATCAGTATCACCGCTACTTGCCCGATAGATGACTGCCCCTGTTTTCCTTTAGTGTCTTTCACACCTGGCAAAGGCTTGCATCAACGCTGCATAGAACTGAGTCTGCGATGTTGGCAAGTCTACACGAATATGTTCGCTCGGATGGCTGGCAAACCCGCGCCTTTGCGGGTGCATCGGAGCGAGTTCGAGTGCCTCGTCCGCTGTAAGTCCCACCGCAACTTGACAGTGTTTGTGCAGGAAATCATGTCGTTGGCGGGACGTATAGCTCTCAAGCTCAGACTCCACCAGCTTGGTCCTGCATTCGAAGTCGGCGAGATCATCTAGTACAAGGCTCAGCCCATTCTGCTCCATCTCTTTCGACGATATCTCACGGAGGTGGCCAAAGGAGGTAACCCATCCAAACCGATGCTCCCGTACTTGACTCTGAAGGAGAAAGAGATGACGTTCTTTGTTCAGAAAAACAGTGCAGCTTGCCGTCTTGTCCATAGTGATACATACCTTCCTAGTGACTCATCTCCGCTGCCATCTCGCCACTGGAACCACCCGTATGACGGTCCGGGTCTGCCGACTCACTTCGGCAAGAGCTCTTCTGAACTCCTGCGAGCGGAGCCATACCGCCTGGTTCTGAGGGATAGCAACAAGTAGTTGCTTCGTTCTTATTGTACCGGCGCCAATCTGGACAAACTGACCCGCGCGATTATACCCACTCAAGTACCGGTTCTCAATACCTTGCAGGCCCCTTGCGTCCCTTACGATAGCATAGAGGAGGTCGTCCTGCGAATCAAGAGAATGGCTCCGCAGCTGAGTCGCCACACCATCCCTGAAATCATCGATCGCCGCGAAAGTCGGACCAAGATTAACACCAGCTATGTCCTCAATCTGGAATCCCCGCTCAAAGTTGTTGGTGGTCGTGATTGGCGTGGTGTTGGACATGAGATTTCGCTCAAAGTGGGAAAGCCCCTCATCAACAGCGCCAAGGACCAAAGCACCCACATTGCCCCAGAATTCAATCTTTACAGCATTGTTCAGCAGCCAAATCTGTGCACATGCAAGATAGTGGACAAGGAAGAACGCTTTCTGCGCCAGAATCTGCATCAATCTCATGCTGACTGCCTGTGTCCAGCGCCCAATCGCCTGCACTATGTTCACTTCGGTCAGATTCGGCGAGCATCCACTTGGGTCGATGGCATTGACCGGGTCGTTGTGGCAATACGTGTACTTATGCAGGCTCTGGGGGTCGTCGGAGTTGCCTTCGAAGGGGTCGGTCTGGGTGAATCTTCCATCCGAGGGGTTGTAGTATCTCGCACGGAGGTAGTACTGACTCAACGATGAGTCGTATTGTTCGCCGGTGTAGAGCAGGTTTGTGGCGGCAGTGGCGGGGTTGAAGCCGATGGCCATGCCGTAGGCGTCGTAGGTGTAGCTTTCGGCGACGGCGCCGGCGGAGTCGGCCAGCTGGCGGGTGGAGCCGTGGCCGTCGTAGAGGAGGTATTGCGGCTGGGCGGAGCCGGCCTTCTGGGCCAGCACATCGTCGCCGATCGTGTACGAGGTGCGCGTGGTGCCGTCGTATTCCTCCAGCACCTGGGCGTAGCCTGTGCCGTTGGCTGGGTCGATGAGGAAGGTCTTTACCAGGCCCGAGGAATCCTCGGACCTTATCCTAATGCCATCATCGTTATAGCTGTATCTTGTCCACGATATGACCGTCGAGCCGTCGGCGCTTAGCTCCCGCACCTCATACAGCTGACCAGCCAGGTCATAGACGTAGCCCGTGCGCGAGATGACATCTTCGGGGCTGGAGCCTGTCGTGATGGTCCTCTTCTCCACGACCGAGCCATTCTCGTCATATTCGTAGAGGATGGTGGTGTTGTCGGCGCCCCATGTGCCCGCGCAGAGGTTGGTATAGAGGGTGCTATCAACAGCCAGGGCCTCGCTGACCCCCGGCCCCATGAGGATGCTATATGCAAGGAGGACACAGACGCATTTGCGCCACAGCGATAGCTCAGGGTATTCCGGCTGGGGCCGCCCGCGCCGCATGAGCCGAGGTAAGAATGGCGCGATGGACGCAAGAGCTCTGAAACACCAAGCCAATCCTCAGGTCACAAGTTGGTTGTGCCAAAAGGACGATCTGTCCTCGATCCTCTCATCGGCCAGCAACATTCGACCATACGTTTGCTCTCTAAGAGCGGTGGGGATACGATTCTCCAGGAAAGCTTCGTTCCCGCACGACCGACGAGCCCCATCAACAAATGCGCGGAACAAGAGCAGCGATTCTGCAAGATGAATCACTGAGGTGTTGACAAACGTTTCTCTGAATTCGCGATCATGGTCAAGCACAACCACTGCCCCAGCATCCTCGACCACACAGATGCTGTCGCCGTTGCCAGTCGACCCTATTACCCGATAACTGCCTAGTCGGCGACTTGCGAGTGGCCATACTTCAGTCACAGGCAGCAGGAAGCGCTTCTTCACAGCCCCAAACGCAAGGAATGGCGCGGCTTCCCTTGGAAGGCCCGCCCTAGTCAGGAACAGTCTGTGCTCATCTGGGAGTGCTAGAGTGGTAACTTCACAATCCGGAAATCGAACAACGGTGTCACCGCCAACACACCATTCCCTTACGAACGAATTGGCATCAATCATAGACTCTTCCCTTTTCTATTCTGAGCTCGCCTGGTTGTGAAGAACGCCACTAAAGCCGACATGGACCGATTCTGGTATAGCAGTGGCGTAGGGTCCTCTAGCCATATGGTGATGTATAAGTCGTTCGCCCATGCAATTGCCATGTTTGGGGTGATACTTAAGCCACTGCGGGTCAACTCGTGGCGATCGGCCGTCGGAGATTGCCTTGAGATTCTCTGGACTGAAATATTCAGGATTCCTTGCACGGATCTGCTGCCAGAACCACTGTGCATCGCGAGGATAACCTCGCACATTGCGGCCTTTCGGTTTGGGGCATTCGCGCATGTCAATCACAGGTTTGCTGTAATATCCTTCTGGCAATGATGTGCGGGTGCCAGGAGTAAACGTCCCCGGCGACGGGTTTCTCGGCACAGTGGCAGACGATACTGCGCCTGCAAATGCCATAAAAGCCAGAAATGTTAGGACAGTGATGACCTTATCGGTAGTATCCATGTCCGGCCAGCTACGAACCAAGTCTATCAGACCTGTGATGAACAGAGCAATGAGAGTACCCGTGGCCAATGCGGCGATCAAACCCGAACAGACAACCGCCCCAATAATGAGAACAAAAGTGGCCAGATTCTGCAGGACATTGACCACTATCGTCCCTATGCTCGCATGGTGCCGCAACCCGTTGTATACAGTGAGACAGATGACCGCCACAACGGCAGTGATGGCGATAGCAGTCATCAGTGATGACAGGTTGTAGTCCTGTATTGCAGCACCACTAGGGTCGATTGCATTGACCGGGTCGTTGTGGCAATAGGTGTATTTGTGGAGGGATTGCGGGTCGCTCGTGTTGCCGGCGTATGGGTCGAGGGTCGTAAAGCGGCCGTTCGAGGGGTCGTAGTATCTCGCCCGCAGGTAGTACTGCGACAGGCTGGAATCATACTGCTCGCCGCAGTAGAGCAGGTTCGTCGCGGCTGCATCGGCTGAGCCAGCGCCGGAACCGAGCATCACACCATACGAGTCATAATCATACGACTCTGTCACGACAGGCTCACCACTGCCATCAGGGGTGTGATTCAGCAGCTGCCGTGTCGAGCCGTGGCCGTCGTAAAGCAGGTACTGCGTATCGGCAAACGTTACGACGCCGCCGGGGTATGTTGCCTTCGTCTGGCTGATGACATCGTCGCCGATGGTGTAATAGACAGCCGAGTCGAGCGTCTCGGTGCCTCCCGCGATGACGTACGTCCGCTCTTCGAGCACCTGCGCGTAGCCGGTGTGGTTCTGCTCGTCGATGAGGTAATATGTGGCTGTCGAGGCGAGTCGGTCTATCTTCTTTACGCGGATGCCGCTGGAATTGTGGGCAAACTCCGCTATAGGTGCGTCGTCGGCTGGGTCACCAGGCGTGAGGCCCGTATCCACCTCCCTGGCCAGCCGACCCCGCAGGTCATACTCGTACGCCCTGCTCTCGGTTACATCGCCACTGCCATTCCGTGTTACTTTACTTATCAAAGAGCCGTTGGCATCGTAGCCGTACTCTATTGTATCGCCGGCCCTGGCCCATGCAAGGGTGGACAGGCTGGAATATTCGATTGACGCCTGCGCAAGGCCATGGAACCATTCGGGCCCCACAAGGAAGATACAGGCCAGCAGCACGCACAGGCCGCTCCGCATGGCGATGCGGGTATCGCGGCGGATCCGCCAGCCGCCGGACCGCAGGCGATACCATACGGCACAGCCAATCGGCCAGAGTATGATGGCTGCAAGGCCAATCAGCACCGCCACAAGCACGTACTTGTTCCACACTGACTGCAGGCCGATGAAGAAGGCCGAAGCCTGACCTATACGGCCGGGCTGGCTGGGGATCTGATAGCTTATGCCTCCGGCACTGTTGCACGCATAGATATGGCCCTACTCTGCCTGTCGGGCAGAGAGCTGCGCCTATCTTCTGCACACACGGAACTGTACCAGCAAATCAGTGTATGACAACTGGATGCCACTTCCGCAGGTTCTTCTTTCTCCATCCATCACGCAGAAAGTACCCAGGCCCGTACCGAACAACAGCAGTGTCACCTTTCGGATCATACTCGCCGACCCATTCCGGCCAGAGCGATTTGAGTGCCTCTGGACGCGAACTGACACGCTCCCAGAACTTCTGGCTGACCTCATCACGTCGAAACTTGCGCCCCCAATCCAAAACTGCCACCGAAAGCCAAGCCCAACTCGAGTCACAACTTCAGCCGCCTAATCACGAAAACCCCAGTTGCAGAGACATGTCCGGGTCCTGTCAATCGGTGAACTTGATCTCTATCTTTGTCCCATCAGGGAGATGCCTTATTTGCCTCGCGATATCTGCCTTAAGATGGATATGGCGTAACGAATCCATCACAAACAAGTTGTCAGTGCTGTACGGACCTCCACAGGCAAAGAGGGTAATCGCGCAAAGGTGACTCAGACCATTAATACTTAGCCGACCATGTTGAGCATACCACTCGAGCGCCAAGTTGCGTCCTGTGTAGTAATCGGGGTCACTATGAACCAAGCCAATCCAGTCAGAGAACTTTTCGCACAACGACCTGATCTGGCCAGTCTCTATGTCCAACCAGCCTATTCCATCCTTAGTGAAAACGAACTGGTTGCCCAGAATATCCTCGGCAAAAGCCCAAGTGTCGACAACCTCGTTACCGTACAATGATTTCCATGTCTGAGGGTCATTCCACCAGTTTATGTCCTTCGTTTGGTGCCCTTTGCACCGGCCGAATACCCTCAGCGACCCGGCGTACAAATGCAACGCCCCCACCTCGAGTAACTCCTGATAGGCAGCGTCTGCTCCAGCGAAACACCTGCATTTCCCAGCAATGTCGTTGACGCAGGCCGTCCGTGGGAAAACCTCATCAGCCAATTGACATAGTTGTGCGATGGCTGTATCCACAATGGCCCTTTCCAAGTGTCCTGGCAATCTAGTCTACCGGCTCGGGGGGTGGTGGTCCATCGTAAAAGATTACCCTAAACTCGGTGCCATCCTGATACGGTCGCATGGCGCCTCCGATTTGTGCGCCCGCTGAACGATTCACGGAAGGAGTTACATACTCGACATCAGACCCACGGCCCCCTTGCGCCGTGAAAGCCATGGGCCACTCATCACGGTCAAAACCCTCCTTCTTCGGTATGCTCGATAAGGCTGCTTGGCGCCTCGCTTCAGCATCGGAACGGGACAATGTACAGACTCGCGGTTGTCCCTTGGCATAGGCCCTTTCAAGGCGAGCTTCATACTCGCGATTCTGTGAGACTTGGCGAGACAACATGACATTCACTGGCTGCGAGGGCGGAGCTTTATGGCCCCAACCGAGGGAATTGTATGCCGCTTGGAGCTTCTGCACGTACCAACTGTCGCCAGTGCCGGCTGCAAGAGAACTGCCACCCACCGCCACCATTGCCACGGTTATCAGGGCTTCCCCTGAAACTACAAACCACCCTGCATAGTATGCCATGGCAAAGATAGCAGTACATGTGGCAGCAATAGCGACATCCGCAGCAAACGCTGCAAATAATCCCAGAGCCAATGCGTTTCTGGCTCTTTCGCCAAGTGACTCAGCAGGTAACAATAGGCCGATCACCGCCCCAATAATCCCAATCGTGATTGTTATGTCGACTAGGTTTAGCATCCCACTCGGGTCGATGCCACTCACCGGGTCGTTGTGGCAGTAAGTGTATTTGTGCAGGCTCTGGGGGTCGTCGGAGTTGCCTTCGAAGGGGTCGGTCTGGGTGAATCTACCATTGGAGGGGTCGTAGTATCTGGCGCGCAGGTAATACTGGCTCAGGGATGAGTCGTATTTCTCGCCGGAGTAGAGGAGGTTTGTGGCAGCGCTGGCGGGGTTGAAGCTGATGGGCATGCCGTAGGCGTCGTAGGTGTAGCTTTCGGTGACGGCGCCGGTGGAGTCGGCCAGCTGGCGGGTTGAGCCATGACCATCGTAGAGGAGGTACTGCGGCTGGGCAGAGCCGGCCTTCTGGGCCAGCACATCGTCGCCGATCGTGTACGAGGTGCGCGTGGTGCCGTCGTATTCCTCCAGCACCTGGGCGTAGCCTGTGCCGTTGGCTGGGTCGATGAGGAAGGTGCGTATCAGACCCGAGGAGTCCTCGGACCTTATCCTGATGCCATCATCATTATAGCTGTACCTTGTCCACGATATGACCGTCGAGCCGTCGGCGCTTAGCTCCCGCACCTCATACAGCTGACCAGCCAAGTCATAGACGTAGCCCGTGCGCGAGATGACATCTTCGGGGCTGGAGCCGGTCGTGATTGTCCTCTTCTCGACGACCGACCCGTTCTCATCATACGCATAGATGATGGTCGTGTTGTCGGCGCCCCATGTGCCCGCACAGAGATTGGTATAAAGGGTGCTGTCGACAGCTATTGCCTCGCTGACACCCGGGCCCATCAGGATAGAGTACGCGAGCAGTACGCAGACGCACTTCCGACACAGTGAGAGCTCGGGGTATACCGGCTGGGACCGCCCACATCGCATGAGCCGACCTATGAGCGGCGAGACGGGAATGACGGGTAGAAGCGCTAGCAGCGCCACGAACATGTAACGCGACCACTTCGTCGGCATACCGAGCAGCCACGCCTTGATGGAGCTCATCTGGCGACGATCGCATTTCAGCGTATGCCGACAGTGACGTTCTTCTCGGAGCAACCGGCAAGAAACCGCTCAAGTTCTGCGAGCTTCTTTAGAACGAGTCTTCCAGCTTTCCTCTTGATGATCTTTACATCGCCAAGGAAACCATCGACATCTGTCTTGAGGACGGTCATATGTCGCACATCTTGAGCATCGCTCATGTGAATCTTACCGTCCGTGTTCCACCACTTCTTTATAAGCATGCATTTATCGTAACCATGTTCCAGATCGTAACACTGGCCGCCGATCTTGAGGCCACTGATTCCTGAACCGCCGCCACAGTAATTCCTACTGCCACGGGGAGTCTCCACCCTGACATCATACAAGTAGCCCAACCCATCGGCCTGACTTCTGATAACCGAAACTAAACATCTTAATCCACCCACTAGCTCTGTTGCATCGACCGACACCACCCGGTCCAAGGCTGGTCGTCCAAAGACGATGTCGAAGGCTTCATTGCATCTTCTTTCGGCGAACTTGGTAAGTGCTTCGAATTCGGTCGAAGTCAGTCGGAATCGGTGTTCCCGGTTCCCGGACGAATAGACGATGTCAAGGCTCATGTAACCTAGCTCCCTAGCAGTGTCTGTTCACTGGTACTGAGGACACAGTGTCGTCAGCAAGATAGCGACGGTGAACATTGCCATTATACCGTAAATCGTATACTGCCTGTTGAGATACAAACCATACTGGCCCATTTTTTCCGCGTAGACCAAACTGAATATGACATCCGCAGCTTGATTAAGAAACACGAGACCGCCTTGAAGAGCACCATAGCCCTGCTTAGCCAGCGCCTCGAGTTGGTTGGCAATACGCGCTAGCTTTTCGGCTAGTGCAGATATGAGTGTCGCAAGAATAACTGCCTTTAGCATTTCTGTGGGAGTCTTGAAGACCTTGTAGAATATTACGCCACTAGCGTTGCAGATAGTCACTGCAAAGTAATTTCTCGCATATGCAGGTAGCGGGATTGCACGAATACCAACGACCCAGTTTAGTGGCGTCCATGATTTTCGTGCACCGCCAGCTATCTTCAGGTAGTTAGCTGCGGCCAGATAACCGGTCAACTGCCACGCACCCTCTGCCACACCATAGCCAGACAAGGGCTTTATCTCGCCGATTTCCTTCATTCTGAAGTCCATGATATCAGGGAAGAATACTCTATCCCATCCTGGCATGCTTTCATTGGTAAAGATTACGCCAGTGTGCTCCGCTCTGTACATCTTGCATATCTTGCTGTGTATGTGCACTCCGAGCTCTGAATAAAAGGACATTCCACTCGGGTCAAGACCATTCACTGGGTCGTTGTGGCAGTAGGTGTATTTGTGGAGGGATTGTGGGTCGCTTGTGTTGCCGGGGTAGGGGTCGAGGGTAGTAAAGCGGCCGTTGGATTGGTCGTAGTAGCGTGCCCGCAGGCAATACTGCGAGAGGCTGGAATCATACTGCTCACCGGAGTAGAGGAGGTTCGTCGCGGCTCCATTGGCTGGGTTCGCCCCGGAGCCGAGCATCACACCATACGAGTCATAATCATACGACTCTGTAACGACAGGCTCACCGCTGCCATCAGGGGTATGATTCAGCAGCTGCCGTGTCGAGCCTTGGCCGTCGTAAAGCAGGTACTGCGTATCGGCGAACGTTGCGACGCCGCCTGGGTATGTTACCTTCGTCTGGCTGATGACATCATCGCCGATGGTGTAATAGACGGCTGCATCGAGCGTTTCGGTGCCTCCCGCGATGACATACGTCCGCTCTTCGAGCACCTGCGTGTAGCCGGTGTGGTTCTGCTCGTCGATGAGGTAATATGTGGCTGTCGAGGCGAGTCGGTCTATCTTCTTCACGCGGATGCCGCTGGAATCGTAGGCAAACTCCGCTATAGGTGTGTCGTCGGCCGGATCGTCAGGCGCAAGGCCCGTATCCACCTCTCTGGCCAGCCGACCACGCAGGTCATACTTATACGCCCTGCTCTCGGTTACATCGCCACTGCCATTCCGTGTTACTTTACTTATCAAAGAGCCATTGGCATCGTAGCCGTACTCTATTGTATCGCCCGCCCGGGCCCATGCAAGGGTGGACAGGCTGGAATATTCGAGTGACGCCTGTGCCAGGCTATTGAACCATTCCGGCCCCACAAGGAAGATATAGGCCAGCAGGATGCACAGGCCACTCCGCATGGCGATGCGGGTATCGTGGCGCATCTGCCAGCCGCCGGACCGCAGGCGATACCACCCGGCACAGCCAATCGGCCAGAGTATGATGGCTGCAAGGCCAATCAGCGCCGCCGCAAGCACATACTTGTTCCACACCGACGGCAGGCCGATGAAGAAGGCCGAAGCCTGGCCCACGCGACCGGACATGCCGGGAACCTGATAACTTATGCCGCCGCTATCGCTACAGGCGTAGACGCGGTTCTGGCTGCCCCACGGCAAGGCTGCAAAGGCAACATCGTCGCGATGGTGCTCATAGTGTAGCTTGTCAGTACCGTCGTAATATACGTAGTCTGTAGTGAGCGTCTGTGTGTCGGTGATGTTATCATTATCTACGTATACTTGCCGCCGCACGCGGTTGCCCACAAGATCATAGACATACCGAGCCTTGCAGCCCCTGTCATCGGGATTCAGGTTCTCTTCATATGTCAGGCGATGGGCATTATCATAGTCGTATATAACGTCGTGGCCCTCATCGATAGATTCTGTTACGACCGTTCTCGCACCTCGCGCATTCACTGTGTGTGCGAAGCCACTCAGTACATCTGTGACAGTCGGCGTTTTCAGATGGCGCAGGTCGGTCAGCCGGTTCAGTTCATCGTAGGTATATCTGGTATGAACCTGATTGGGCAGCGTGATCGACTCGCGATTGCCCGCCGCATCGTAGGCATACTGGACAGCTCCGGTGCCGGGTCTTGTGACCGTATTCAACCTGCCAAGGTAATCATAGGAGTAGAGCGTCTCCGTGTTCGGGCTGGAGGTGCTTGCCTTCGTGCCTGTAATGGGGTGGTAGGAGTACTCGGCAGCTCCTTCAGGAGTGGTTGCCGTGGTGACCCTGCCTTCTGCATCGAAGACATATTCCTCGATGCGGTCCAGTGTCAGCGGGTCATCGTCGGTTTCGACTACCTTCCAGTTGCGGCCAAGGTCATCGTGGAAGTATTCGTACTGAAGCTTCCAACCAGTATCGGGATTGCCTTCATATGCACTCAGGGTCTCGTAGTAACGCTTGCAGTGCAGGCGGCCGAGGGAGTCGTAGAAGAAGCCTGTGACCTGGCCTTTGTAGTCAGCCTGCCACTGGGTTCGGCCGAAGTCGTCATAGTGGGACTCCACGTGTTTCTGGCCAGCCGGAATGTCATCAATGGTGTCAAACGCGGGATAGACATCCGGGTCGGTCAGGTCTACAGCCGGATCGAACGTAACCTCATACGGCGTGTAAGCGCGCGTCTGGCGGTTCTGCTCATCATATGTGAAGATGGTCGCGCGGCCCTTCGGGTCGAGGATACCTATCTGGTTGCCATACTTGTTATGGTAGTAGCGATACACCGGATGGACGGGCGTATCCGGGAGCGAATCCTCCGGGTCGTCGACGGCTGGAAGAATGACCATTATCAGGCGCCCTGAGGTGTCGTAACGGAATTCCTCTTTGTTGACGGTGGCAAACTCTGGGTCCGTGACTGACGCGATTGGCGTCTGCTCGGATTCCCAGGCCCTCTGGCCCGTGCCATCGTAGCCGGTGTGGACGTATGTGTGGCTGGTGGCTATTGTGGGCGTGCCATTGGAGCCAAAGCCATCGACGTACTCCGTCTCGGGATACTGCGTCCAGGTGAGCCTGCCAGCCTCGTCGTATCCGAACCTGGTGGTGTTGCCGCGAGCGTCGGTGACGTAGTCTCGCTGCTGGCCGTCGTAGTGAGTGGCCGTCTGGTGGGTGCCGGTGAAGTTTGTCTGCGGATTGAACGCCGCGAAGTCTATCTTCTGAACCACAGTACCATTGGCCAGGGCAATGCCTGAGCTATAGAGACCGGTCAGGTCGTGGCCCAGGGGGTCGATGACGACGAGCTGTTTGCCGGCGTTGTCGTAGATGTAGCTGGTCGGCTGCTCGGTACCGGTCGAGTCGAGTGTTATAGAATGTACCACGCGCCCGGCCTCATCATAGATGCTGCGCGAATATGAGAGCGGCCCCTGTTCGCCGCTTCCTATCGACGCCTTGACCACGGGCAGCTTGTCGTTGCTTGTCCAGCCGGTAGTCGTTCTGCCGATATCATAGCCGCCAGGATCGGTCAACTTCGTAACAGCTATCCGGACGCCGGGCCAGCGGCGGGTCTCGATGGCGCGGCCGAGGGAATCGTAGACGGTCTCGGTGCCGACGGGCCATTTGTCCTGTGCTTGGGTGGTGTAAACGTCGGGCTCGTAGGGGCCGACAGAAACCAGAGTACGGCCCTCGGCATCATACAGAGTCTGCGAGATGGTAAGGACATTGGCCGGGTCGGCGATATATGTGGCGATCGCCTCTTTGTCATCGGGGCTGATAGCGCCGATGTGATAAGTGCGGGTCTCGGTGAGGTTGCCCGGTCCGTCGTACTCGTACTTGGTCAGGTTGCCGTTCTCGTCGATGGAGTAGTCGACCTTGCCGATGGAGTTATAGACACTGGCACTCAACAGGATGTTGGATACCTCCGTCCATTCCGAGCTCTCGAACTTCTCAATAATGCGGCGAGTCGCTATTACGCGGCCCATCCCATCAAACTCGCTTATGCTGGTGACGCGCCTTGACAACCCATCCGAGCCCACCGATTCATACCACGAGACATCCTGGGAGCCATTCCCGTCGTAGTGGAAGAACATGGTAGCTCCGGCTGGGTCAGTAACGCTGGATGGCTGGTCGGGGGAATTGCTGGAGATATCGTCGTAGACATACGTTGTGATGGCATGCAAGCCCTCGGAATACCTCGGTAGATCTGCCAAGTCCACCAATGTATTCCCGTTGACAACGTCGGCCAGGGCAAGGTCTGATTTGCAGGAGGTATCGATCTGAACGGTATTGGTCAGGTGGCTGGAGGTATCATAGTAACTCAGGGTCATGCTGTGCCAGGTAACGTTATCAGATGGCCCGGTTCGCATGCCGCTGAATATCACACGGCTCCGGCTGTCATAGACATTCTCCGTCGTGGTGAGCTCATCGAAGACGATTCGGCCGGCATCTGTGATCGGGTCCCCGTCGTTGTCGCGTCGGGCGCGATATTGGGTCGTGGTGAGAACGCTGCCGTAGGAATCATAGGTTGTGGCTGTTTTGTTCAGTTCCTGGTCGATGGCCGCGGTCTGGTGCCCTGCTGCATCATACTGGTAGTATGAGGGATTGCCCGCAGAGTCGATCACAACACACGGTTTATCTGGCGCGGGGTTCGTGTATGTCTCGCCCGGATACTCATTTTCATTGTACGTGAGAGTGTAGCCATCATACACATACGCAGCACTGCTTAACACAGTGTCGGCTGGCGCCGGCATCAGATGCTGTTCGAGAACAATGCCGCCACGGTCATTATAGAAATAGCGCGCCCTGTTGCCCGATCTGTCTTTGACCTCCTGGTAGTCGCAGATGTCGGCCCCCGCAGTACCCTGCCCCTGCGTGAGTAGAATCCTATTCCCCTTGGCGTCCTGCGTTCCAATCAGTCGGCCGTTCTCATCGTACAGATACTGAATTGGCACAAGGCCGCGGTCATCCATTATCTTTGTCACGTAATGGTCTCGCTCATGGTGCGTACCATCATAGTACTCAAAGCGGGTAGTAGTGTAAGGATCGGCGGCGTTCTTATCGGCAAGCCTGTGGACATATTCCAGGTTGCCGAAGACGTCATAGTCATATCTGATGGTCGGCGTGCCTGTGGCTGGCTCTCCATACTCGCTGGGCGCGTTGATAGCCGTTATGCGCCCGCCGCCATCTCTGAGAATCTCAACGGATTTGAGCGTATTGGCACCCGAGCCGCTCCA
>Ga0209164_1004021_pt1 | contig 13509 bp, 13 predicted proteins | sample MTBNYHSulfiMetaG_FD_187458 | JGI IMG/M metagenome (GOLD analysis project Ga0209164, IMG submission 187458) | Enrichment culture microbial communities from rom New York Harbor, USA that are MTBE-degrading - MTBE-NYH (New York Harbor Sulfidogenic)... | ecosystem: Environmental > Aquatic > Marine >...
ATGGGAAAGGATCTACAACGAGGTTCGACCGCACCATTCACTGGACAATCTAACCCCCAAAGAGTATATTCAAACTAATTACCCTCAGTGTTGGCCCCAAGTGTCTCATATGTATTGAACCCATACACTTTCTTTATATGAAATTTCGAGATAATATATGCTTAAAGATTTGGAATTTTTGCTTTTCATTTCAATGATTGATTGTTTAACTAAGGAAAGGAATTGAGAAATGCCATTCGAAGAGAAAAAACGTTTGGACCCCTCCCAGGTACAGGACCGGCGCGGACGCAGCGTTGGACGCAGCATCGCGGTCGGAGGCGGTGGGATCGGTCTGATCCTCTTGATCGCCTCGCTGCTTTTGGGCGTGGATCTCACGGACCTGGCAGGCCTCACTGAATCCGCTCCCCCCACTGCTGAGTATTATGCCGAAGACCTTATCTCGGAATGCCAAACCGGAGCCGACGCAAATCAACGCCAGGATTGCCGCCTGGTGGGTTTTGTGAACAGCATCCAGGCGTTTTGGTCAGATGAATTAGCCAATTACAATTTCGGATATATTCCCGCGCAGACCGTGCTCTTCTCAGGACAAACGCAGGCAGCGTGTGGATTTGCTTCCGGGGCATCCGGCCCGTTCTACTGCCCAATGGACCAAATGATTTATATCGATCTGGCTTTTCATGACACCATTCAAAGCCGCTTTGGCGCCCAGGGCGGCCCGTTGGCTGAAGCGTACGTGGTCGCGCACGAATACGGACATCATGTTCAGAATATATTGGATGTTTTAAACACAACCGGGATGATCCGGGATTCAGGCCCGGACAGTGAGATCGTTTTTACCGAACTGCAGGCGGATTGCCTGGCAGGGGTTTGGATGGCTAATGCTACTGCGACCGGTTATCTCGAGCCATTAACCCGTGAGGAGATCTTCCAAGCGCTGGATGCCGCCGTTTCAGTGGGGGATGACCGCATTCAAAAACAAACCCAAGGGTATATAGTTCCGGATGCATGGACGCATGGCTCCTCCGAACAGCGCCTTGCCGCGCTGCAGGATGGCTTGAAATCGGGTGATTTAAACACGTGTGATACGCCTGGCTGGTGATCCTCACAGGATCTTCTTTTGATCGAGATTGGAGGAAGAAACGCAGTTTAAAAATTTGCCAAACAAAGCGATTGCGCAATGCAATCGCTTCTCTTTTTAAACACATACCGGTCAATCATGGATTTTTTAACATTATCATTTATATAATTCTCACTAAACCACTACGAACAATCCATTAGGAGACATCCATTGAATATACTAAAAATGCCAGTGATCCCGGAATCAGAGAGAATTGAGAAGCTTCAACCACCATCAGGAAAGATCAATGTTGTAATCGACACGGATACTTACAATGAGATCGATGACCAGTTCGCGATCTCGTATGCTTTATTTTCTCCGGATAAATTCAACATCCTCGGTTGCTATGCCGCACCGTTTTACAATACCCGGTCCGAAAGCGCCGGCCACGGTATGCAGCTTAGTTATGAAGAGATCCTCCGATTGTTCAAAAAACTCGAAGTGCCCTTGGAGAATCGCGCATTCCTGGGTTCCGCCGGCTATCTCGAGGACTACGCGCATCCTTACGCCAGCGATTCAGCCAGCCATCTGATCAACCTCGCGATGTCATCGGATGAGCCGTTGTACGTGATCGCTTTAGGTGCGCTTACCAATATCGCCTCCGCGATCCTGATCGAACCCGCGATCATCAAGAGAATTGTTGTCGTTTGGATGGGCGGCCACGCCTTTCACTGGCCGGACACCACAGAATTCAACTTGCGGGGCGACCTGCTCGCATCTCAATTGATATTCAATTGCGGCGTCCCACTGGTGCTCATCCCTGCGCGCGGCGTCACATCGCACCTGTCATCCACGGTTGTCGAATTGGAGCGGTATGTGAAAGGGCGCGGTTTAATCGGAGATTTCCTGTTCGAACGCTTCAGCGCCTATGAAGGGCTGGCGGAAGGCGGATCAAAGGAAATCTTGGATATCGTCGCGATCGCCTACCTGATCAACCCAGATTGGGTGCCTTCATATCTAACTTCCAGCCCGATGATTGCCCGCCAGCCGCCGCAAAAGGAACCTTCCGCGAAACGCTATCCCAAGGAACTGCACCACCTCACCTGGAGCTTCGACCACTCCCGCCATGCCATCCGTTACGCCTATTTTGCGCACCGCGATCCGATCTTCAGGGATTTCTTCGCGAAACTGGATTGTTTTGCCACCGGACAATTACCAATCCACTAACCGAGTATAAAAAAGACCGCTTTGGGATCACAACCAATGGCTGCGGCAAAGCGGTCTTATTACTGAACACAATTTTTACTCGGTCTGCGCGCTGCGCATGGCTCCCAGGGCAGGTTTGCCTTTGAGTTTTCGCGCTTCGCGCCGCTCACGCAGTTCTTCCACGATCTTACGGTGCTGTTGGCGGCTGAGCGGGTAAAAAGCCGCAAAGATGATCCCACCGGTCAGCAGGACAGCGGGGATGGGGCCGATCACTATGCGGATGCCCGTCAAGGCGCTGGCAGGCTGAACTTCCGATCCTGCCTGGTAGCCGCTCACCTCAAGCACAAGCAAAGAAAGCGGTACTGCGATGGAATTGGCCATTTTGCCCATCAATGTGATCAGGCTGTAAAACACACCTTCATGGCGCTCGTAGGTTTTCCATTCATCCCATTCGATCGCATCCGGGATGATCGCCCACGGCAGAACCTGCGCTGCGCTGACGCCGATGCCGGCCATGATGCACAGTACCAGCACCACCCAAAAGGGCGTCTGCGCGTTGACCATGATCAGCACCATCATCACGACAGCCCAAAATGATACGCCGAAAATATACGCCAGCCGTTTGCTCCAGTGTTTGGCCGCCCAGTTCCAGAGCGGCAGCGCCAGGATGGCGGTCACAAAAATGCTGGCCATGATAATGCTGCTCTGCCCTTCACGCTGGATGATGTATTTGATGTAAAGCAGCAAATTGGTCTCCACCACCAGCATGGTCATCCAGGTGAGCAGGTAGATACCCGCCGCGAAGACAAACGGTCGGTTCTTGAAAGCGGCTTTAAGAGAAGGAATAAATTTTGGTCTTTCTTCTGGAATGAATTCCTTTTTCTCGCGTGTCCCCAGGAATACGCCGATCAGCGGCGTGGCGGCAATCGCCCCCGCGATGACAGCCATCAGCATCACGCGTTGGGTGTTTTCGGGGATCATGGAGCCGATCACCATCATGGGGAAGATATAAGCGGTCAGGCTGCCCAGGATATTGAAGAACATGCGGAAGCTGATCAGCTTGGTGCGCTCGTCATAATCCTCGGTCAGCTCCGGCGTCAGCGCGAAATAGGGCATATACACGGTGGTGGCCAGCGCTTCATAGACAATGTATCCGAGTGAATAATAGATGATCAAGCCGGTCTGGCTGAAGTTGGGACTAAGCCACAGCAGGATGAAGGACAAGGCGAAAGGCAGGGCGCCGAAGAGCAGGAACGGGCGCCGCCTACCCCAACGGGTGCGGGTGCGGTCGGAAAGATAGCCGATGATCGGGTCATTGACGTAGTCCCAGCTGCGTCCGACGAACAGGATGATCGCCACCAGCGCAGGCGTCAGCCCGATCACATCCATCATAAAGATCGGGAAGAAAGCCGCAATGATGGAGTTATTCATGCTGAATCCCAAATCGCCCGAGCCATAAATGACCTTGGTCCAGAAGGGTAATTTTTGTTGTTTTTCCAAAGGATGATTCCTCTCTTAGTCGGTAATAATGAAAATCAATTTAATTTGAAGCGCTAAAAATATAACCGATAAAACGTCTAGGTCAATAATCAATAACACCTGTGAAACGCATGAGTTTCATTTTTTTTTGATAATGATTTGATAAATTCTTGACTCAATCCATTAATTCCGGGCATTTGTACCCGGGTTATTTTCATTCTGAAACCTGGAAGGATTCTAATAAATTAAAACAGCGATTCGTGCGGGTGTTTCTCATCCAGTTTGGACAGCGCGTAAGATGACGCTGCGCCTGCTGCAAACAGCAGCGCGCATACCGCGATGGTCCAGCCGCTCACCCCGCCGGGAATGATCGCAAGCGTCGAACCCACCACGATGCCCAGGATCAGATGGTACATGACTGTGTAGGACCTCTTGAACAGCCAGGAGATCAGCCTGGCGAAAACCAGGATGACGATCAGGACACCGAGGATGATCGGGAGGCCGACACCCACATCGAGGTTTTTTATCCCGCTGGCCATCGCCTGGTAGAGCCCGAGGTAAATGAGGAAATTGGACGGGCTCATACCCGGTACCACCATCCCCAGCCCCATCAGCATGCCGGCCAGCAGCCAGGTCCAGATGTTCAACGGCAGAGCCACGGTTCGTATCGTCTCGATCCAGGACATGTAGAAGAAGGTCAGCCCAGCCATGGCAACCAGCACGACCCAGTGCCAGGGTTGGCGCCCCTCCTTGCCCGCGGTCTTGTACAGCGAGGGAAAGGTGCCGGCGATAAATCCGATGAACAACCAGGTGAACTGGGCAGCAAAGTTGCTGAAGGCAAAATCCACTACCGCTGAAAAAGCCACCACGCCGATAATCCCGCCGATGCCTACCGGCAGGAAATACAGGAAATTCTGTACGAAATTGACGAACGGGCTGGCCAGAAAGCGCATCAACGGTTCGTAAATGCCGAACACGACCGCCAGCACGCCGCCCGAGAAACCCGGCACGATCGCCCCGATGCCCACCAGCGCGCCTTTCGCCAGGCGGATCACCCACTCTACCAGCACGTTTCCCGTCCGCAGGTTTTTCTTTTCAACATGATTCATGATCTTATTTCTCCAAATATCCTATTGATTCAAAAGGAGTATTATACCCATCACCTCCCATAATTAGGTTTATAGATTGAAAATCCCGTTTTCCCCAATGGAATCCAGAAATATCCTTTTCAGATCACCTGTTCTTAGAAACCTCTAATACCGGAATTATGCCAAACTTGAAAGAATAAGGTAAGGGGAAAATAGCCCCGAATCGCGATCACCAAATCTACCAAAAGAAAGGAGTATGATGGATAGCGATATTTTGAAAGGTAAGTGGAAACAATACAAGGGGATGCTCAAAGATCGCTGGGGAAAATTGACAGACAACGATGTCGAACAGATCGAAGGAAAAATTGAGATCCTGTCCGGTAAACTTCAGGAAAAATATGGCCTAACCAAGGAAAAAGCACTGCAGGATATCAACGAATTCCTTGGCGAATATACATACGAGGAAGAAAAATAAGGTTCAAACACCTTTCATTCCTGGTAAATAAGAAAAGGAGTGGTGGGAGGAATCGCAGTCAGGTAGAGCTTTATCCTCCCACTTTTTGCGTAGAACTATCAGGTGAAAAATGAATATTTCTATCATTGGCACAGGCCTTGTCGGCAGCACATTGGCAAAATGCTGGGCGCAGGGCGGCCATACAATTACCTTCGGATCAAGAACACCCGAAAGCGACCGAGTTCAAGCCCTTGTTCAGGAGGTGGGAAACAATGCTCGTGCTTTAACGAATAAAGATGCCTTTGCAGCATCCCCACTGGTCGTTCTGGCTGTGCCGTGGAAAGCGGTAGAGGACATTATCGCCGATGCCGGAAATCTTGCCAGAAAAATACTTGTAGATTCGATCAACATCTACCCGCAAACCGGAGAAAAATCTTGCGCAGACCAGATCGCGGCGTGGGCGAAAGGCGCCAGCGTGATCAAGGCTTTCAATATTACAGGCACCGGCAACATGGCTCATCCGGATTACAACGGGCAGAGGTTGACCATGTTCATCTGCGGAAATGACAGCGATGCCAAACTCAAAGTCGCCTGTCTAGTCGAGGAGATCGGATTCGATGTCGTGGACGCCGGCGGATTGGACAGTGCACTCATGCTGGAATCACTGGCGCGGTTGTGGATCCACCTGGCTTACGCCAGCGGCATGGGGACGGACATCGGTTTTAAGCTACTCAAGCGATAACGCGATCTCGCCATCCAATTAGAAATAGAAGGAGAAATTTTGACGCTGCAGCGAATGGATAACATTCTCATCGTGGTTGAGGATCTTGAAGCGGCCAAGGCATTCTTTATCGAACTCGGTATGGAATTGGAAGGCGAAACGACGGTCGAAGGGCCTTGTGTGGATCGGATCGTAGGACTCGAGAATGTCCGCTCCGAGATCGCGATGCTGCGCACACCGGACGGCCATGGACGAATCGAGTTGGATAAGTTCCACTCGCCCGCAGCGGTCAGGGCCGAGCCGGAGAACTCGCCGGTGAACTCCCTGGGCATCCGCCGCATCATGTTCGCCGTCGACGACATCGAGGATGTCCTCGCGCGCTTGCGCAACCATGGCGCTGAGCTGATCGGTGAGATCATCCAATACGGGGACATGTATCGGCTTTGTTACATCCGCGGCCCCGAAGGTATCATGCTCGCGCTTTCCGAGCCGCTCTGATAAGCAAGGACCGGTTTAAATTCAGGCGTTGGAAGGGATCTAAGATCAGGCGACTTTCAGGCAGCGGATCAGCACCTCGCGCATGCCCTTGCCGTTTCGGTGTTCAAAGAAAAACACCTCCTGCCACATGCCCAGGCAGAGCTTGCCATCGTTGATCGGGATGGAGAGCGACTGCTGCGTTAGCGTCATGCGGATATGCGATGGCATATCATCCGCCCCCTCCGCCGTATGGCGGAACCAGTCGGTGGAATCCGGCACCAGGCGCTCGTAAAATTCCTCAATGTCCTTTTGCGCCGCGCCAGCAAATCCCTCGCTGATGACAAACGAGGCGCTGACATGCGGATTGAACAGGAAGCACATGCCCTTCTCGATCTTCCATCCCTCGATGCGCCTGGTGATCTCATCCGTGATCTCATACATGCCCTTACTGACCGTGTGCAGCGTGAGCGAGTCTTCCAAAAATTCCATGAGGTTATGATTCCTTATTATTAGAGATTATTCGATGCCGCCGTACAGTTCATTGAGGTAATAGTGCCGCTTGACATTGCGGCGCAGCCGCCGCTTGACATCATCCAGGTCCTTGGTTGCCAGTCGGAAAAGGGAGGTTGGATCCATGTCCTTGGCGGTGACGTACAGCGGCTCCTCCAGATCAGAGATCGTCAGGCAAAGGCGCAGCTCCGTTTCATAGAAACGGATGCGCCAGTTGAAGTAGTAGGCGTAATCCAGTGTCCTGTCGTCCAACCGTACCCGCCAGCGCAGACGCGGCGCGATATTATATGGATGAATGAAGAGCTCGGGCGTCATGTGGTCTGGCTTGTCCATCGGCGTTTTGGCGTAACGGGCCAGGTTGTCGGTCAATTCATTCACTTCCCCCACCCGAACCGCCAGGAATTTCTCCGCCTCCACCAAGATCGGCTGTCGTTCAGTTTCATCCAGCGCCGCCAGTCGGTCAATCTCTCCCTGCCTGGCGAGTTCTTCCGCCTTACGCTTGTGATAACCCTTCAGGATCGTCTCTGCCTGACCTACGCTTTCCACCAGCCACTGTTCTTCCGCCATGAGTCACCTTTGGTGTGTTGAATTTGAGCAATTCTATCAATGAAATTGGTTTAGACAAATTAATTTTTCCAAAAAACAGATAAATACTCGATTGTTTTTTAGAATTATCCTTACTACTCAAGAAGACCAGCTATCTAGTATTGATGTCTCATTAGTCTGTAAAGATAGGTAGAACTTGTTGAAAAGAAATTCAAAATTCAAGAATTCTTAATTCAAAATTTCAAAAATAAAATATATAATTAATTTAGTCAATATCTGGAGGGATTTTCGATGAAAACTAGAAGAAGTTTCTTATTAATCTTATGTTGTGTTCTTTCTGGGTTAGTTGTTGCATGTGGCTCCACCACCTCAACAAGCGAGGTAATTGCTACTGTAAGTGAAACCAAACCCGAAGAAGCTCAAGAAGAAAAACCATCAAATCAAGTTGAAGTCCAAGTATCCTCACCAACGTCTACACCCACGCTATCTGTTCCTATTTTGGAAGTATACCCAGGACGAGATTTTATTTCCTATGACTATTTCCATATTGTTGGTGAAGTAAAGAATAACACTAATTCATGGATGGATTTTGTCCAAATAGCCGCTACGCTTTATGACGAATCTGGGAATATTCTCGGGACTGATTTTACATATCTAATGCAAGACATGCTTGCCCCAAATTCAACAGGCGTTTTTGATCTACTTTCCAATGTTGGTGGGAAAGCCTCATCTGTTGCATCCTATAAATTACAGGTTCAAGGAAGAGAGTCAGAAAATCCACCATATCAAGATCTAGAATTAATTGTTGGTGAAGGATATTCCTCATATGGATACTTCCACCTACCTGGAGAGGTTAAAAATACAGGATCAAAGAATTGTGAATTTACACAAATTGTTGCGGGTTTTTATAATTCCGAAGGCAAAGTTGTTGCTGCTGACTTTACTTATTCAAGTCTCGACCAAGTTCTTGCAGGAAGTAGCTCTCCATTTGAATTATTAATTGATAATCTCGAGGGTGAATTTGATTCGTACAAGTTATGGGTTGACTGCAATCCAGAAGAATAAATAATAATTTAGTTTAAGGTCTAACCCTAAATCACAAAAGTTCCCACTAAAAATTGGGACATTTTAGTAGTATTAAATGAATTAGCTTTTATTCAATTATTTAATCATTTCATGTCCAAAAATAGGCGGTGAAAGGATCGTTGATAATCTACCACTTTCCAACGACCAACTCGTAATCAATGTCCGCCTGGCTTATCGTCAGATTGATCAACGATTGAAAGTAATTACAATAAGTTATCTTCATGTCGATGATGTTCACGATGATCTCAAGATTGACTTTTAGAAATCTTTTGATAAGATTTTTTTAATAGCTCTTTGAAGTAAGAATCACGAGGAATTTATGAAAAAATGTCCATATTGCGCTGAAGATATACAAGATGAAGCCATTCTTTGTCGATACTGTGGAAGTTATTTACTTGAAAAAGGAAGCGAGAATGAACAAGAACCTAAACCAGTCTTCCCAAACGCTTTATTGTTTTCTTTTGGAATAACTTTATTAGTGTTTTTCTTTCTTCCTCAGTCATTGATTGATCGGAATATAGGCTTATTTGTAAATCTTGGGGTATGGGGATTATTATTTTCGATTATTCAATGGACAAACCGAGTTTATATAAAAAAATCAGAGAAAGCCTTCTCAATGAATTCTGGTTGTCTCTCTGCGCAAATATTTTCGCTATATTTAACAATATTATTATTTACAATTTTTTTTCTTTTCAGAAAATAACTTGGTTTTGATTATCCAGAAATTTTCTTAAATACTTTTAAATCAACTCAAACTACATATTTTTATAAATCATGTTCTTTTTCGAAAATTCACTTTTGCCTACCTACTCAAATCTTTTTCGTACTAACGACCTAAAATAATACAATTCTTATACAATCAACCCACCTAACCCCTATATAATCATTTCATGACCAATAAACAGACCCGTGAAATGATCGCAGACACGCTTCCACTCTCCAATGACCAGCTCATCGCTGACTACCGTCTGGCCTACCGCTCTCGCCAGGCAGCCATCATCGGACGGCGCGAGGTGCTGACCGGCAAGGCCAAGTTCGGCATCTTCGGCGACGGCAAGGAGCTGCCCCAACTCGCTATGGCGCACTTCTTCCGTAAGGGCGACTGGCGCTCCGGTTACTACCGCGACCAGACCTGGATGATGGCTATGGGGCACCTTACGCTCGAGAATTTCTTCGCCCAGCTCTACGCTCACACCGATCCCGACTTCGAGCGCATGACCGGCGGGCGCAATATGAACGGCCACTTTTCCACGCCCCTGATCGATGAGAATGGGAATTGGCTGCCCCAGGTAGAAATGAAGAACTCCTCCTCCGACATGGCGCCCACCGCCGCGCACATGCCGCGCACGGTCGGGCTGGCCTATGCGTCTGTACTCTACCGCAATAATCCTCTGCTCAAGCAGTTCACCAATTTTTCCCACAACGGCGACGAGGTGGTCTGGGCCACCATCGGCAACGCTTCCACCGCCCAGGGCAAGTTCTGGGAGTCGGTCAACGCCATCGGCGTGCTCAAAGCGCCCGCCATCATCTCGGTCTATGACGATGGCTACGGCATCTCGGTGCCCAACCAGTTCCAGATGGTTAAGGAGAACATCTACGCCATCCTGCAAGGCTTCCGGCGCGATCCCTGCCCCGCGGAGGACTGCGACCGCGGCTACGACCTTTACCAGGTGGAGGGCTGGGATTACCAGAAACTATTGGACGTGTACGAAGCGGCCGCCTTCAACGCACGCAAGCACCACATCCCCTCGCTGGTGCACGTCACCGAGCTGACCCAGCCGCAGGGCCACTCCACCTCCGGCTCGCATGAGCGCTACAAGACCGCCGAACGCCTGGAATGGGAGCGCGAGCACGACTGCGTCCTGCGCTACCGCAATTGGCTAATCAAAAATGAGGAGACCTCCGAGGAGGAGATCGCGGCCTGGGAAGCCGAAGACCTGGCCGCGGTGGAAGCTGCCTCCAAAACCTCATTTGAAAACTTCCAGAATCCCTTGAATGAGATCCGTTCCCGGGCAGCCGGGCTGCTGACTGAGTTGAGTAAAGTTTCTGCGAAACAAAAGGAGCTTGAGCAGCTGCGCTACGACCTGAACGCCATCAACGCCCCCCTGCGCCGCGACACAGCCGCCGCGCTGCAGGAAGCCCTGCGGCTTACCCGCGCGGAATCCTCGTCCGAGCGCGAGGCGCTGGCTGAATTCGCCGGCCAGATCGATTCGGTTATACGCAGTTATTACAATTCTTTCCTGATCTCGGACTCGCCCAGATCGCCGCTCAAGGTGAAGTCAATCCCGCCCAAGTACAGCAACACCTCGCCCACCCTGATGGGCTTTGAGGTGATCAACGCCTGCTTTGACGCCGCGCTGGCGCGCGAGCCGCGCCTGGTGGCTTTCGGCGAGGACGTCGGGCATCTGGGCGATGTCAACCAGGGCTTCCGCGGACTGCAGGACAAGTACGGCGCTCTGCGTGTCACCGACACCGGCATCCGCGAGGACACCATCCTTGGGCAGGCCATCGGGCTGGCGCTGCGCGGGCTGCGCCCCATCGCGGAAATCCAGTATTTGGACTACCTGCTCTACGCGCTGCAGACCGCCTCGGACGACCTTGCCACCCTGCGCTGGCGCACCATCGGGCAGCAGCAGGCGCCCGTCATCATCCGCACGCGCGGCCACCGCCTGGAGGGCATGTGGCACTCTGGCTCTCCCATGGCCGGCATCATCCACCTGGTGCGCGGCGTGCATATTCTCGTCCCGCGCGACATGACCCGCGCCGCCGGCTTTTACAACACCCTGCTGCAGGGCGACGACCCCGCCATCGTGGTGGAGGTGCTTAACGGCTACCGCGTCAAGGAGCGCCTGCCGGATAACATCGGCGAACTGGCTCTGCCCTTAGGCGTGCCCGAGATCCTGCGCCCCGGCAGCGACCTGACCCTGGTCACCTACGGCGCCTGCGTGCGCATCGCCCTGGATGCCGCCGAGAAACTGGCCGAAACCGGCATTGATGTGGAAGTGATCGACGTGCAGTCATTATTACCCTTCGACCTGCCCGGCACCATCGGCAAATCCATTCAAAAGACCTCACGCGTGCTGTTTGTGGATGAGGACGTGCCCGGCGGGACAACCGCTTACATGCTACAGCAGGCGCTGGTTGAGCAGGACGGCTATCGCTGGCTGGATTCCCCGCCCGCCACGCTCAGCGCCAGCCAACACCGCCCAGCCTACGGCTCGGACGGCGATTATTATTCCAAACCCAACCGTGAAACCATCTTTCAGGCGGCATATGGCCTGATGCGCGAGTCTGACCCCACGCGGTTTCCGGAGATCGTTTAAGGAGGGAACATGGCCACACAACTCACCGCGCCGCGCATGGGGGAAGGCGTTGAAGAATTGACCCTGGTCAAATGGCTGAAAGAGGAAGGCGATCCGGTTCGGGAGAACGAGTCCATCCTCGAAGTCGAGACCGACAAAGTTGTCACCGAGCTGCCCAGCCCGGCTTCGGGCGTGGTTCTCAAGCGCCTGGTGGAGGAAGGGCTGCCCGTCAAGGTCGGCGACCTGCTGGCTTGGATCGGCGAGCCTGGGGAAGAGATATCCGCCGCTGAAATACATCAGGGTGATGCGCCAATAAATAATTCTGCTGTAGAGACACGGCATGCCGTGTCTCTACAGAATTCTCAAGGGGAAGAGATATCTCGCGTAACCGCGCAGGAGCGCGGTTCGGAAGCCCCTGAGATGGTAGGGGCGGACAGTGTCCGCCCGGAACTTGCCATGGATAAATCGCCTGAAAAATCCGCACGCGACACCTTCCTCTCACCGCTGGTCAAACGCATGTTGGCCGAGAATCACCTCGACCCCAACCAGATCGTAGGTACCGGCCAGAACGGCCGCATCACCAAGCAGGACGTGCTGGCCTATTTGGATACGCAGAAAAATGTAGGGGCGCACGGCCGTGCGCCCCTACCAGAAACCTTAAAAATTCAGGAATCCACAGCAACTAAAGAAAGGCCACTACCTGCTCTCCACCCTCTCTCCAGCATCCGGCGTACTATCGCGCAGCGCATGATGGAATCGCTCAACACTTCCGCACACGTTCTGACCGTCATGGAAGCCGACCTCTCGCGCGTGGAAGCCCACCGCAAGCTCAACAAGCCGCTCTTCGCCCAGGACGGCGCGCGCTTGACACTCACCGCCTATTTCGTGGCTGCCATCACCGCCGCGCTCAAGACCAATCCCAAAGTCAACTCCTCCTGGACCGATGACGGGCTGCTGATCCACCCCGAGATCAACGTGGGAATAGCTGTCTCGCTCGGCGAGGAAGGGCTGATCGTACCGGTCATCAAGAATGCCGATACCCTCTCCTTGCTGGGCATCGCCCGCCAGGTGAATGACCTGGCCGAGCGCGCCCGCGCCAAGAAGCTCAAACCCGAGGAAGTGCGCGGCGGGACCTTCTCACTCACCAACCACGGCATGTCCGGGTCGCTCTTTGCCTCGCCCATCATCACCCAGCCGCAGGTCGGCATCCTCGGCACCGGTCTGGTGCAGAAGCGCGCGGTGGTGCTGACCGATGAACAGGGCAATGACTCCATCGCCATCCGCCCCATGGTATATCTCTCCTTCGTCTTCGACCACCGCGTACTGGACGGCGAGGGCGCGGATAATTTTCTTAGGAAGGTGAAAGAAACACTGGAAGGTTGGAGCTGACCTAGTGATTTCATAAAAATTGGACTTTACCTTTACATTGTAGGTGAGGCTGTCCCAAAAGGGCAGCCTTTTTTGCTCAAAGGGGAAAACTTTAATAAAATATAGGAATGAGAAAAACCAACAACAAAGTCATCTTCAAACCTTATGCCATGGGACAAGCCATGCTGCTGCCGCCCAACCTAGAAGAATTGATA
>Ga0209164_1004023_pt1 | contig 13500 bp, 12 predicted proteins | sample MTBNYHSulfiMetaG_FD_187458 | JGI IMG/M metagenome (GOLD analysis project Ga0209164, IMG submission 187458) | Enrichment culture microbial communities from rom New York Harbor, USA that are MTBE-degrading - MTBE-NYH (New York Harbor Sulfidogenic)... | ecosystem: Environmental > Aquatic > Marine >...
GCGGGGCTTGACGATGCGCACGTCCGGTCCCTGCATCTCCAGGGGCATGCTGACGGTGAGGGTGGCGGGGGGGCTTTCTGCTCCGTGTTGGTCGGTGGCTTTGACGGTGATGGTGTAGGTGCCGTCGCTGTCCCAGGCGTGGGAGGCCTGGGCCTGTTGGCCGGAGTCGTGCATGGGGGTGCAGACGTCGGTGCCGTCGCCCCATTCGAAGCAGTAGAAGACCTGGTCTCCGTCGGGGTCGGTGGTTACGGCGGTGTAGGTGTAGGTGGTGCCGGTGTCTCCGTTGGCGGGGCCGGTCAGGGTGGGCTGGGCCGGAGGATTGTTCAGGGCGGCGGATGCGGGATCCTCCAGGGAGAAGGCCAGGGCGGAGGGAATGACCAGAGCGGTCAGAACAACTATGGCCAGTGCTTGTTTCATGGTCTCACCTCAGAAGTTAATGACGTACATCCTTAATGAACTTTGTTCCCAGTTTCCCCAGGTGTCATAGGCGATGACCTCCAGGGTGTGACCGCCGAATGTTCCCTCGTACACGAAGGAATATGGGCCCTTCTGCACCGTGGCCAGAAGTTCGCCGCATACCATGAACTCCACCCTCTGGACGCCGGATTCGTCGGTAGCCGTGGCATTGACCGTGATGCTCCCGATGATGATGGCGCTGTCGAAGGGAGTGGCCAGGAGCTCGCGGTCCATAAGGTAAATGGTCCCCTCCGTGGGCCGGTCGATGGACACCTGCGGCGGGGTGAAGTCTCCCTCCTCCTGGTTGGTGATGGACACATCGATAACCAGCTGGCCGTTGTCCCACTGGCTGGAAAGAGTCAGCTCCAATTCGTGCACATCGGCGGTGAGGGCGCTGCCTATGGCATTGCGGTAGCGGGTCTGGTCTTCGTAGCCTCCCACGATGACCCGTCGCCCGCCGTCAAAGAAACAGCTGGGATACCCGGCTAGGTTGTAGTCCTCCACCCGCTGAGCGGCCAGGTCGTTTTTGTCGGCCACCATGGCCACGAAATAAAAGGGAAAATCATGGGACTGGTAGACACCGTACAGGGCCCTGGACATGGCAGGGCAGTAGCGGCACCAGGTGGCGGTAATTTTTTCCGCGAACACCGTATGGGTATACGTCTCGTTTTCAAAGCTGCTCTCCGTTTCCCCGGGGCGCACCGCCGCAGCCGCATCCACGTAGTGGGCGTCAAACGGGTTGCTGAAGGGAGGATTGGCGTAGCCGGTTCGAATCTGGGGGTTGAACACCGCAGCCATCACCATGAGGTTGTCCTGATCAACGTCACCATAGCCGGCGGCGGCCGCATCCCAGGTGATGGATTCCTCCCACGTGTCACCAAAGGGAATGGACAACTGCTCGTTGAAGGCGTAATCCAGGAAACCAAAGTGGTAGGGGTCGCCCTCGTAGTCGTTCCAGCGGGACACCGGCTCCACCACGTAGAGGCGCAGGACGCCGGCATAGGAGCCACTGTCTCCGTTGGCGGGGCCGGTCAGCGGGGCAGGTGCAGGACTGTCGAGGGTGAAAGCCAGGGCCGAGGGAACGACCAGGGCAGTCAGAACAGCTATGGCCAGTGCTTGTTTCATGGTGCCACTTCTCTATGCCCCCTCCAGGGAGGGATACACCAGAGTGGCTGCGGTCTGGTCGGTGAACTGGGCCAGGAAGCGGCTGGGCTTGGGCATGTCCCAGGGGTTCTTCTGCAGGTGGGGCATCCAGTGGGCGACGGACCCCACGATTTGTATGTTCTCCATGTCGATGTCGCCGTAGGTGTTGCCGGCGTGGTCCTCCTTGCCGTCAAAGGTGGCGGTCTCCGTGTAGGTCTCCCCTGCCGGAATGGACACGTACTTGTTGAGGGCAAAGTCCAGCAGGGCATAGGGAATGGGGTCCCCGTCTTCGTCGTTCCAGCGGGAAACAATCTCGGTTACATACACCCGCAGATGGCCAACATACGTGCTGGACTCCCGGTTGGTAATGCTCACCGTAATGGCTATCTCGGCGTTGCCCGCCCATAGCGCATTGATGTCCATCTCCAGCTCGTGCACGTCCCGCTGGGCCACCTCGTTGATGGCGGCGCCGTAGGCATTGACGTTGTCGGCCACCTTGTAGCCGCCGTCCAGGTACAGCATGGGGATGTAGGCGGCGCTGAGCCACCGGGCGCGCTTGACCGCCACGGGGTTCACCACCGGGTCGCTGTCGATGACCAGGGTCACGAAATGGAAGGGATACTCACCCGTCTCGTACAGGTCGGAGATGGCATGCTCCGCCCGGGGGCAGTTGGGGCACCAGGTGGTGGACAGCATTTCGGCCAGCACGAAGTGGGTGTCCTCGTTCATCTCCAGGGGCATGCTGACGGTGAGGGTGGCGGGGGGGCTTTCTGCTCCGTGTTGGTCGGTGGCTTTGACGGTGATGGTGTAGGTGCCGTCGCTGTCCCAGGCGTGGGAGGCCTGGGCCGGCTGGCCGGAGTCGTGCATGGGGGTGCAGACGTCGGTGCCGTCGCCCCATTCGAAGCAGTAGAAGACCTGGTCTCCGTCGGGGTCGGTGGTTACGGCGGTGTAGGTGTAGGTGGTGCCGGTGTCTCCGTTGGCGGGGCCGGTCAGGGTGGGCTGGGCCGGAGGATTGTTGAGCAGGGCAGTAGACGCCTCAGGACCGCGCTCGTCGATACCTATCTGCAGCGCCAGCACCGAGGGAAGGACCAGCGCTACCAAAACTCCTATGGATAGTGCCTTTTTCATGGTTATCACTGACCACTATATTCAATGCCGGTATTAATATTTAACTATCGTTAAACACAGGTTAACCCAAAATTAAAAAAACATATACACAGACATCTATTTAAAGTATTAATGCAAGAAAAACGCTCCGATGCCCTATGGAAGTTTCACGATCGTCTTCTTAGGGTGGGCACCCGCTCGGAGCAGACCTGGCAGACGTACCGCATAGCCGTCGAGCAATTCGCCGAGGTGCTGGGCATGTCGGCCACGGACATAGTCACCGCCGTCCAGAGCGGCCACGACCCCTATGCCCTCATAGACACCTTCGTGGGGGATTTGCTCTCCCGGGACCGATCGCCGCAGACCATCAAGGTCTATGTGGCTGGGGTCAAAAAATTCTTCGAGGCCAACGGCATCTACATCCACCCCAAAGAGCTCAAGGCCAAAGTGGAGATGCCCACGCCCAAATCCCGGAGCCACGACCGCATCCCCACCGAGGAAGAACTCAAGCTGGTGTTCAACGTCCTCGACCTCCGGGGCCGAGCGCTCATGGCCCTGCTGGTCAGCAGCGGCATGCGCATAGGGGCCGCTATCAAGATAACGCTCCGGGACATCCACTTCGACGAGCAGATAACGTGGATAAACCTCCGGGCCGCCTACACCAAGGGCAAAACCCCCCGCATCGTGTTCATCAGCGACGAAGCCACCGCCGTCCTCCAGCAGTACATCGAGAGCGAGAAGCGGAGGGGCCGGTTCCAGAGCGAGGATGAGAGGGTGTTCAGCGTCTCCCCGTACACGGCGTGGTACATCCTCCATAACGCCTTCAAAAACGCCAACCTCATGGGCGGGAAAGAGCATGGCCGGTACGACCTCCACCCGCACAGCCTCCGCAAGTATTTCCGCACCATGCTGGCGGTCGCCGGGATGCCGGAGAGCTTCACGGACATGCTCATGGGCCATAAGCGCTACCTCGACGAGAGCTACCTGCGGGCCAACACGGAGATGCTGGCCCAGGAATACCACAAGGCCATGCCCAAACTCACCATCTCCACGCCGGTCAAGAAGGAAACCAAGTTCGACAAGCTGCTCCAGATGGCTACGTCGCTGGGCATCTCCGAGGAGGAGCTGCGGGAGTACGTGGTGGAGAGATTCTTCCACGCCCAGATATACGTCCCCGCCGAGGGGGAGGAACTACCCGAGGGGGGCATAGACGTGCTGGAGCTGGCCTATGCCATCTTCCCGGAGGAGGTAGAACGCCTGTTCAAGGAGATGGTCACCAAGAAACTCCAAGGCACCAACAACCCCGGCACCGTCCAAAAGGTGGTGGAGGAAGAACAACTGGAGGACTACTTAGCCAAGGGCTACAAGGTCGAAAACGTGCTGCCCAGCGGGCGCATCGTGGTGGCAATGTAGAGGGCCTACCACCCTCGGCTATACCACAGTATCCGTCCCTCGTGCCCTCCACCATGAGATAGCCCAGGTGGTCACCGATAGACGGCAGGGATATGCCAATCCCTCGGAGTTTGTAAAGGAGGCCGTCCGGCTGCACGTGGAGCGGGTGGTCAGGTCCACCTTGGAGGGATTGCTGGTCTCAAAAATTTATTGTAAATCATCTAACCATCCAGCGTTTACATCGAGTTTCCTCGTGAAGATCTTCCCTAATTTTCTGACATCTTCGGCCTGATGATATTTTAACACGATGTCATCATTCAGAATCCCGATGATCTCTATTTTGCCGGTTTTATGGGACATGACATAGCGAAACCTCTTGCTATGCCCGTTCAGTTTTTTCTTTGCCTCTTCAACAATTGTATATCCTTGGTAGAGGGGAACCTGAAACTGTGTTTTTACCCGTTTGACGGGTCTGCACTGGAAAACGTAATACGGGATGATACCCCTGTTGACAAGTCTATTTTGCAGCTCAGCTAGCGTGTCAGGATCATCATTCACTCCTTTCAGTAACACCGTTTGATTGCTGATAAGCGTACCTGCTTGAGACAATACGGCTACTGCTTCTGTGGCCTGGGTGGTAATCTCTGTGGGGTGATTGAATTGTGTAACAATGTATATTTTTTTAGTCCCGCATGCATACGTTGTCAGCGCTTTTTGCAGTTCCTCATCCTCGATGATCCGCATAGGAAAGGTAACAGGTATTCTTGTCCCAAATCTGATAAAATCGAGATGGGGGATCGCTGATACCTTTTCTAAAAATTTACGTATAGTCGAGGTTTCCAACATAAAGGGGTCCCCACCGGTGATGAGGACATTATTAATCTCGGGGTGGCTTTTGATGTATTTTACCGCCTGGCTAAAGTTATGGATTATTTCTTCTGTCGATAATCCCACGAGCCTTTTTCTAAAACAATGTCTACAATAGGTGGCACATTTGTTGGTCGCTAAAATCAACGCTGTTTGTGGGTATTTATGCTGAAGCCCTGGCAGTTTTGTACGCTCCTTTTCTCCACTGGTGTCATACGACCCCCTGAGACTCAGTTCATCAAGAGAAGGAATAGCCATCTTCCTAATGGGATCAGAGGGATCATCCCAGTCAATCAATGACAAATAATACCGGGTTACACTCATGGGATGTCTAGCAACCACATGATTGAGGAGATAACGCTCTTTACGAGTTAAATCAACGTACTCCTGCAGATGCTCGATAGTGGTGAGATTGTTTTTGAGTTCATGTTTCCACGGCATAATACCTCCATCTGCCTACCACCCCTGCCAAACTACTTACGACAAGATGCGTGAAGCCATTTTATGCAGACAATAATACTCTAACCGAACGACTGTTTATAAAAGTATTGCTGACAGCTTTATTCTGAAAGCGGCAGATAGTTGCTGGGCAGGTACTGCCGCGAAAAAAGGAAAGGATTAAGAGAGTCTGAGCTGTCTATAAAAGCGTTTGTTTGTAGCGGCAGGACGTGTGGCTCAGGTGGCAGTTGTCCACAAGTCCATGCCATTCTTTTCACCTGCTGTGCTACTGCGAGATTCATTCTTTTTAGAGATTTTCCCATCCCAGATGAGGAACAGCTCCCATTTGGATTAAATCACTTTCGAAACGTTCCGGGATGAAGCCTTATAAAGTCAAGGATTCCTTCAGCTATATCTCGCCAATTGTTGTTACTAAAAAAATGGTGGCAACCATCGTACAACCGGTATTCTGCATGGTATTTCTCAGCTATCCTTTTCACCAATTCAGGGGAACATATTCTATCCTTTGTTGTCGCAATGAAAAGAAGGGGGCAGTTTATCTTCGTTTCATCTACCGCTATCTTGTTTCTCCCCAGTTCATGCGTAACAATGGCTGATTCCTTTTCCAATTTTTCATAAATCTTTCTCGCCTCCTCTTCTTCTATTCCAACCAGCATGTATTTTCTCACATACTGATAGTCTATTTTAAACGGCTTTCCCCTCATTACTTTTAGTGCGTACTTAGCAGAGGCGAGCACAATGTCACCACGAAACTTCACTCCCTTGGGGGCTGCAGGGCAGATGGCAACGCCACCCTTTATACGTGTTTCCTCCGCTACTTTCTGGACAATCAAACCACCCATTGAATGTCCAATCACTATGTCGTCTTCTGTCACCATCGACTTTACTTTATTGACATAATCCTGAATACGAGTTTTCCTCAAATCTAATCCTTCTCTTAAGTTTACTGCTGTACATGAAAAATGCCTCTCATTAAAATAAGTGATAAGAGGATGCCACACCTCAGCATTGCCTAACATCCCATGAACGAAAATCAGCACAATCAAAAAGGATGATAGCATTTAAATAACTTAGTGCCTCACTCATGGGCTTCATCCCGAAACTATCGTAACAACTTTTTGGAGAAGCAACAACCGCTTCGTGCTCTTTAAGTCAAGCAGTTGGCTGGGTAAGGGCGGGTCATAAGGCACATAGACAGGAGGATGCTGTTCCGAACGATGCCCTGGCGATATTTTTATAATACAGCAGACATTGTAGTATATACGGAGGTCCAATGGGAAAGGTTCTAGCGATGACAGCAACCTCGGTATTGCTGGCAACGGTATTTTTGATTCCAGGTAGTTGGTCCACGATGAGCATTGACACTGGTGAGCAGCGCATAGCGGAGAGTCCCGTCTCGCAAAACCTGGTTGATATCGAGGTCTTGTTCGTTCCCGCTGTACCCTTCCTTCAGATGCCGTCCATCGACCTCATGGTGGGAAACGGCATGGTCCATGGACTGTTTCTGGCATCGAACCGGCTCGTGACTACCACCGTGGCCATGGGTTTTTTCAAATGGGTTCCCCCGGGCTGGATAGCCCTCGACCTGGTGTGCACGCACATCGTCGTAACCGTGGTAGACTGGGAGGGATCTATGGTGGACCACCATGAGGTCACCGGTCCCAGCGGGTTTCTCTTTTCCAATAACTGGTATGGCACGGCAACCCTGGACCGTCCACGGTTATCGACAGGTCCGTTCTTCTTTGTCTTCATAGAGATATACGGCAACTACGAATAGAGAAAAAACCTCCGGTGGGGAGGGATACTTCGCACCCTTGCGACTCCGTCTGCACTGGTTAAAGGTCGTCAAAATAGATCGGGGCTAAGAGGTCTTCCCTCCAAAATATTTTTGACTATCCCCCGGAAGGCAGGAAACCCCACGGTCCGGGGGATGACCTCTTTCACCCCGGCTTTTTTCATCTGTTCAGCCCGCCAAGTGTGGAACGATGCGGTGAATCCATATATCACAGCGTCGGGATCCATCTGCATTATCCGTCTGGCCACCTCCACACCATCCATACTGGGGAGTTTGAGATTCAGGATGACCAGGTGGGGCGTGTTTTCCTCCTTCGTCAATCTGGCGTACAGTGCAACGCCTTCCTCTCCGCTCAAAGCGGGATACACCTCCACCTCCAGCGGGGAAAGGTACAGGTGAATCAATTCCTGTATGGCCTGCTCGTCATCTATCACCAGCAGTCTTTTACTCATGGATTTCCCCCTTGGTGACCACATTTTCCACCACCTTCTCTATTCTTTCCACCGCCTGATGAATGACCTTGAGATTCCTCCGCTGATGTTCCTCCACCTCGTTCATCACCAACTCCAGGTACCCTTTGGCGATACACAGGGGATTGAAAAAATAGTGGGCGGTCTGGGCTTTAAACTGCCTCTCCACCTCCAGGGCCCTCTCCAATTCCCGCTCCGCTCTCTTCCACTCCGTGATATCCAGATTGACACTCACGCTCCCCGCAAACGTCCCGTTGATGACCAGAGGAACCGCCGAAACCAGCAAATATTTGAGCTCCCCCTGCCGGGTATAGACCGTCAACTCATACCGACTGGGCGTATCCCTCCTCCGGGAGTTAACCTCCGACTCCAGGATTTCCCTCCCCTCCTCGTCCACAAAATCAAACATGGTTTTCCCCAGCAGCTCCTCCTTAGTTTCATAGCCCAACATAGTGGCGAAGGCCTCGTTGACGAACACCATCCGCTCGTTCGTATCATCAATACAGATTCCCTCCTGAGCCAGCTCCACGATGGTGGAATACTTATCTGCCACCTCCTGCAACGATTCCTCGGTCGTCTTGAGATCCGTCACGTCCCTCAAGATGGTTATCACCCGGTCTGTTCTCCCGGTTTCTGTCTGGATAGGAATTTTGGTGGTCACCGTATAGATGGTTTCCCCGTAGTATTCCGTCCACTCCTCCGTTTTCAGGGGTTTACCCGTGGAAAAAACTTTCTTGTATTCCTCATCCGCCCCGGTTTCCCTGAGGAAAGGGAACACCTGGTAGAGATTTTTACCCACCACCTCGTCCCTCTTCAGCCTCCCCCGGGACAATTTTTCAATAGCCCGGTTCACAAACAACACCGTCATATCCCGGTCTACAACGTGCACCACCTCATCCAAATTATCGAGTATGACCTCGTGAAGATCCATCTTCACTCATCATTCAGCTCTTCTATAAAAGAGCTTCGAAATTTTCCGAGAGGGTTGTCCATATTCTACCTAAAATACGGATCATCCCTGATGCCCTCCACTTTCCTTAGAAGATTTCCCCGAGCTCACCTAGCAATCCAACTGCGATAGAGAAGATAGATGAAGATATGCGCCATGGGCTAACCCACCCGAAAAAAAAGAAAACCAGGAGGTAGGACATCAACTGGCCACGATTTCCTGCCACTGCTCGCCGCAGAATACGCAGGTTACCTCGTTCGCTCCGTTCCGTTTTTCGTAGTAGAAGACACCCTGGCAGTTGAGGCACATGGTGGTTTCCAGATAACCTTCGTCGTTGGAGCGCTTGAGAAATGGAAACCCGGTTTTCTGGCTGATGACGACCTTGTATCCGTCGGGCAGCGGCACTGCGGTTCCCTTCTCGCTTTTTTTAGCGAAATAGTAATGGCCCCGCTGTGAGTGATACAGCGTGTACCCGTTTTTCTTGTAGGGCAGGCCTTGGATGACATTGAAGATGTTGTAGGCTTCCATGCCGATGAGCGAGTAGCCGGGCACCATGACCAGCAGGAAAAACCCGGGTGGGGTATGCACGAACAGGGAAAGATACCCGAGGCGGGGTATCTTGGCGTAGAGCGTCCAGCCGAACAGCTTCATGGTAGGCACTTTTCCGACGAGCTGGTCGCCGGAGACGAGTGACGTGTCGTTGTCCTCGTTCGCATCTCCCTTGGTCTGAAAAAATGTCTGGTTGTCCTCTTTTATGACGTTGATGCAGCGATGGGTGATGGTGATTGACTGCTGTTGGAAACTGATGATGTCGCCGACGTCGATATCCTCGGCGTTCGCATCTGCCACGTATACCATGTCGCCAACGTGCAAGGTGGGCCGCATCGAGCCGGATTTGACCATATACCAACGGGACGACTGACTGGCCACGGGCAAAAGAACGAAGCTCAGAAAGAACACGCTTACTAGGCAGATGAGTACGATGTTAACTATTCTAGCTTTTTTCATGCAATCCTCTCTTCTATGGACTGCCTTCGCTGGCAGTTATATTGTTTCCCCTGCTTTTTTCATGGTCGCTCAGCCCGGCTCCGCCGTTGTGGGTTTGCTCTGCACAGAATTCCAAGTCGAAGGTGACCACGGCGTATTTTTCCGCGGAGAGATGGAAGCTCATGATAAGGATGTAATCCGTGCAGGGTATGAATGCCGGGATGGTGGCCGGTGTGGTCAGATAATACCAGGTGTTGTTCATCATTCTGAGGGTTATATGCTGGTCCAGAGACTGGATGACAAATATCCGGTCGCTGGATGTATCGACTATGGACAAGTCTGTTTGTATGCTGTCCAGCAGACACCCGGCCGACATGTCTGGGGTGAAGCAGAACATGATGTGGCTGAGCCCGCTTTTTTTTGCTTTGGCGATGCTTTCGGCCTCGAAGGTGAACATGTAACCCTGCTTGCTAACCAGTCGGACCGTGTAGGTGTGGATGGGGCCGTCCTTGCCGTCATGATAGACGTCGTACGTTTCTCCGACGGCGGTAAAGGTAAAATATTCTTCTCCCGCCCCGGTTTTGACCTCGCAGGTCACGGGAAGTGAGCCGTTAATGAAGGTAACCACGAAGGTGTCGGTCATCCCCACGCTGTAGAGGTCGTCTTCGCCCAGAGGCCATAGGGCGTCCTGAAACTTGACACAGGCCTCTTTGGCCTCGTAGTCGTAGGTGGTCAGTGAGTCGTTTGACCGGGGCACATCAATGCTCCCGTTTTTTTCTGGCTGGCCATAGGTGTGCACCACGCTGTTGTCAGGAATCGGCCAGGTGCAGGTGGCATTGGCCAGGCGGAATCTCACCAGTCCGGGGTTGCTGCAGTCAGTTAGATGTAATACGATGTCCTGGTAGCAGGTTTGCTCAGGTGCCATGTTGTCTATGGCGACCAGCGGCCCATGGAGGGGGTTGTTGCCGTTTACCTCCAGGTCCATAATTCCTGTATCTACAACGTCCGTTCTATTTTCTACATCTGAAAAAAAAGATGCAGTATCAATTAAAAATGATGCACTAATACTTATTGCGAGAATAGCAAGGAGGATATTTTTTGTCATGTTGATGCTCGTCATGCGTGTTAAAGAGATAAAGAGGGGAAGAGATATTTTGCCTTCAACGGGGGGTATGACTTCAGTCGGGTCTTCCGTAGCCGGGTAGCACTGTTCCTGGGGGTGGGGGCAGTTGGTCTCCTTCAATCTGCTGGGCTACGAACTCGATGTCGAAGATAACACGGTCGCTCTGTCCCCAGTTCTCCACGCTTGCGTCGAGGTGGTAGCTCTGTATGACGATGAGAGTCTCGCATGGAGATATCGTTCCTAGGTAAATGTACTTACATTCGACGCCATTATTGCCTGTCAGCATGAATCCTTCGTCCTCGGTAATTTCCTGTATAAGTTCGGCTATTTCAGCATGCGCATAGTTGGGCTTCGCCATGTCTACAAGAGGTTCGGTCCAGGTGAATGCCTCGGGGGTAGAGAGGTACTGGGTGCCGAAGTTGTAAAAGCCGCTGCCTATAGAAATATATAACGCCCAGTGGAAATCGTCGACGAGTTTGCATTTGCTGATTGCAACAGTAAATTCTCCAGTCGGATTACTGCTATGCTTTCTTTCTCCTGTGCATTCTACCCAATCGAGATCACTCACCGGTGTATTGTCATCGCTTGAGTGCCATCCAAACCAGCCGTCCTCTATGGTTGGTCCCCAGGGGCTGTATAGCCACATGCCATGGGGGAAATCACCTGTAGCTCCGTCATTGTTGTGTATCTGATACTCTGGACCGTTTCCATCGCCATCACGAGCTATGATTAGTGCTACGTTCATGCAGCCGTCACCTGGGTCATCATCGGTGGGAAAGTCTATGCTCCATTTTACATGGCAATCCCCGTCAGTTACATCTATGGTAATGGGATGTTCATTTCCTTCTTTATCTAAGGCAGTCACAGTGCCTGACCAGCTGTATCCTAGCGTCCGGTACACCATCATGTCGTAGTGTATCCAGTTGCTAAGTTTCCAAGTGTCGCTGCCGGGGTGAGCATTGTAATATTCTCTTTCAGGTTCTACGATGCCGTTCTCTCTGTTTTCAACATTGGCTATGTGCTTCCACACTTCGCAGGGATTGCTTCCATCGTTGTGTACTTTTGTACACGTATATCCGGTCTGGCAGGGTTTCAGCTCGAGATCCCCCTCCAGGGTTGTCACCTGCTGCCCGCTTGCGGGATTCACGCTAATGTCGATAGTTCCAGCGGTGAATATGTTCCGCCTGCTGGTCTCCGTGTCGCTGAAGTAGGAGTGCGTTCCCACGGTCATTAGAGATGCAACAACGGCCATGACCAGGATGCTTCCCACAATGCTTTTTATTTTTTTGTCCATTTTTCCTCACCTTTGTTTTTGTAGCCCTCCCGGGTGGGCACGTGCGCTGTGGCTTTGTGTTCCGCCCGGGCCGTCGGTTTCCCTCCGCCTCCTGCACCTTCGCTCCAAAAGTCTAAGCAATCCGGCACTAAAGCGATTATGAAGGTTAGATATGTAGGTACCGTTCACAAAAAATAAATATGGCCAGAATCAGTCCTTATTCTCGCTCGCTGTTCCCGCTCACGCCAGCATTTTGGACACTTCGCTCATTTTGCCCAGCAACGCCATGCCCTTGGGCGTGGTGATAAAAATACCTCCCTGTTCCCCCCGGCGCCACTGGAGATATTCGTTTTTGAGCGCATACCACAGATATTTTTTGATGCTCTCCGAGTTGAGATTGGCCTTCTGCAGGAGATGGGTTTTCTTGGCCCCGTTTATCGCGTTCTGAAGAATGTCGGCCAGAATAGAATGGCTATCTCGCTTTTGGGTCAAGCCGTCCGGTCCATGCAGCTCCTGCTGTACCTGGGCCATGTACAGGGCGAAGTCCACATATGAGCGGAAGTTGGCGGCCAGTTCTTCCAGGCTGTTAAAACACTTGGACAGGTAATCTATGACCCCCTTTTTGAAAGCGGCAGATGCCACCTCTTCGCTTCCCTGTCCGGTGAGCATCACCACCGGGGAGGTGATACGCTCTTCGTGCAGTTTGTCCAATATGGCCAGCCCGTCATAATCAGGCAGCCTGTAATCTAAAAAGATGAGGTCGAACGACTTCCGGCGGAGTATTTTTAGTGCCTCCTGGCCAGTGGAAGCCCAGTGAATGTCCATCTTTATGTGCATAGTCCGCTTCATGACAGTCTGAAATAAGATAAATGCTTCTGGGTCATCCTCGATATAGAGGATACGTATGGCTTCCTCCCCTGTCATGAAACCTCCCTTTCCAGTCCAGGTCTTACTTGTATACTGTATTAATAATATATATATTTCTACTGTATATATAAACATTGTGAATGACTTGTCTCTTGGTCCGTCTGAAGTTCTACCCATAGGGAAGTGTCGTGCACGCTGCACCATACACTTGGCCCTCATCATGTAGACAAGCTCTGACTTCAGACTCTGAACTCTATCTTTTAATAGTAGCCAAAAAGAATGAAAGTAGTACATTACCAAAATAATTTTTGTTTTTGCAAAAGTTAGGCCAAAACCCCAGTTAATTACTAGTTAACCATTACCTAACTATCGTTAAGCGGCGTTAAGCCGGGGTTGCCGCGGTGGGGGATGCGGCCTGGGCCAAACTGCTAAGATATTCTCACAGGTTCTCTATTCCCAGTTCCTCTTTTGGTTTGCCGGCCTCGGCCAGGACTTCCTCTGCCACGTAGATGGGGCAGCCCTCCCGCGCTGCCAGGGCGATGCAGTCGCTGGGGCGGGCGTCCATGACGATGTCCTGGCTCTCGCCGTCCCGGAAGCATTCTATGTGCAGCT
>Ga0209164_1004024_pt1 | contig 13499 bp, 13 predicted proteins | sample MTBNYHSulfiMetaG_FD_187458 | JGI IMG/M metagenome (GOLD analysis project Ga0209164, IMG submission 187458) | Enrichment culture microbial communities from rom New York Harbor, USA that are MTBE-degrading - MTBE-NYH (New York Harbor Sulfidogenic)... | ecosystem: Environmental > Aquatic > Marine >...
CTTGACCCCCCGGCTCAAACACAGCAGGGTGATCCCGGCCGCCAGGACCGCTCCCCCTTGAAAGCCTCCCCCGGGGGAAAGATGCCCGTGGGAGATCAGGTAGCAGCCGAACAGGAGAATGAAGGGCACCAGCTTGCGGGAGACGATGTCCACGAGCTCGGAGTCTTTCACTGCTTGCCCGCCTGGAGAACCATGACGCCCGCCACGGCCAGGAACAGCACCACCGTCTCCCCGAGGGTGTCGAAGGCCCGGTAGCCGAGGTAGATCGACGAAACGAGGTTGACCGAGCCGGTCTGTTCCATGCCGCGGTGCACGAAGTGATCTCGCAGCGCACCCGGGGCCGGTGCGATCTGCCGGACCCCGTAGAGCAGCACGGCGCCCAGGGCCAGCACCAGGGCCAGCGACGCGAGGGTTCGCTTCACGACTCCCTCCGCTCGGTCTTTCCGATCACCCACACGAAGATCACGGTGGCCACCCCGGCGCCCACCGCCGCCTCGGCGATGGCCACGTCGGGAGCGTGGAGCAGGTAGAACAGCAGGGCCGCGAGGAGGCTGTAGACCGCCAGTGCGATCACGGCGCTGATCAGGTCCTTGAACTGCAGGGCCAGGATGCCTAGTACCACGAGGAGGAGGAGAATGATCTCGATCACGGCCTCCGCTCCCGCCGCCGCCAGGGCAGCACTCCCCGCTTCCAGGCCCGGCGGCCGATGATGTGGGCGGTCACCGGCCCGGTCAGGAGGAAGAAGAGGGCGATCACGACGATCCGGCCCGTCAACACGCTGAAGCCCTCCAGCAGCATGCAGGCGATGAACACCGACACGACCGTGGTGGTGCTGCACTTGGCCGAAGCGTGGAGCCGGGTGTAGAGGTCCGGGAACCGGAGCACTCCGAGGTTCCCGACCAGTCCGAAGAAGATGCCGAGGGCGAGAAAGGCGGCCACGGCCCAGATCACGACGGCTCTCCCTTTTCCAGGTGGCGCGCTACGGCCAGAATTCCGATGTAGCCCAGAATGGCGTACACGAGAGCCACGTCCAGGTAGATGGCCTGCTTCTGGCGAACCGCCAGTACTACCAGGATGGCCAGGACCTGGGAGGCCGCCAGATTCAGGCCGATCAGGCGGTCTTCCGGGGTGGGTCCGATCACGACCCGCACCACGCTGAGCGCCGTGATGCCGACCAGGGTGTACACCGCCAGGTCCAGGATCAGCTTCACATCCATACGCGCCTCAGCCAGGTTTCGAAATGCCCCTTGATCAGCTCGCCCGCGTAGTGAGAATGCCCGGTCCGGGCGTCCAGCCAGTGCACGATCAGGTGATCCTCGTCCAGATCCAGGGTGACCGTCCCCGGGGTCAGGGTGATGGCGTTGGCCAGGACGGCCCTGGCCAGGTCGTACTTGAGACGGGTGCGAAAGTGCACGATCCGGGGATTGATCCGGCCGGTGAGCACCTGCCAGGCGACCCGGAAGCTGGCGGCATAGATCTTCCAGAGAATCACGAAGGCAAACGCCAGGAGGAAGTACAGCCGGGGCAGCAGGGAGCGCCGGGCGGCCTCGTGCTCTTCGATGAAGTAGCGATAGGTGGCCAGGGCCACCAGCAGGGCGAACACTCCGCCCAGGAACAGGGAATAGGGAGCCAGGCTGCCCGTGAACAGCAGCCAGCCGGCGAACAGGTAGACCGAGGTCATGATCACCCGGGCGATCTTCCACTTCCGGGATACGTCCACGGACTCCTACGCCTCCTCTTCCCGGGCCCGCAGCAGGTCGAGCACCTCCTGCGGCTCCTCGGCGCTCATCAAGCCCCGGCGGAAGTCGGGATCCCGCAGCAGCCTGGCCAGGCGGCTGAGCAGCTGAAGGTGGGAGACCTCACGGCCCCTCGGCCCTGCCAGCAGGAAGATGAGCTGCACGGGTTTGCGGTCGATGGAGTCGAAGGGCAGCCCCTCGGGCTTCCGACCGAAGGCCATCAGGGTTTCCCCCAGGCCGGCGAGCATCGCATGGGGGATGGCGATCCCGTCCCCCACTCCGGTGGAGGTGAGCCTCTCCCGCGCCAGGAGCGCCCTGGTCAACTCTTCGGGACTCTCGATGCGTCCGGCTCTGGCCAGGAGCTCGACCAGCTCGGCCAGGGCTTCCTCCTTCTTTCGGGCTTTCACCGCCAGCTCGATGCAGCCTGGGTCCAGGATTTGCCACAGGGTTCCCTGCCCGCGGGTGCTCATGCTTCGCCCTCCTCCCGTCGTAGTCCCCGGGCGTAGTCCACCGGCAGGGTGAACAGGATACCCGTCCCGGGCTGGGAGAGATCCCCGCACACCCCCTCGAGCAGGCCCTCGAGCTTCCGGACCTTCTCATCGCGATCCACCACGGAGAAGATGGTCTTGTTGTAGGGCTTGTTGCCCTTCATGTACTCCTTGAAGCCGGCAAAGAGGGGCACTTCGTAGGTGAGCAGCCGGCCCATCCCCTCGGAGTCCAGGACCGTGGCGCCCGGGACCTGGGCTTCCAGGAAGGCTTCCAGCACTTCGTCGAGGAGCTCTTCTCGGTTGAGGACGAACACCACCAGCTTCATGGGACGCTCCCCAGAGTACCCCATCGGCAGGGCGGCGTCAAAGGCGCGGCTCGCGTCGTGCCAGCACGCCGTACAGGCGCTTGATGGCCGTGTAGGTCCCGGGGCGCACGATCAGGCGGAAGAGGGCTGCCTGGAATCTGCCGCTGGCCCCGGGGATCAGCTCCCGGCGCCCCCGGAACAGCGCCCGCAGGCTCATCTCGGCGCAGGCCGGCGCAGCCAGCAGGTGGCGGCGCACGAAGCCCGGGACGAACACGCCGCTCTCTTGGAAGAGCCTGGTTCGCACACCGCCAGGGAGCACGCAGGTCACGGTGACGCCCCGGGGCTTCCAGTCACAGTGAAGCACCGTGGAGAAGTGACGGAGGTAGCTCTTGGCCGAGCCGTAGGTCATGGAGGCGGGGTCGGGGAACAGGGCCGAGATCGAGGAAACGTTGAGTATGAAACCCCTCCTCCGCCGGATCATGTCCGCTCCGAGGAGCAGGCAGAGCTGCGTAGGGGTAAGCACGTGCAGGGCGAGGGTCGCGGCTACGGCGGGCGGCTCCTCCAGCTCCCGCTCCGCCACCAGGTAATCGCCGGCGGCGTTGATCAGCACCTCCACCTCCAGGCCCTGCTCCCGGCAGTGCCTGGCGAGGACCTGGGCCGCGTCGGGGCGGGAGAGGTCCTGGACCCGCATGAGGACCCGGACCGGATAGGCGCCGGCCAGCCGCCGTTGGGCCCTGTGGAGCTCGGGAGCGTTCTCGCTGACCAGAAGCAGGTCGTAGCCGCGCCGTGCCAGTCCCTCGGCCAGTGCCTCCCCGATCCCGGAGGAGGCGCCGGTCACCAGAGCCAAGCGGGAACAGCTCGCGGCCCTGGGGTCGCGCCGGGTCATGGGAGCCCCGTTATCCGCACGGTCAGGAGCTCCTCCCGGTCGCAGGAGGCGGCGATGGCCGCCAGCCCCGAATAGGAGCGGTACTCCTCTGGGAGCCTGGATGGGGAGCCCAGCCCCAGTCCCCTGGCGGGGTTCAGAAAAACGCTCGAGCGCCCCTCGTCCCGGTGGCCGAGCACCGAGGCCACGCTCATCGGATTGACGGCTGCCGCGATGTTCTCCCGTCCCTGGATCAGGTAGCCCAGACCCTGCCCCAGCCACTGCTCTTCCTGGGTCGGGGCCATTGCCCGCCGCGGGGGGCTCAGCCAGGGCAAGGGGTTTGCCGAGGGCTGGATCACGATCCGGCATCCGAGGCGGTCCAGGAGCTGGACCGCCTGCTCGTGGAAGCCGTCCAGGCACAGGAGAATCCCGATCGGCCCCAGGTCCGTGTGGTAGAGGTTCAGATCACGGGGACTGCCGGGGAGCACGCCCAGGCGGCGCTCGACAGGCAGGGGGTGAAGCTTCCGGGTCCAGCCGAGGATCGTGCCCCGGGGGCTGATCAGGCAGGAGGTGTTGTACACTCCCCTGCCGGTCAGGTGCGGGCCCCGGCGGGTTTCCCAGTCGAAGGGCGGGAGCAGGGAGCTGCCGGGGCAGACGTAGGCTCCCAGGCGGCGGGCCGCCTCCCGGAAGGGCCCGATCCAGGCCTCGAGGCTTTCCTGCCAGTCGAGCCGGATCAGGGGGGAGATCCCCCGGCCGGTCGCCAGGCCCCCGAGCATCCCCAGTGGATGGCGCAGGAACAGCAGGGTCGCCAGGGCGGGAAGCGAAGCGGGGGAGCGACCCTTCAGGAGCGGGACCCACAGCCCGGTGAGCTCCGGGTATACCACGAGCCGCCGGGCGGAGCGGGATTCCGGCATCCCGGCAGAGAGCCGGAGGACCTTGTCCCTGAACGCCTCGGGGCTGTGGTAGTCCCGTTCCGTGAAGCATGCCTGGACCAGGGTGACCGTGAGCTCGCCGGAGCGTTCGCTGCGCATGGGGCATACCTTACGGGACCGAAGGGCGTGCTGTCAATTTTGCGCCGCGCCCCCCGGTGGCGGCTGGTGCGACCGCTGGAATCGCACTATACTCGGGCCCATCATGAAGCGAGTGAGCGTGGCCATTCTCGGGTGCGGCAACCGCGGCCTGGAGGCTTACGGATGCTGGCTGGCTGCCCACCCCGAGACCGTCCGGGTGACCGCCCTGGCGGACCCGAGGCGCGAGCGTCTCGAGCGGGCCCGCCGCCTGTTCCCGGACATCCCCGCAGGCCAGATGTACCCGGACTGGCGGCGGTTCCTGGATTCCCCCCGCCTGGCCGACGGGGTCGTCCTGGCCACCCAGGACCGTCTGCATGCCGAGCCGGCCGTGTCCTGCCTGCAGAAGGGGTACCATCTCCTGCTGGAGAAGCCCATGGCCCCCGAGGAGGAGGAGTGCCGGCGGATCGTCCGAGAGGCGGTCTCTGCCGGGTGCCTGTTCGCGGTGGCTCACGTGCTGCGCTACGCCCCCCACTTCCGGACGATCCGCCGGCTGATCGACGAGGGAGCGGTGGGGGAGGTGGTGGCGATTCAGCACGCCGAAGACGTGGGCTACTGGCACCAGGCCCACTCCTTCGTGCGGGGCAACTGGGCGCGGGAGACGGAAGCCTCGTTCATGCTCCTGGCCAAGAGCTGCCACGATGTGGACCTGCTGCGCTACTACACGGGTCGGCGCTGCCTGAGGGTGCACTCCTTCGGAAGCCTCACGCACTTCCGCCCGGAGAACCGGCCTGCCGAGGCGGCCGGGGCCAAGCGATGCCTGGACTGCCCTTTCGAGCCCCGCTGCCCCTACTCGGCGCTCAAGATCTACCACCGGGATCGCCTGAGCCGGGGAGCGCTGGGCTGGCCCCTGCACGTGGTCACGCATGATCTCTCCGAGGAGGGCCTGCTCCGGGCCCTGCGGGAGGGGCCGTACGGGGTCTGCGTCTACTGCGCCGGAAATGACGTGGTGGACCACCAGGTGGTCAACCTGGAGTACGAGGGAGGGGCGACCGCCGCCTTCACCATGAGCGCCTTCAACGAGGGGGGGCGGAGGACCGTGATCCACGGCACCCGGGGCCTGATCCGGTCGGAAGAGGGCGCCGGAATCCGGGTGCTCGATTTTCTGAGCGACTGCTGGCGGGAGGTGGCCGTGCCGGAGATTTCCGGACCCGGGGTCCTGCACAGCGGGGGAGACGCCGCCCTGATGGAAGCCTGGACGGCGGCCCTGCGCACGGGAGACCCGGGCTCGATCGTCTCCGGTCCGGAAGAGTCGCTGGAAACCCACCTGACCACCTTCGCCGCGGAGCGCTCCCGTCGCCGGGGGACCGTGGAGCCGATTCCCTACTGAGCCGCCGGGGCCTCCCCGGGATCCTCGCCCGGGCTCCGCGGACCGATCACCCCGAGCTCGGCGCCGACCCGGACGAAGGCATCCACGGCTTGCCGGAGGTCCTCCCGCGAGTGGGCGGCGGAGAGCTGCACCCGGATGCGGGCCTTGCCCCGGGGAACCACGGGGTATGCAAAGCCGATCACGTAGATCCCCTCCTCCAGCAGGCGGTCGGCCATGCGCAGGGCCAGGGGCTCTTCGTACAGCATGATCGGCACGATGGCGGTCTGTCCGGGAACGATCGTGAAGCCCGCAGCCTGGATTTGCTCCCTGAACCACCGGGCGTTGTCCAGGGTCTTCCGGCCCAGGCCCGGTGAGCGCTCGAGCAGGTCCAGGACTTTGAGGGTTCCGCCGACCACGGCCGGGGCCAGGGTGTTGGAGAAGAGGTAGGGGCGGGAGCGCTGGCGCAGCAGCGCGATCAGCTCCCTTCGCCCGGAGGTGCAGCCCCCGGAGGCGCCGCCCAGGGCCTTGCCGAAGGTGGTGGTGAGCAGATCCACCCGCCCTTCCACGCCGCAGGCTTCCGGAGTCCCGCGGCCCCGGGGGCCGATGTAGCCGGTGGCGTGGGAGTCGTCGACCATGACCAGGGCATCGTGCCTGTCCGCCAGCTCGCAGATCCCCCGGAGGTCGGCGACGTCCCCGTCCATGGAGAATACCCCGTCGGTCGAGATCAGGCGCCGCCGCCGCTCACCCGCCTCCTCGAGGCAGCGCTGCAGATCGGCCATGTCGGAGTGCCTGTAGCGCAGGCGCTGGGCCTTGCACAGCCGCACCCCGTCGATGATCGAAGCGTGGTTGAGCTCGTCGGAGATGATCGCATCCTCCTCCCCGAGAAGCGGCTCGAAGAGCCCGCCGTTGGCGTCGAAGCAGGCCGCGTAGAGCAGGGTGTCTTCGGTGCCCAGGAAGCGGGAGACCCGCTCCTCCAGCTCCCGGTGTATGGCCTGGGTGCCGCAGATGAAGCGCACCGAGGACAGGCCGAAGCCCCAGCGGCGCATGGTCCTGGAGGCAGCCCGTACCACTGCGGGGTGGCTGGCCAGGCCCAGGTAGTTGTTGGCGCAGAAGTTCAGGACCCGGCGGGCAGTCCCGTCGGGGCGGCGGACCTCGATCCGGGCTCCCTGGGGCCCGGCGATGATCCGCTCGCGCTTGTACAGCCCTTGCCGCTCGAGCTCCTCGAGACGACCCTGTATTTCTTCCTTCAGGTTCCCGAACATCTCACGACTCCTTCCGCTGCAGCTGGCCCAGCATGTCCCGGGTCATGGCGTCGAGGTCGTACCGGGGATCCCAGCCCCACTCGACCCGGGCGGCGTAGTCTTCCAGGTTGTTCGGCCAGGAGTTGGCCAGGGCCTGGCGCACCGGGTCGACCTGGTAGGCGATCTCGAACTCCGGGATGTAGCGGCGGATGTAGGCGGCCACGTCCTCGGGACAGAAGCTCATGGCGCTGAGGTTGAAGGCGTTGCGGTGGCGCAGGCGTACGGGGTTGGCTTCCATGAGGGTTACCGCCGCCTCGAGGGCGTCGGGCATGTAGATCATGTCCAGGTAGGTGTCCCCGGCCAGAAAGCAGGTGTAGCGGCGCTCCCGGATGGCGGCGTGGTAGATCTCCACCGCGTAGTCGGTGGTGCCTCCGCCCGGCGGGGTCACGTGGCTGATGATCCCGGGGTAGCGCACCCCCCGGGTGTCCACCCCGTACTTGTGGTGGTAGTAGTCGCAGAGCAGCTCGCCGGTGACCTTGCTGACCCCGTAGATCGAGGTCGGCCGCTGGATCGTGTCCTGGGGGGTGAAGTCCTTGGGGGTGTTGGGCCCGAAGGCGGCGATCGAGCTGGGGGTGAACACCGCGCAGCCGGTTTCCCGGGCCACTTCGAGAACCGCGTACAGGCCGCCGACGTTCACGTCCCAGGCGGCCTGGGGGTTCGCTTCCCCGGTGGCCGAGAGCAGCGCCGCCAGGTGATAGATCGTGTCGACGCGGTGGCGGCGGATGATCGCGGCCACCTCTCTGCCGGAGCGGCAGTCCAGGCGGTAGAAGGGACCGCCTCTGCGGGCCTTTGCGCCGCCCTCATCCCGCAGGTCCGTGGCCACGACGTTGTCGCCGCCGTAGCGCTCCCGCAGAAACGGGCCCAGCTCCGAGCCCAGCTGTCCCAGGGCGCCGGTCACCAGGATTCGCTTCACGGCGAGCCCTCTCTTGACAGGCGACTCGTGTTCAGTATAATGAACATCTATCCATTATAGTGGACGAGAGAGATTTGTCAACGCCGCAGGTCAAGAGATCAGGGAGGAACGCCATGGAACCGGTACAGCCGCCCTCTGTCGGGCGCAACATCCAGAAGATCCGCAAGGAGCAGCAGCTGACCCTGGGAGTGCTGGCCGAGAGAAGCGGCGTGTCCAAGGCCATGCTCTCCCAGATCGAGTCGGAGAAGGTGAACCCGACCGTGGCCACGGTCTGGAAGATCGCCCGGGGACTGGAGGTCGAGCTCGACGAGCTGCTGAAAGGGGCGCAAGCCCGGGTGCGCAAGTTCCTGGTGGCCCGGCAGCAGGAGCACACCACCCTGGACGGTCCGCAAGGCGCACCGCGCATCGAGGTGCTCTCCCCCCTGGCCATGGCCGAAGACCTGGAGATCTACCTCCTCGCCTTCGAGCCGGGGGCCGTGCTCCGCTCCTCCCCCCACGCTCCTCAGACCGAGGAGTACCTGACCGTGATCGAGGGGAAGGTGAGAGTGCGCGCCGGGGACAAGGCGAGCGACCTCGAGGCCGGGGACTTCATCATCTACGCCTGCGACGTGGAGCACACCATCGAGAACCTGGCCGAGGGTCTCTCCCGGGTGCACATGATCGTGCGCTTCGTTCGGCGGCAGTGGGAGTGAGGCCCCGGCGGATGAAAAGACTCAAGAGACTGAAGCCGGCCCCTCCGTTGCGTCGGCCGCCTCCTCCAGGCGGCGGATCAGGTACGGCCGCAGGGTGTGAAGTGAGACGATCTCGTCGATCGAACCCACCGCCTTGGCGCGCTCGACCGAGTGCACCTGGTCGAAGTGCCGGGCCAGCTCCGCCTGCTTCTCCGCGTAGACCTTCTGGAACAGCTCGTCGTAGTCCTTCTGGTAGAATGCCCGGCCGTCGGTGAGGCGCCGGCGCGCCTCGACCACCCGCGGGTCGGCGTTGGCCCGCTTGTGCACCTCGCTGGGAAACACCACCGCCGCGGCCGGTGCCCCGCCGATCACCGACGCGTATGCCCCCTCCAGGGCCACGGCGCTCAAGGCAGGGTTCAGGGCCTTGGAGAATACGACGTAGGCGCCGCCGTGGTAGCGGGCGGTGACCACGAACAGGATCGGGCCCTGGAAGTTGACGACGGCCCGCCCGATCTCGGCGCCGTACTCCAGCTGGAGCTTGCGCAGGGACTCCGGGGAGCCGTCGAAGCCGGACAGGTTGGCCAGGATCACCAGGGGCAGGCGGGCGCTGAAGGCATTGATGGCCCGGGCGATCTTCTTGGAAGAAAGGGGAAAGAGGGTGCCGCCGGTCCAGCTCTCCGGCCCGTCGTGCGGGATCTCCCCGAGGCGAACCAGGGGGCGGCTTTCGATGCCGATCAGGCCCACCGGGAATCCCCCGAGGCGGGCTTCCCAGGTGATGGCGTTCTCGGCGTCCTTCATCTCACCCCAGCGCTCGAGGACCGGGCCGTCCCGATCGACCAGGGCCTTCATGACCTGCCGCATGTCGAAGGGCTTCTTGCGCTCGGGGTTGGCCTGGCCGGAGAAGATGTCCCCGATGGTGGCGAAGCCCTGCCCCAGCGGGTCCTGGTAGGCTTCGGCGGCCACGTCGCGATCCAGCGGATCCTCCGACGCCGCCCGGGCCGGAAAGCGAGCGCCCGGAGAGCGACAGGTGAGCTCGTAGTGGCGAAGCAGGGCCATGTAGGCCTCGTACAGGTCCTTCGCCCGCAGCTGGGCCTGACCGTTGGGGCCCATGATCCTCTGCACGCCCCCGATGCCGAGGTTGTCTTCCGCCGAGACGCTGCCGGAGAAGTCCAGGGCCTTCTTGCCGGTCAGGAGCATGGCCGCCTCTTCGGTCATGATCAGGATGCCCCGGGTGTGCATGAGCATGGTCGCCTCGGCGTTCCAGTAGGACTGGGCGCCGATGTTGATCCCCGCGACTATGACGTTGATCTCCCCGCCCCGTTGGGTGAACTCCACGATCCTCCGCAGCGCCCGGGCCGTCCAGTCCAGGTTTTCGGTGCCGCTGTCCATGTCGATGCGGGCCCCGGCGGAGACCGGCAGCCACTCCACCGGCAGGCCGCGCTCCTCGGCCAGCTCGAGGGCGGCTATGAGGCGGCGGCATTCCCCTTCGGCCAGGGAGCCCATGTCCGCGGTGGGATCGGAGAGCACCAGGACCCGGCGCAGCCCTTCGGGCAGGAAGGGCGGATAGTGGGTGATGAGGCCGAAGATCAGGTTGGCCGCGTTCCGGCCTGCCGCGCGTCCCTTCACCGAGACCGTGCGCTGAGCCCCCGTCGCCTCGTCCACCTCGATGTCGAACTCCTCGAACTCCCCCCGGGGAAAGGGCTGGCGGACGGGCACCCCGACACGGGTGATCATCTTCAGGATTTCGTACGGGTAGAGAGCGCCGCGCTGCCGCGCCCGGACCACCTTGGCGACGTAGGCGTCCATGGGCAAGAGCGGCTCCTCGGAGGGCGCGCGCCCGCGCAGGGTGAAGCTCGACCCCGAGATGTTCTCGAACAGGAGCTCGACCTCTTCGGTGAGCGGCCCGGGGGGGTCGCTCGAGGCGGCCGGGCCCCGGGCCGCCGGTCTCCGGGAGTACACGACGATCTTCTCCAGCCCCAGGTCTGCCGTGCGTGCGGCCAGCCGCGCGGCGTACTCCCGGTTCTGCTCGAGGGTGGTGTTGAGCACTGTGTTCAGGTGAATGACGATCCGGTTCCACATGAGCCGGTGCTTGCGCCGTCCCTGCTCGGCCCGCATGGCGTATACCGCCTCCATGAACACGCTTTCCAGGGCCACCATGCGCTGGATTCGCCCCTGCTCGTCCCGCTGCACCCGGGAGGAGGGCACCTCCACCAGAGCCACCAGGCGCTCGTCCCGCGGGTTCTCCCGGGCCTGCAGGTGCAGGAGATACACCGACTCGCTGGCGTACAGGAGCTCCTGGTCGAAGTGCACGAGCCTCCGCAGCCGCAGCTCCCGATAGCTTCGCGGGTTGATCCCCCGGCGGTTGGGGTCCTCCCGCCAGCGCCCCTCGGCATCCGGGGCAAAGGTGGCAAAGCGTTCCCGCCCGTCGGGACGCAGGAAACCCAGGGCCGCCCAGCGTGCCGGAAGCGGGTTGTCTGCAAGCGCCTGGCTCAGGGTCTGCTCCTGCTCCTGGTCCCCGGGCTGCCCCGGGACCAGCAGGACCACCTCGGGAGGGGTTGCTGCGGACCCGCAGAGCGCCGCCAGGCCGGCCAGCAGCGCGGCAAAGCCCTCCGGGGCCACCGCGGCCACCAGGGTCTCGACGGTCTCCGCGGGCTCCGCGGGGCGGCGACCCCGGGCTCTGCGGGAGCGGGATCCGCCCCTCCCGGCGGCTCCGGCGCCCCCCGGGGCAATCGTGCCGGCCCGGACCCGGTACACGGCCTGCCCGCCGGCCTCCACGACCTCGCCCCGGACGAAACTCCGGTCGCGGGTGAAGCGCCGCCCGAGGATCTCGAGGGCCAGCTCGCTTTCCGCCGGGCTGCCCCGCAGGACGGTGTCGATCAGGTCCCCGGAAACGTGGTGTCCGGTGTTCACCAGGGTATCCACCAGGCGGCCGTAGATCCTCGCCTCGTCCCTGTGGCGGGCCAAGAGCGCCAGGATCTTGCCGACCTTCTCCTGCTTTTCCTTCTTCCAGCTCTCCAGGACCTGCCGGTCGATGAGCTGGTAGCGGGCGTTGATGGCGGCGTCGCTCAACGAGGGGTTCTGGAGCTGGCTCAGGAAGGCGACCTCGTCGAGGCGGTCGGCCACCACCCGCTGCTGCCCCGCGGGCAGGGGGAAGCGCTGCAGGGCGAACAGGGAGGCGCGCAGGAGCTCCTGTTTGCCCTCCGCCTCGGCGTGGGACTTGTACACCCGCAGGAGCGCGGCGGTCCGTTCGTCATCCGTGGCGCGCTCCGGGAGGTACCAGCGCAGCGCCCGGCGGAGGCTGGACACGAAGGCCTCCGGGAGCCCTTTCTCCCGCTCGGCCTGTCGGCGGAAGTAGTGGGAGAGAAGCTCCTGGAACGAGGCGGGCCGAGTGAGCTCTTCAGGACTGACCGGGGCGCCGGCGAACAGGCGCTCGATGTCCGCGTAGGCCTCCACGGCGGCGGCGATCTGGGCGCTGAAGCGCACCTGCAGCTCCGGGTGCTCCGCGGCCAGGCCCAGCATCTTCTGCAGCGCCGCCTGTCCCGGCTGGTCGTGATCGTAGCCCAGGAAGTGGGCCTGGTACTCCTGCTCCAGGACGCTCCACTGCTCGTCCCCGGTGCGCTCCGGCGGGCCCCCCGGAGCAGGGCACTCCCCCACGCCGAGCGGCTCCGGGGCGGCGTCTTTCCCCGCCGGGGGTTCCGCCGACTCCATCACGAGCAGGGCCTGGCCGGCGGCCACCTGTTCTCCGGGACGCACCCGGAGCTCCCGGACCGTTCCCGTTTCCGGAGCCGCCACGACCATTTCCATCTTCATGGCTTCCAGAACCACGAGGACCTCGCCCTTTCCCACGCCCTGGGCCTCCCGTACCGGCAGGGACAGCACCAGACCCGGAGAGGGTGCCCGGATGGTGCCTCCGGTGTCCAGCTCGACCTGGTACGGGATCCCATCGACCTCGATCAGGAGGCGATCTCCGCGCTCGACGCTCTGTATGACGTGCCGCGCGTCTCCGGCCATGAACAGAGCTTCCTGCTCCCGGGGCAGGTAGGATACGGCCTGGAGGGCGTCGCCCGATTTGACGTGGTAGCGGTGGATCCCCACCGCCTGGACCAGGAAGCGGTGGTGCCGCCCCCGGGCCTTGAGGCCGACTTCGAGCCCGGAGGACACGGTGATGCTCCGGGGATAGCCGCCGGCCATGAGCTGCTGCTGGAAGTTGGCCAGCTCCTCGCGCGAGCTCTTGAGGTACTGCTCGATGGCGGCGGCGCCCAGGGCGACGGCCCAGCGGCTTCGGCTGATCAGATCGGTGCCCCGCCCCAGGAGCTCCTCCACGTAGCCGGTGTGGACCCCCCCCGCCTGTACTTCCGGCTGGCGCAGGAGCTCGATCAGAAAGGCCCGGTTGCTCGTCCCACCTCGAATCTTGAGCCGCATTTCCCGCAGCGCCCGCTGCAGGCGTGCCAGAGCCATGAGGCGGTTGGGTGCGAAGGCGATGATCTTGGCGATCATGGAGTCGAACTCCGGCGGGATGTCGCTGCCCTGCTCCACCCCGGAGTCCACCCGGATCCCGGGACCGGAGGGCATGGAAAGGCGGTCCACGCGTCCGGGTGCGGGAGAAAAGCCCCGCTCGGGGTCCTCGGCGTTCAAGCGAGCCTCTACCGCCACGCCCTGCCGCCGCGGGGGTTCGTCCGAGATCCTGCCCCCCAGGGCGACGTGGATCTGTCCCTGGACCAGGTCCACGCCGTAGGCCTGCTCGGTGATGGGATGCTCGACCTGCAGGCGGGTGTTGACCTCCATGAAATAGAAGCCGTGCTGGCTCGTCGCCCCGTCGTCCCCGCCCCCGCCCCCGCCGGCGCCCC
>Ga0209164_1004025_pt1 | contig 13494 bp, 14 predicted proteins | sample MTBNYHSulfiMetaG_FD_187458 | JGI IMG/M metagenome (GOLD analysis project Ga0209164, IMG submission 187458) | Enrichment culture microbial communities from rom New York Harbor, USA that are MTBE-degrading - MTBE-NYH (New York Harbor Sulfidogenic)... | ecosystem: Environmental > Aquatic > Marine >...
GATGAAGTTTCCCCGGAAGCAATACAGAATTGCTGCTTGGGACCGCTCTTTGCTTTTAGAGGCTAATTATATTTGATCAAAGTAAATTCAATAACCCTTTTAAATCGATAAGGAGGAGTTCAGCATGAATAAAAAGAAACTCTTGGTAATCAGCAGCATCCTGGGAATTTTGGTTTTTGCCTGTTACGCCCTGGGAATGACGGTATTTGACCCGAAAAATTATTCTGCAAACATTGTCACCAAAGCAAACAGCATAAAACAGGCAGCGTATCAGGTCGAAATGGTAGCCAAACAAACCCAGATGGTGCTTAACCAGATCCAACAGCTTAAAAACGACGCTACCAATTTATTGCAATTAAACGTAGCGCTTACGAACCCTTTCTATAATAGCGTGGAAAATATTAACAGCCAAATCCGGCAAATCAAAGGCATCGGTTATAGCGCAACGGGCTTGCCGGATAAATATTACAACATTTTTTCCGACATTTCTTTTGCGGCACAACCCAAAAGCCCATCTCAAATTGATCAAGTTCTTTTAAATCAGAAAATGGCCGTTCGGGAAGAAATTTTTAACGCCATGTATTCTCAATCGGCTCTGATTACCGAATCAAATAACGGCATCAAGGAACTTAACGCCATAATGGTAAAATCCCGAGCCGCCCAGGGAAACCTTGAAGCAACTCAAGCCTGCAACGAACTTCTGGCGCAGTTGATATCTCAAAACATCAAAACCCAACAAATGATCGCCATTAACAGCCGGATGCTTGCCGCTCAAAATGCGCAGATGCAGGGCATAGAATACTCAGCTTTGGAAAAGCACAAATGGAGTATGGAAAATTATAACAAACCATCAACCGTAAGCCCTAAACCAATTTGGGAAAATTAATAAAGAATCATTTTTCTCAAAGGAGATTTTCGTAATGAAAAAATTACTCAAATTGTTCGTTCTAATTTTAATTTGCGCCGCAGTCTTCTCTTTCTCCGGCTGCAGTAAAAACCATAAGCTTTCAAGCAAAGAAAAAGCTTTGATTGAAAAAGCAGTAGAGCATAGGAATCAACTGACCGAAGATGAAGAAGCGGAGTTTATTGTTATGCTTTCAGAAAATAACTATGCCGCTAATTATTACGGCAACAAAAAAGCTGAATGGGAGACCAGAAATATCGGCAAACCATCAACCGTAAGCCCTAAACCAATTTGGGAAAATTAATAAAAGAGGAAAACGAGCATGGATACTGGTATTTTAACCGCTACACTTAATAAATTTTCATCGGTGATCTCGCTCGGATTTGCCTCCGTGCTGCCTGACGCTCTTCACCTTATGAACTACTTTGTCGTGATTGAAATCGTTGTCCTTGGTGTTTTTTGGGCGTTAGGGAAGGGGGATATTATTGTTGACGCCATCAGGAAGCTCACCCTGATAGGATTTTTTTTATTTGTCCTGTCTAACATGAAAACCCTATCTTTTGCTATCCTGAAATCGTTTGCCAAAATCGGACTCGCTGGCGGGGGAGGTTCTGTGACGGCAAATGATTTATTTGACCCTTCAAAAATAATTAATTTTGGCCTTGAAGCATGTAAACCCATTTTAAATGCTCATTCAAGCCTCCTTGAATTCTTCGTAGTCCCTTATGATAGTTTTGTCAAGCTGTTTGCTTGTTTTATCATCTTGCTTTCTTATGCGTTAATTGCCTTACAATTATTCATTACCGTTTTGGAATTTAATATTTTAGCGGTTGCGGGAATGATACTGATTCCCTTTTCCATTTTTAAACCTCTGTCGTGGCTCGGGGAACGGGCAATTGGGGCGATTTTTTCCATGGGTGTAAAAATGATGGTTTTAGCTTTTGTCATCAGCCTTTCTTACAATACGTTACAAACCCTTTCCCTTCCTTTTGATACAACAACAGATATGGTCTTAACCGTTATGGTAATGTCCGGGATTATTGCTCTCCTCTGCTGGCATGCTCCCTCAATAGCCGCACAGTTTATTTCCGGGTCGCCGACTTTATCTTTTCAATCGTTTGTGGCGCCTGCCGTTGCCGGAGCCATGTTGGCGGCAACTGTCGGAGCAAGAGCCGGAGGAACAACCGCAAGAATGGTTAATGAATATAAAGCTGCTACCGCAAAGGCAGAAAATCCGAGTCCGAAGAAAAAACTTACCAATCTTGATTAGGAGAATTAACAGATATGAAATTTAAACCGACAAGCGAGCCAGAAACCCCTTACCAGCGGGCTAAGCAAGAATTCGACGATTATATAGGAAATGCGAGGGTTCAATCCAGAAATTGGCGGTTCGCGTTTTTTTGTTCGCTTATCCTTCTCTTGTTAACAATAGCCGGTCTTATTGCGGTTGCGATGCAAATAAAAATTGCTCCCTATATTGTCGAAATTGGCCCTGCCGGGGCGGTAAATGTGGTTGCCAAAGCCGAAAAGAACTACCAGCCAAGCCAGGCCGCCACAAAATATTTTGTGAGCCAGTTTGTTACGCGGATTCGTTCTATCCCTGTTGATCCTATTGTTCTGAGAAATAATTTTTTGACTGCCTATAATTTTGTAACCCCTACCGGCAAGAATACCCTTAACGCCTATGCCAAGGAAAGGGACCCTTTTAAAACTCTCGGGCAAAAAGCGGTTTCTGTTTCGATAAATTCAGTCGTTAAACTTAGCGAAAACAGCTACCAGGTCAATTGGGTTGAACAGGAGTATTCAACAGCTGGAGCCGCCGCAGAGCAAAAAAATTATACCGGGGTTTTCAATCTTGCTCTTATTTTGCCCAAAGACGAAAAAACTTTATTTAACAACCCCCTGGGAATCTATGTTGATTTTTTTAATATTTCAAAAATGAGTTAGAGGAGAAAAATGAAAAACATCCATCGCGTAATTATTTCCATTATTTTAACTATCTGCCTTACCTCTTGCGCAACCGCCCCCACGGAAACAATAACTCCCGCAAAAGATATAACGCCGCCAAAGCCGGTGGAGGAAACTATCATCAAACCTGAACGGGCAACCACTGAACAGGTTGCTTTATCAGCAACCAAAGAAAAACTTGTCGAGATACCCAAACAACCTGCTTCGAGTTCAAAAACCGAAAACCTGTCAACTGCCGACGTGATTAAAGCCGCCCAAAAAAAAGCCTCGCAACGCCCGACCAAGGAAAGGTCTTTAAACGCAATAACTATGTACGATTACATTGAAGGAGCTTTATACAAAGTTATCTGCGCCCCCGACCACGTAACCGACGTTATTCTTCAACCCGGAGAAGTTTTAACGAGCCAGCCTGCCGGGGGTGATACGGTTCGTTGGGTTGTTGGTGTTACCAACGCCAAATCCGGCCCTGAAAAAACCTATCACGTTCTTATCCAGCCGATGCTTCCGGGGCTAAGCACAAATATGATTTTAGCGACTGACAAACACCTTTACCATTTGGAATTGGTAAGCCGACAGGAAACCTATCAGACCGCCCTATCGTGGCGATATCCCCAGGAAGAGCTTGCCAAAGCCAATCAAAAAAAAGTAGAAGAAGAAAACCGGGAGATCGCCCAAATTAATATTTCAAATATCAATTTCAACTACAAAATCGACGGGAAGGCCGCATGGAAGCCGATCAGGGTATTTGATGACGGCCAAAAAACGTATCTGGAATTTCCGGCCGGCATTCAACAAGGCGAACTCCCGCCCCTTTTTATCGTCTCCAAAGACAGCGAAAACCAGTTGGTCAATTACCGATATCGAAACAACTACTATATCGTTGACCGGCTTTTCGAAAAGGCCTTGCTGCAGATCGGAAATAAAAAGTCTGAAAAAGTGTACATTACCCGGCTCAACCACAATTGCGACACATCGAGGTGAAAAATGTTTGATAGAATCCGAGAATATCCCACCGATATAAAAAAAATAAACAAGAAGTTAATAGTAACGGTTATTGGAACCGCGTTACTTTTGACGGTAATATTTTTGGGAATGGAAACAGAAAAAAAACACCCTTCATCCAAAAATCCTAAATTAAATTCCCTTCCCCCGCAGGACGAACAAACCAGCGCGGAATTTTTGAACAGCCTTCCAAAAGACTACGGATTTTTAAAAAACTTGGGGGAAAAGAAGGAAAGGACCCCATTGGTTGATTCCCCTCTTCCGGGGCCACCTTCTTTAACCCCCACTCAGACTCTGCCGGAAGTTACTCCTTCGCCACAAATGACTTCCTCCAAAACGTCTCCGCCGCCCCAAACTCCACCGGACGCGACCTATACCCAAAAGTCAAAAATCTTCTTTTCGGATAACCTGCAGGGGACAAGACAAACTGAGAAACCACCCCTTCAGGCGCAGCCGGTTGCCGCGGGCCTCAACCCAAACAGCGGCAATAATGCAGAAATTGCCGCCCTCGCCGCCTTAAATCAGGGATATCCAACCAATCAAGAAAAGCAGCAACAATATTTCGATCAGAAAACCGGGGCAAACAATACCTCTATTTACAATAGTCACACGGTTGAAGACCCTATATCTCCCTACCATGTTTTGGCCGGATCGATTTTGCCCGCCGCACTGATAACGGGATTAAATTCAGACTTGCCGGGGGAGGTAATCGCCCAGATCCGGGAAAACATCTACGACACCACCACCGGCAAAACGTTGTTAATACCCCAAGGGACAAAAATCATAGGAACCTATGACAATCAAATTAATTGGGGACAGGAAAGGGTTATGCAAATCTGGTCACGGCTCATTTTTCCGGATGGGTCGTCGCTGGTTCTGGATGGCAACGCAGGGGCCGATCTTGCCGGGAATTCCGGCCTGGCTGATAAAGTCAATAACCATTACGGGAAACTCGCTGGCGCGGTGCTTTTAAGCGCTTTTTTAAGTGTTGGATCGGAAACCTCCGGCGGCAATATCGAGGGATACAATCCCACAGTTAAGCAAAATGCTTTAAACGACCTGGGAAGTGACTTTAACAGATCGGGCCAAAAAATTGTGGAAAGGCAGCTTAACGTGGCCCCGACCATAGAGGTAAAGCCGGGCTTTCGATTTGTCGTCATGGTTAACCGGGATTTAATTTTAAGACCGTACAAATCGTCTTGAAAAAATTTCTTTTTCCTACATAATAATGGATGAAGGTCAGTACAGAAAATACGGTATACCTAATCAGGCTGATCTCATAATCGCATCCCATTATAATAGTGTTAAGGTTGCGGGGCACCCTGATTTTAAGGCCGCCAAAGCGGGGGGTGTAGCTGCGGCCGCCCGGCTGGTCGTGGACTTGGTCAAACCGAAAACGGTTGATCGAGTTCGTGACCAGGTTAAAGACGCCATTTTTGTGGCCCCCCACGCCATTGAGCAGACAGGGTACAATCAAATTCCCAACGCATTGGCAAACTACTATGCTGTTCTGACCGACGGCAAGGTAGATGATTCGATTATCCAGTCCTCAAAAGCCTATCATACCGGGGCGGGGGCGATGGAACGACTGATTTCGAGAGTCACGTTTGAGGGAGAGATAGAAAAAGGCCGACAGTATGTTCTTGTAGATGACGTGACCACGATGGGCGGGACGCTGGCCGAGTTAAACAATTTTATTTATCAGGGAGGCGGGGAGGTAGGCGGGATTGTAACCTTGACTAACGCATCGCGGGCGCATAACCTCGTTCCGCAAAAAAACCTCATCCAAGAAATTGAAAGGAGGTATGGCAATGAATGCAGACAACTCTTTGGAATCGAACCCAAAGCCCTCACGGCAGCGGAAGCCGGATATATCATCAGTTTCCGAAACGCTGAGTCCCTCAGAAAAAGAGCACTTAAGGCAGAACAAGAAAAAAGCGAACGCTTTCTTTCAAAAGGCCTTCAAGCATCTGAAAAAGAAATAACCTCTCTCTCCCCTTCCGAAAAAAACTATAAGCAGCACATGCTCGAACGTGGAATCGAGGTTCATTTCCCCGGAAAAACCCCTTTAAGGGGCTATTACATGGGGGAGAAAAACCTCGAAGGCCGAAGGTATTCCGTAATCGATTCCATCCCGAACCAGAATAATCGTATCTCTTATATGATCCCCTTTTCCGTTGAGCACAAAGATTTAATGAGGTTTAGGGCAGTGCAGTTTGACGGGGCAAAAATTCAATATTCCGTCTTCAAAAGTTTGGAAAAAAATTTGTCCGGCAAGGGATTGGAACGGTGAAAAGATTCCTTAATTTTGTTTTTTCGTTTTCCCTTGTCTTTTTAATTGACGCAAAACTTTTAAGTTATCGGGTTGTATTTCAGATAACCCCAAGCATGCCGAAAGGCGTCTATTGGATCGATAAAAATGCTCCCATAGATGTTGGTTCAATTATTTTATTTACTCCACCCCCTCAAGCCGACTGTCTCATAAAAGAAAGAAAATGGGGGCCGAAGAATTTGAAATTTCTTCTTATAAAACCGGTGGTGGCAAAACGAGGCGATCACGTTCTTATTCGAAAAGGTGAATTATATATAAACGGAACATTTTTGGGGCCGGTGCAAAAATTGGATTCTCAGGGGCTTCCACTCCCGGAGCTCCATTTGGATCATTTTCTTCTTGATGACGAATATTTCACTGTCTCCGGTTACGAAAAATCTTTTGACAGCCGTTATTTCGGGGTAATTAAAAAAGAATCTATTTTAGGGTCTGCTAAAAAAATCATCTAAAGGCCTTAATAGCCGGACCCCAGGGGCATCCGATGCGACAAACGTATGAAGGGTTTGAAACGTGGTTTAACGGGCTTTTAATGGCCCTAAAAATGTACTTCGTCATACTTACGTTTCTTATAGTCGTCCACCTTGTTTTTACAATTGCCGCAGTTATCATAGTGGTACCGCACAAGTCAATATCTGCCTGTTGTACATGGCTTCTCGCCAATACTCTCTGGCCTTCCGCAAAATTAAAATATACTAACCCCAATGGTTCCGTTGTATTTGTAACGGCTGGTTATCTCGCTTCCTTCCCGCCCCTTCAATCATTCGTTGTTTCTGAATTCTCGAAAATAAAAACCATCTTTTTTTATTGTTCATTCGTTTATTTTTTTTACTTTTTCATCCTTTCCAAATACAAAAAAAGAGCTTCCGAGCAATCCGCCAGGAAGTATGTCCGCGGAGCTAAAAAGATGGAGGGTGAGGAGTATTTTGTTGCCGCGAAAAAAAAGAAAGACCAATTGGATCTCCCGTTCGGGAAAATCAAAATGCCGGTTGCGGCTGAAACCGAGCACTGTTTTATTATCGGCCGCCCTTCAACCGGCAAAACAAACCTTTGTTGCCAGTTGATAGAACGCATTAAAGAGAGAAAAGACCGGGCCGTTGTCTATGATTTTAAATCCGACTACCTGACCAAGTTTTATAACCCGAAAGAAGACCTTATTTTTAATCCTCTCGATGCCCGTTCCTTGGGCTGGAATCTGTTTAACGAAATTGAAACGTTTATGGACGTGGACGCAATCACCAGCTCTTTGATCCCGCCAACGATTTCCAGCACTGATCCTTTCTGGAACGATGCCGCCCGCGATGTGCTGGCGGGCATTATACATTTTCTTTATAAAAATAATCACAAAACAAACCAATGGATTTGGGAGCTGGTAACCGCCGACGGCAACATTATTAATCAAAACCTTAAAAGCATACCGGAAGGACAGCGGGGTTACCGGTATATTGAAGACGCAAGTAGTAAACAAGCGCTGAGTGTTTTTTCAGTGATGATGCAGTATGCCAAGTGTTTTGAATTTATGGCAAAAAATGACGGTGATTTTACCCTGCAAAATTGGCTCGATTCCGGAAAAGGAATGATTTTTATAACCAACTACTCAAGCGTCCAGGACACATTAAGGCCGATTCTTTCCCTGTTTATTGACCTTCTTTCCCGAAAGCTTTTATCCATGCCGGATTCACGGGAGAGAAAAATCTTTTTTATTCTTGACGAATTTGGAACGCTGCAACGGTTAAGCTCCATCATCCGCCTTTTAACGCTTTCACGATCCAAAGGGGGTTCAGCGTTTATTGCCATTCAAGATTATGGTCAGATTGACCGGCTCTATTCCAAAGATCACCGCCAAAGCATTCTTAATGCGTGCGGTTCCGGGGTGGTTTTTTCTATGGCTGACCCGGTCTCAGCAGAGATAAGCTCCAGCAAGCTCGGAGAAATAGAATACTTCGAAACGGAAACCACGCATTCAATGGGTGTGAATACTTACCGGGACGGGATAAGCCTTTCCGAAAGAAAAAAACGGGAAAAGCTTTTCATGCCGTCTGAGTTAATGGATTTGGAGAAATTAACGGCAGTGGTTAAGTTTTCAGACTATGATCCGGTTATTTCAAAATTTTTTTATAAAAAATATCCCAACGTGGCGGAAGCTTTTGCCATGAGGAGTGATCTCCGCCTCCTGTCTGGAACGAATCAACCGGAAAACGGTTAGTTAATGCGAGAGTAACCGATAACTAAAAGGGAAAGGTATGGAACTTCAAAATTCCAGAAGTAAGAAAAAGGAACTGCACGGCCGGGTTCTGGATATGCTTTTTACCAGTTTTGGAAGAACAATCCAAAACCTGATTCAAGATAATGATGTGGTCGAAATTATGCTTAATCCCGATGGCTGCCTGTGGGTTGACCGGCTGAGTTCCGGGCGGTCTTTTACCGGCGAATACCTATCTGTTGAAGACGCTGAAAGGATCATTCGAATAGTAAGCTCTAAAACCGATACCACCTGCAACGCGGATAACCCGATTTTGTCCGCGGAGCTTCCCGGATCAGGGGAACGATTTCAGGGTATACTGCCGCCGGTCGTTCCCAGACCGACTTTTACGATCCGGAAAAAGGCGATCATGATATTTTCTCTTGATGACTATGTCAGGCAAGAGATTATGACCCAAAAGGCGGCAAATTTTTTAAAAACGAGTGTTCTGGAAAAAAAGAATATCCTTGTTGTCGGAGGCACCGGTTCAGGGAAAACAACCCTTGCAAACGCAATTCTGGCCGAAATTGCCGACAGGGAGGAACGCATTGTCATCATTGAGGATACAATAGAATTACAGTGCAAGGTTAAAGACTGCGTGTCTTTAAGGACGTGTGATGTTGCGGATATTACCGCGTGCATCAAGGCTACCATGAGACTGAGGCCGGATCGAATTATTGTGGGTGAGGTAAGAGGAGGTGAAGCGCTTGGGCTTTTAAAAGCCTGGAATACCGGCCACCCTGGCGGTCTTTCAACGGTGCACGCCAACGGCCCGGTGGAGGGCCTTATAAGGCTTGAACAGCTTATCCAGGAAGCAATCCCTATCATCCCCAAAATTCTTATTGCCAACACGGTTAACGTGATTGTCTTTATAAAAAGAAATGGCAACGGGAGGATTGTTGAAACAATCGCCACCGTAAAGGGGTTTAAGGACAACGAATATATTTTGGATTATTTATGAAAAAAAACGTTTCAACCTTTACCAGAAAAAAGGGGGTTGTTTTTCCCTCTTCCTTTTCTCCTCTTATCTCCGGTAAAGTTTATTCAGGTGACTGCTTTCCATAAAAGAGATTTTTATTGACTTTTATTCCGGTTTAGGTTAGAAAAGAAAAAAATATCAACCATATCAACCCAAAAAAGATAGGCAAAAATAAAAAAGGTGTCTTTAATGGGAAGAGTAAATTTTCATAAATTTAAGAGAATAAATCAAAAGGCCGCATCGCCTGGATGGAAAAGGCGGGGCCTTTCTGCTTTAAAGGAAGGCTTAAAAATAATCCCTTCTTGAGGGAGATGGCGCATAGCGCAAGGTATGTTTTTTAAAATTGATTGTGACATGTCAGGTGAAGGGACTGTTCCCCGAACAGTCCGATTAAAGAACACCTTGCTTTATATAGCAATTTTTGCATTGTTTAGGGTTTTAGTCGAGAAACATATAATCACTGTTAGGGGTGGAGAAGATATCCAGGTATCTTTTTGCTTTTGAAGAAAATATTAGAAATTGTCTTTGGAGGAAAAAATGGCATATCGAAATGGAAATTACGCAGCGTTTTACGTCGCAACACCATTTAATGAAAGCACGCTTGGAGCACATGCTACAAAGGATTTTTGTTACTACAACATGTTGCGAGCTTGGAAAGGAAAGGACGCGTCGTTCCCTTTTAATGATTCACATGGTAAGACATACAACGTCCGCGACGACAGCGATTGGGAATTGACCCTAAAACCAAGGCTAAGAGAGCGCCTTAGAAGCTCAAAAAATATCGTGCTTTTCCTTAGCTCCAATACGATTAATTCAAGGGCACTAAGGGAGGAAATTGACTATGGAATTAATGATCAAGGGCTCCCAGTCATTGTGATATACCCTGAGTATGACACTAAAGAAAGTCTCCTGACAAATGGATCTCTCAAGCAAAGCGTAAAAAATCTATGGGACAATCTTCCTGTCTTTAGAGATTCAATGGGTGGTGTTCCAACTCTTCATGTTCCTCTGAAGAAGAGTCTCATCGAAAGCGCCCTGAACGTCAATGACTTTATGTTATCGACGAAGACTAATCCCAGTATCTTTCGATATGACCCTTAAATTTTCCTGCCGTGGAATAGGCCAAGTCATGGCAAAAGTAAGCTTCTTCGATAGAAGAGTTTTCGATAACTTTCTCAAGCTCACCGCCGCGATAAGTACAGCCTTGTCGCTGGTTGTCCTATTTGTTGATATTCCGAAAGACTGCAAGACTATTTATGGATGGATTTTTCTTGGATTATTGGTGGTAATCTATTTCGCGATTTGGATTTGGTCCAACAAATTAAACAAGATTGACATTAAAGTGGAAGGAAGCGATGTAACAATAAAAGTTGGTGACATTTTTCAGCAGCAAGGATTAAAAGCAATCGCATTTAACGAGCACTTTGACACACAGGTAGACAATAGAATTATAGCGGAGAATTCGCTTAACGGTATCTTTATCAAGAAGCACCTTGATGTTTCTGTTGCTGAGCTAGATGAACATATCAAAAACTATGCATTTGAAAGCAATGAAACTCTTGAAAGCAAACATGATAGGAAGCAGGGGAAAAAAGAGCGTTTTCAGATAGGCACTATCTGTATATATAAGGACTACCTGCTAACTGCCTTTTCCAAGTTTGACATGGACAACAAGGCCGTACTTACAATGCCAGAGTACTTAGAGTTTCTAATAAACTTTTGGGATAAGGTAAACAATGTATACGGACAGCAAAGTGTATCAACTCCAATATTTGGATCAGGAATCACTCGCATTAAAGGCCACAAAACCATAAGCGATGAAGATCTCTTAAAAATCATGCTGTGGACATTCCGAATTAGCGAAATGAGATTTAAGTATCCAGCAAGACTTACGATTGTGATTCACAAAGACAAGATAGATAAGATAAATCTTCTCGACATTAAATCTGCGAGGAATGGGGTTTAAGTTTAAATACCCCTAACGTGCGGCGGATTACCATCCGCTTTCTGTCCCGGCGCTTACGCGCCTGGCCATCAAGCGGTTGCAGCGGACAGCCGTCCCCGCGAACACGTTCGCATGTCCGTTGCCGCTGATCCGCAGCACGTTAGAGATGGCAAGGATATAAATAGATGATGACTCTATGGGCAATTGTTTTATCTTTCATCATTATCTGCACTATACTCTCTTCCGTGAGGGTAGGGGTGATCGGTTTTCGAAAAATCGAAGCCCGAAAACCTATTGCTTTTCTAACCCACCCAGCATGGTGCCTTTTTATGATAATGTTCCTGCCTTGGCAGATAGGGGAATTTGCTAGAGGCGAAAATTCACCTTTGCCGTGGGAAGCGTTTGCGAAAAACAGTCTGCGACACGGGTTCTTCGATGGGCTATTATCTGCTGCTATTGTAATTGCAGTGCTCCTTTGGCTATTCTGGATTCCTGCCAGTATTTGGATCAATAAGAATCCAGAGGCTGATAAGACCAAGAGAATTATGGCAAGAACAATAAACATTTTACTAGGGCTGCTCCTCACACAGGTTGCCAACCCGATTTACAGATTACTAGATTAATGAACTACTTATTATTTCTCTAACAAAGGCAATACACCCGATCGCTACGCTCCGGGTGGTTTTTCGCTAACCAAGATCGTCAGCAGACGAAGCCAAAAGGGGAAGTGAGAATGGCGTGCTATGAAACCTGGAACCTATATATTCAGGGTGCTGTTGCAGTGGGCACTCTTATGCTTGCGATATCTGCAATCATCATTGCGATCTGGGGTGATCGCATGCGCTCTTGGGGTTTTGGGCCAAGACTAGAGCTGTCCCTCCTGTGCCAAGAAAGAGAGCGCAATGACCTTAACGATGGCAGACCCTGTCGCAATTATCATTTGAATGTCGTCAATACCCGAAAGAAAGCGCCTGCTCACAACGTGCAAGTCTTCATTACAAAGGCGTTCTGATCTGCAGCAGATGGGAAACTTTTCGATAGATCGTTTAGCGGACCTCTACAACTTACTTGGCAGTTTCCTGAAATGCACCCTCAAACCTTATTGATCGGCCCAAATCGTGTATGTGACCTAGGTCGAATTGTAAGTGGGAGCCCGTTTGAACTAATGTTGTACTTCACTCCGAATAGCTTCGACAGAGAAGTTCGTGCGAACCAAAAGATCCATGTGGAGCTAACTGCTGTAGCTGACAACGGCGAATCGAATCCAATCCGCATCGAGATCTCTTGGAATGGCAATTGGAGCGACGATACCATAGAAATGAGCCAAAACTTGGTTGTCAGACAGCTATGATGGTCAAGTCGGCTAACCCTCAAGCCGACCCCGGGCCACGCGGGTACATTACCCGGCATCCACAGTGGCGCGGCTTAGTTTCGCGTCAGTCCCTCCACGACAGGCCTTCGGCATGGAAAGAAATAAAGCCGGGGACGTTTGGGGATGATTCGCCGATAACTAAATGGTCAAGCATTTTAAAATCTAAAATATCGGCGGCTTTTTTGATTCGCCTTGATATTTCTATATCCTCATCCGAAAAACGCAGAGTTCCCGCCGGATGGTTATGACAAACGATAAAGGAGAACGCCCCGCATTGAAGCAGGCGTCTGAAAATTATTTTTAAATCAATTTGAATATGGTTAATTCCGCCCAAAAAAATGCATTCCCGGAATATTTCCTGGTTTTGGGCATTGTAGCCGAGAAGCCAAAACCCTTCTTGGTCGGCTTTATGGATTTTTTTGAGGGAGTTAAAAACTTTTTCAGGTGAGGTAATTTTCTGACCGGTAGCAGATTCTTTGATGTAAATTTTCATATTTGTTCCCTTTCATTTTTTTGTGTTATAGTTAGTTAGCCCCTCAGACCGTGCTCGCAACACGGGGGCAGTTCCCTGCCCGAAAACTGAGGGGTTTTTTTGTTTCATTTTAATTTTCTGCTTTCGTTTAATGGTTTTTTTGGTCTTTAAAAAAACATTTTCAAAATCAACTTCTAACCGGTACCCCGCCGAAAAAGTGAAACGCAACCATGACAGAGAAAAGGTCTTCAGGGAGTGAAACGGAAGGGAGACGAAAAAAA
>Ga0209164_1004026_pt1 | contig 13489 bp, 12 predicted proteins | sample MTBNYHSulfiMetaG_FD_187458 | JGI IMG/M metagenome (GOLD analysis project Ga0209164, IMG submission 187458) | Enrichment culture microbial communities from rom New York Harbor, USA that are MTBE-degrading - MTBE-NYH (New York Harbor Sulfidogenic)... | ecosystem: Environmental > Aquatic > Marine >...
CCCTTGATGAGGTGGAGGGTGATCCTCCGGGGGTCCATGGCGCCCTTCCTGTGGTTCTGGGTCCAGAAGCGGGCCCCCGTGGTGGTCCAGTCGATGAACCACTCGGCGACGGCCTCCCAGTTGTGACCGATCCTATTGGCGGCACCCTTCACCTTCCTGATGTAGTTCTTCTTCATCTCGATGGCGGCGGATAGATCGGCTCCGCCGAATCTGTCATGGTGCAGGTAGCTGTAGGCGTCGAAGAGCTTGATGAGCTTGATGTCCGGGTAAAGCCTCAGGGCCTTCTCCAGGGCGTACTTGGCCTCCTGCCTGGAGCAGCCCAGCTTGTTCTCTATGAAGGCGGGGCTGACCAGCTGCCGTAGCTGGCTGTGCTCAAGGACCGTGTCGCGGAGCCTGTGTATCCTCTGTATGGTGGGGCTGGTGCTGGACTCGCCCTCCAGGGCGGCCTCGGTGCGCCTGACGGCGTCCGCCATGGCCTCGTCCCGTGGGGCGCCGCCGTCGATCCAAGTGAGGAGGAAGCCCCGGCGGAAGGGGGTCTCCCGCTCGTCGCTCTTGTACCCCCGAACGTAGACCAGGCCCTTCCTCTCGTACCGCCTAACGTTGGCCATCACATCCCTGATGTTCACCCCGTGCCCGGCCAAGGCGCCCGCCACCTCCGTGGTGAACCAGGCACGGCCGCGGTTCTCCTCCAGGAACCCGAGGATCATCTTCGATTTGCTCGCTCCGCGCCCTCCTCTGGCGTCCAAGTACTCCTCGCCGTAGGCCACGTACCTCAGGCCGCCCAGCGTGACCTCGCGCCTGCCCTGAGGCGCCGCCACATAGAGGTGGTAAGGCCTCACGTGACTGGAGACCCCGGCCCGCCCCCTGTTCACGCGCTCCCCCTCGTAAAGGGCCTTCTCCGTCCGCAGAACCATGTCCCCCCGCCACAGCCGGTTAAGCGCCATGGCGACGCTGCCTCGGCTGAGCCCCGTCTCCCTCATGATCGCCCTGCTCGACTTGGGCGTGTCTTCAAACAGAACCGCCAACACCCGCCTCTGGGTCATCTTTCAGGCACAGTTAAAACAAACAAGCTGTTAAATTTAAACGTATTGATAAACCCCTAAAACCACGACCAAAAAGATACCAGATTAAACACACTATTATGCCAAAACAGCCACAAAAAAGCCACAATTCAAGGGTTTTTGATGGTGGGACCGGTGAGAATTGAACTCACGAACTCGCACGCCCCAGGCGCGAATCTTACCAAGCTAGACCACGGTCCCAGCCGCACACAAGATACCCCACCTAAACTTTAAACCTTACCATACCGTGACCAAGCTCCATAAAAACACTCGTAATCTATTACACACGCACAGGAACAACGGCCAAGGCAGCCCAGATGATAGCCGACGCCCTAGGCGCAGACAAGGAGGAGATCAAGGAGCTAAACGGCAGAGGTGGCCCCTTAGGCTTGCTCAGATTAGGCAGGGAGGCCAGCGAGCGGAAGCCCGCCCAGGTGAAGCCCCTCCAGGCGAACCCCGCGGACTACGACCTGATAGTGGTGGGGACACCCGTCTGGGCCGGAACCGTATCGAGCCCAGTCAGAGGCTTCCTCGACAGATACAAGGAAGAGCTCCACCGCGTGGCCTTTTTCTGCACTTTGGGGGGAGACAACCCCAACATGACCTTCCCAGAGATGGAGGGGGCTTGCGGAGCGAAACCCGCGTCCACACTGGCGCTGCAGAAGCACAAGGTGGATAGAGGCGTAGCTAAGACGCAGATCAGCGAGTTCGTTGACCAGTTAAAGGCCCAGAGCCTCTAAGACGCCGATGAATGCATCCTCGCTGAGGCTACTCTTATACTCCTTCAAGGTATCGAGGAGCCTTTCCCTGTCCACGCCGGGAAACCATCTTTCGACCATGGGGCCGAACCCCCTGTTCATAAACATGCTCTGGACCGTGGCAGTCACGTTCTGCACCCGCCGCCCCACGCTGGCTGACTCGAAATCGATGATCACCGGGCCCCGATCCGATACTATGAAGTGGCGTCGGACCCTGGTAAGCTCCCCGTGGTCCAGCCCAGCCTGGTCCAGGCTCCTCACCTGGCGCAGGAGCTCCCCTACGACGGACCGGAACCCTCCAGCCTCCCCGTCGTATGCTTTAGCCCACTCCCCGAAGTAAGGGCCTTCAACAAGCTCCATGACTATAAAGTCCCGGGAGAAGCAGTGCAGCCTCGGACCAACCCCCGCCTCGTTGGCCCGCCTCAGGTGCTCGGCCTCCTCCATCATGGAAGGCCTGTCAGCATCCGTCCTCCGGGCCTTGAGGGCCGTCTCCAGGCCCCTCCAAAGCGCCCTGAGCACCACCCCTACGTGGCCCTTACCTAGAACCATGTGGCCTAGAACGCCGTGGCGGCCCCCTAAAGCGACGGCCCCCACGCCGAGCCCCCGAAGCTGCCTAAGCCTGTCCGTGGCGGCTTCTTCACTGTAAACCGGCCAGCAGATAAACTCCCCCACCTTGGAGCCCTGAAGCTCATCGAGGGGAACGTACTTAGTCAAGCCAGTGCGGCCTTCCCTTCAGGAACCAGTAAAGGTGGTCCACGAGGCCCTCCTCCAGGTAGGGCTCTATCTCCTCGTTGACCAGCAGCCTGTGGTGCTGAAGCACCCTTATGGACAGGTTTCGGCTCACTCCGACGTTTCTGCCGCCGTCCTCTAGCAGCTGTGACAGGAGGGCTCTGGCGGATGTGAACTCCCTCTTAGAGAGCACGTACCACCTGTCGGCCTCCGTAGCCGGGCCTGACACTGTCCCAGGCGCGTCCCTGTGAGCCTGGATGAACTTCTCGGCGTTCTTGCTGAGGCTAACCGGGGGCCCCCACCGCTTGGCCACCTGCGGAATGCTCTCAGCCTCGAGCCTGAACAGGAAGACGTGGCGCCGCTTCTCGTCGCTCCACGCAGATGACCCAAGGACTTTGAAGTCGTTATCCTCCAGCTGCCTGGCTAGGGCTTCCCTGGACTTGTGGATCTGCCCCCAGAGGCTGTCAGCCACCTCGGCCCGGCTCTCATCCACCACGAGGAACACGACATCCGTTGAACCGTCGAGCAGCCCTAGCGCGTCCATCTTTCCCAGCTTCACGTCAGGGCCCCAGAAAAACCTCCCGGAGGGCTTCTCCGTGAACGCCTTCGCTGCTGCCATGAAGCTCCAGAAGGTGTCCTGAGTCACCGCAGAGGCCACGTTGCGGCCCGGGTCCACGGGGTCCACTACCACAAGCGGCTCCCTGAACCTTTCCCGGAGCTCGTAGTCGTCGAGTCCTGTGGCCAACTGTACGACTGTTCCCTTGCTCCAACCCGCCGCGGCCTTCAGGAGCCCCGTGAAGGAGCCGTGCCCCAGCACCAGGAGCTCGCAGAGGTAGCCGCTGAAACCGCCGACCCTGATCTCCGCCCCATAGACTCCCACGCCCCGCGTAAACTGCTTAAGGAGCCTGATCTCATCCCTGAGCTCGTCATCAAGCGTACCCTCCAGATACTTGGTGTGGTGGGGGGTACGGTCTGTGCTTGAGAGTATCCCCGTGGCCGGGTCCACTCTGAAGCAGGGCACGAAGTCCACGTTGTAGCCGCCCAGCCTGGCCCTTAGGTACGGGTGCTCGGCGTAGGCCTCCACGTAGTCGCCGTCGAGGCCTCCTTTTAATACTCCCAGTATCTTCTCCAGGTCTCCTCGGCTGTACTTGGGGCTCATAACTATGAAGATGTCCAGGTCCGTGTCGCCGCTGAGCCAGGTGCCGTGGGCCACGCTGCCGTGGAGCTCAGCCGATGCCTCCAGCCCCGCCTCCTGGAGGAGTGCGTTGACCCTCTTTATGGTTTCACCGGAGAAGACCCTGATGGCTTTCTCCTCGGCCTCGCTAGGCTTTACCCTGCTGAGGACCTTCTCCCTGAGTTCAACCCACTCCAACACGCAGCACTACTCCACTCTTGACTCGGCCAGGGTAGAGTATATGGGTCCCTGCCGCGTCAGCACACTCTTCTTCAACGTAACCCTATCTACTTTTACGGAGCCGAAAACCATGTCCTGAAGCCCAGCGATCTCGGCCATCAGCTGGTCCCTGTTCCTACCGCTCCGCACTCTGCATATGGTGAGGTGGGGGCTGAAGCGCCTCCGCTCCCGCTCGAAGCCCAACCGGCTCAGCCTCGTGTCAAGGTCCTCGAAGACGCTGGCCAGCTCCGTGACGCCTTCCGTTATCCCCGCCCACACCACGTTAGGGCGGCTGGCGCTTGGGAAGACGCCCACCTCCTCCACCTTGAAGCTGAAGGGCTGAAAGTGTATCTCCCTGACAGCCTCCGCCACTTCCCTGGCCCTGACCTCAGGTATCTCCCCGAGGAACTTGAGGGTGAGGTGCACGTTCTCGGTCTCCACGATCTTCAGGTCGGCGCCGGTGGCCTTTAGGCGGGCACCGGCCTCCCTGAAGCCCGTGAGCACCTGCTCGTCATCACAGTCCACAGCCACGAAGCATCTGACACTCATTGCCGTATGGAATGGGGTTCGCCACCATTTAACGTTACCATGAAGGCAACCGATAAACGGTTGAAGGGTGCACCATGATACTATGAACCTCAGGTACGCCGACCCTTTCCACGCGCACGGCGTCTGGCTCAGGGGGAACCTCCACACCCACACCACCCACAGCGACGGCAGGTTGACTCCCGGTGAGCACGCGGACCGGTACAGGGGCGCCGGGTACGGGTTCCTGGCCATCACTGACCACGGCACGTACGTGGACACAAGGGACCTGAGCGGCGGGGGCCTCACCATGGTCCAGGGGGAGGAGCTGAGTGTGGGCCGAAGCGGCGCCGGCACCTTCTACCATATAGTGGCCCTGGGCCTCGGAGGGCCGCTGCCCTTTGAGGAGGCCGACCCTGCGCTAAGCCCCCAGCGGGTGGTTGACCACATAAACGATGCTGGGGGCGCGGCCATACTGGCTCACCCCTACTGGTCTGGGCTGACCCACTGCGAGGCAGCCGCTCTTCAAGGTCTCGCCGCTGTCGAGGCCTACAACCACGTATGCGAGCTCCTGAACGACAGGGGTGACGGCCTCGCCCACTGGGACCATCTGCTGACCCTGGGGCACACGGTGAATGGCGTTGCCGTGGATGACGCCCACAGCAGGGAGCGGGAGAACCTTCCTGACGACTCCTTCGGTGGCTGGGTGATGGTAAAGGCGGCCGACAACTCTGAGCCAAGCATCCTTGAGGCTCTGAGGCTGGGCAGCTACTACAGCAGCAGCGGCCCGGAGATCATCGACATGGAGGTGGCCGACAGGGAGATATACATCCGGTGCAGCCCCGCCAAGAAGATAGCCTTCGTGTCTGTGCCGTGCCTTGGCGTCTGCTACAAGGCGGAAGAAGGCGGCCTAACCGAGTCCTCATACACGCCGAGGCCCGGCGAGCACTACGTGAGGGTCCAGGTGACCGGCGAGGACGGGGGCAGAGCGTGGACGAACCCCGTGTACGTTGAACAATAGGTGCCCACCATGGATGTCCTTCCCTTCGCCCTGGTGATGGTCTCGGCCGTGAGCCACGCCCTCTGGAACTACTTAGCCAAGGAGGGCGGGGACAAGGAGTCCTTCATGCTGCTCCTCAACGTGGCGGCCCTGATATTGTTCATCCCGGTTTTCGTCTTCATCCTCCCCGACTGGAGCCTGCCCCTGGAGGCTGTGCCCTACCTAGCTGTAAGCGCGGTGGCTGAGACCGCCTACTTTCTGGGGCTGGGCAAGGCCTACGAGGAGGGGGACCTCAGCATCGTTTACCCTGTGGCTAGAAGCAGCCCCGTCTTCGTGGCTCTCGCTGCCGCCGTCTTCCTGGGCGAGGAGATCACGGCGTGGGGTCTGGCGGGCATCCTGGTAATCTTCCTGGGCGTCTACACCCTCCACTTGAAGGGCCTGAGCGTCCATGACCTGGCCCAGCCCATCAGGGGACTCCGGGAGCCCTCGTCCATGTACGCGCTAGTGGCTGCGCTGGGGACCACAGTCTACTCCATCTCGGATAAGCTGGGGGTGACGGCCGTGGAGCCCCTCAGGTACTCCCTCTGGCTGGGCTTCTTCATCACCGGCAGCCTGGCGGCTGTAACCCTGCGCCGGCGCGGCTTCAAGGCGGTGCTGGCTGAGGCTGATGGGAGGCTGGTGAGGGTGTCCGTCGCCGGCTTCCTCATGAAGGGCGGCTACATCCTTGTGCTGGTGGCCCTGAGCCTGGCCCAGGTGAGCTACATACTGGCGCTGAGGCAGGTGAGCGTGGTTCTGGGCGCCCTCATGGGCGTCCTCCTCCTCGGGGAGAGGTACGGCAGGATACGTGTGGCCAGCAGCGTCATCATCTTCATAGGCGTCTACATCTTGGGAGCCCTAGCCTAAACCCTAAAATTAGTCAGAGGCGTTGAATGGGTGACTAATCTTGACCCGGGTCCAGGCTATGAGGATAGGCGGCATCACGGACATGAGCACCGTGGACTGGTACGGCAACGTGAGCCTGGTGGTCTTCTTCGCCGGATGCAACATCAGGTGCCCCTACTGCCAGAACTCGTCCCTGCTGCCCCTGGACTCAGGTCAGATGGTGCTGATGAGTGTCCTGGAGGAGAGGCTCAGGATGGGCCTGGATCCCGTGCCCCAGCTTGACGCCGTGGTGTTCACGGGTGGAGAGCCCCTGCTTCAGCCCGACGCAGTCATCGAGGCTGCTAGGCTTGTGAAGAGGCACGGCCTGAGGATCATGCTGGACACTAACGGCACACTGCTCGACTCCGCCAAGAAGGTCCTGGGGTCCGGCCTAGTGGACCGGGTGGCCCTGGACGTGAAGGCCCCCCTAGAAGCAGAAGAATACGGCAGGGTGACAGGGATGCCTGAAGCTGGAGCAAACCTGGCGGCCTCAGTGGACGCCGTCCTCGACCTATGCCTGGAGCTGGGTATAGAGGTGGAGGCTAGGACCACCGTCGCCCCCGCCCTCAGCGACGACGCTGGGTTCATAGCCCGCCTGGCTGAGGACATCGCAGGCCGGGTCACCGTCTACTACCTCCAGCAGTTCGACAATGAGGGAGACATCCTTTCCCCAGAGTTTAAAAACAGGGACCGACCCACAAAGGACCACATGTTGACCCTGGCGCACGCCGCACACCAAGCCGGCCTCAGCCCCGTATACATAAAGACCCGGTTCGAGGGCCTGGAGCGTGTCGCCTGATGGCTAAAAGGAAGCTTCTCCTCATCACCGGGATGGCAGGCTCAGGCAAGACCACCCTCGCCAACCTTCTCCGAGACAAGGGGTACACAGTGCTCACCATGGGGGACGTCATCAGACACGAGGTGCGCATGAGGAACCTCCCGCCCACCCCCGAGAACCTGGGCAGGATGGCCCAGGAGATAAGGGAGACGGGGGGAGACGAGGCGGTGGCCAAGAAGTGCATCCCCCTCATAATAGGTGAGCCCAACGACAGGGTGGCCCTGGACGGCGTGAGGAGCCTGGACGAGGTCTACGCCTTCGAGGAAGCCTTCACGATATACATGGTGGCCGTCCACGCGTCCCCTGAGACCAGGTACAGGAGGCTGAGGAGCAGGGGCCGCAGCGACGACCCTCCCAACAGGCAGGTGTTCAGGGAGAGGGACCACAGGGAGCTCGGCTTCGGCATGGGTGAGGCCATAGCCATGAGCAACTACATAATCACCAACGAGAACGGCATGGATGAGCTGGAACGTCGCCTGGACAGGGTGCTAGCGAGGCTGACGGAAGTTGACGACCACGCTGATTAGGGCAAGGGTGCAGCCCACGGAGGACCCCCTCAAGGTGTCCAGGGCCGTGAAGAACCTATTCGGCGAGATCGAGCTCCAGGTGGACCAGGAGAACGAGGTAATCACGGCCAAGCTGGAGGGCGTCGAGGCCGTAAAAGAGCTCAGAGGCAGGATAGCCCAGGACAGGATAAGGGACACCATTAGGACTGTTCTGAACCGGTGGACCCGGGAGGACGAGCTGAGCTTCGGCCTCAACAAGCAGGCCGCCTACGCGGGCCACGTGTCCCTGAACCTGGAGGGTGACGACCCCATGGGCCCCATACAGGTCAACGTAAAGGGAGACATAGCCGGCTACGTGGCGTATCTAACAGAAAAGTAGCGTCCACCTGTATATATCCGGGGTGGCGTGTAATTTTTGACAAATCACGTCTACGAAAACAATATATGATTGCATTTTAACGACTATAAGATTCCCAGGATGCCTAAAGACAGCATTAAACCGGAAGGTCCTACCACGCCCGTCCGCGGTGATGCCAGGCGCCTGGGCCTAACTGTAAGAGTTTAGGCAGGAGATGACATGGCAAGAATATTACTCATCGGATTGGCGGGGGACAGCGGGTGTCAGGTAGCAGCCCTGGGCCTCCACGAGGCCCTTGTAGACATCCTCGCGGCGAACGAGCCTGTTTACGCGCCCACCCTACTGGACGCCAAGGAGATACCAGACGGTATCGACGTGGCTCTCGTGGAGGGCGGCATCAGGAACACCCATGAGGAGGAGATTATCAAGGAGATACGGGAAAAGTCAAAGGTCGTGATAGCCCTCGGCGCCTGCGCGGCCTTCGGGGGCATCCCGGGCCTCGCCAACCTCGAGGACGGGAGGCAGCTCATGGAGATGATCTACAGCAACCACAGGGGCACAGACAGGGGCACGGTGCCCACGCACCTGGAGAGCCTGCCTGAGCAGCACCCCATCAAGCACTTCGTGAAGGTGGACTACACCATACCCGGGTGCCCCCCTGAGGTCACGGACATCGCCGGCACCCTCGTGTCGCTGCTGGGCGGAGAGGAGCCCGAGGTCAACAGCACCCAGGTCTGCGACGACTGCCCCAGAAAGAGGCTGGGAGAGTATGACAGGAGCCTGAAACGCATCCACGAGGATCTCCCCGACCCCGACAGGTGCCTCCTGGAGCAGGGATACTTCTGCATGGGGCCAGCCACCATGGGCGGCTGCGGGGCCCCCTGCCCCCAGTCGGGTAACACGTGCGAGGGGTGCCGAGGCAAGTGCCTGGAGGTGGACGACCAGGGCCTCGCCATGATCGACGCCATGACGGGCCTCCTGACACAGCTCCAGGACGGCTTCGACGCCAACAAGTACAGCGCCATGCTCTACAGGTTCACGTACGCGGAGTCCGTGCTCAGCGAGCTGGCCCGGAGGAGATGATATGCCAGAGATAGTTGAAGTGGACCCCCTCACCAGGATCGAGGGCATGGGAAAGATCAAGGTGGAGATCAAGGACAACCGGCTCCAAGACCTAAAGTTCCAGGTGACCGTGGCGCCCAGGTTCTTCGAGTACCTGCTCACGGGTAAGCGCGCCGAGGAGGCGCCCCGGCTCACCCAGCGCATATGTGGTATCTGCTACGTGAGCCACCACCTGGTATCAGTTAAGGCCATAGAGGACGCGTGGGGCGTCGAGCCCACGGAGACGGCCGTCAAGCTGAGACGCCTCATGAACGCCGGGGGCTACGTCACCAGCCACAGTCTCCACAGCGCCTTCCTGGCCGTCCCGGACCTTGCTGGGCTGCCCGCCGAGGGCAGGAACTTCATAGCCCTCATGGGCAAGTACCCGGAGATAGGTAAGGCGGCGCTGAAGATACACGCCTACGGCAACAAGGTGGTCCAGGCCACGGGCGGGAGGATCGTACAGGTGGTCACCAGTGTCCCCGGCGGCCAGACACTGCAACTGAAGGAGCAGCGCCGGGATGAGCTCCTAGAGGAGGGCAGGGAGGTCCTGGAGCTCATCAAGGCCTACGCCGAGTTCGTTTTCGACATCTACGAGAAGGACACCCTGTCGTGCAGCCAGTTCCCCGACGTGGACACCAACTTCATGGCCCTCGTCAACGGGCCCGACAGCCACTACGACGTCTACGACGGCGACGCACGGATCATCTCGGGCAGCGGTAAGGAGCTGGCCAAGTTCAACCCCTCCAAGTACTACAACTACATACAGGAGGCCGTTTGGAGCCACAGCAGCACCAAGGTCCCCTACTATAAGCCTGAGGGCGCCAGCGGAAACCTGAGGGTCGGGCCCCTGGCGAGGCTAAACGTGGCCAGCAGGATGCCCTTCCCGGTCGCCCGCGAGTACGAGGAGAGGTACCTGAAGCTGTTCCCGCGTACCTGCCTGCAGGTGCAGGGCTTCAACCTGGCCAGGATACCTGAGCTGATAGCCGGCCAGGAGGAGGTTCTCCAGATGCTGGAGGACCCCGGCATCACCGGGGACGACATCAGGGTGCCGGTGAAGAGCAGGGGCGGCGAGGGCGCGGCGTTCATAGAGGCGCCCAGGGGCATCCTGACCCACCACTACGTCATCGACGACCAGGGCCTCATAAGGTACGCCAACATAATGGCCCCCACCACCTACAACCACCCCCTCATACAGCAGGACCTGTTCGAGAACGCAAAGATATACGCCCCAGAGCTGGCTGACCCGGCGAAGAGGGCCGAGGCCTGCTGGAGGCTGGAGAAGATAGTCAGGTGCTATGACCCGTGCACCAGCTGCAGCGTCCACATGGTGGACTTTGACCTCATAGTGAACGGCAGCATGGTGGAGGTCAAGGAGGTATAGCCATGAGCGTACAAGTACTGTTCTGCACGTGCGGCGATGTCCTCAGGGAGAGCCTGGACTTCGACGAGCTCAAAGCTTTCGTCCGGGGCCTCGAGGGCGTCACCGAGATACTCACAGTAGACGCGGCCTGCACCAAGGCGGTGAAGGAGGAGCTGGTGGAGGCCATGACGGGGGGAGGCGAAAAGGTGGTGACATTCGCATGCACCAGGTCCGTGTGCGCCAAGCCCCTGGATGCCGTGCTGGAGGCGTCCGGCCTAGACCCCCAGAACCTGGTCATCCTCAACGCTAAGGAGCAGATCGCCTGGGTTCACTCGGATGTGGCTCGGGCTACGGAGAAAGCCAAGAGGCTGTTGGCCGCCGCTGTGGCCAAGGCCAGGTCCGTGAGGCCCATGGAAACGGTCCGATACCAGAGAATCCAAGAGGCTCTCGTGGTCGGCGCCGGCATCGCGGGGCTCACCGCGGCCAGCGAGCTCGCCGACCAGGGCTTCAATGTGCACGTTGTGGAGAGGAAGCCCGCAATAGGCGGAGCCATGCCTCTCATCAGCAAGACTTACCCCGAGGAGGACTGCACAAAGTGCCTCAGGGGGCCCCAGATGATCGAGCTCCTCACCAAGAGGGGCGTCACCTACCACGTCAGCACCGAAGTGAAGCACGCGGAGAAGACCCCCCGAGGGTTCAAGGTCACCCTAGAGCGGAAACCGGTGAAGCTGGACCTGGAGCCCAAGGCTGGGAAGGGGCAGCCAGTGGAGGCCGCGCCGACCCAATCCGGGAAAGGTACGGGGTATAAGCTGGTCTATAGCACGGCACCGTCCGTGGAGGCAGTGAAGGCCGTAGCCGAGTCCAGGTGCGGAAGCTGCGTTAGCGTCTTCCCGGCCGCCCTCATGAGTTTCGACGAGGAGCCCGGTGAGCAGACCCTGGAGGTGGGCGCCGTAGTGCTGGCCACCGGCTTCCAGGACTTCGACCCAACAGGGGTACCTAAGTGGGGGTACGGGCTACCCGACGTCATAACCCAGTACCAATTGGCCAGGCTTCTGGACCCCTTGGGCCCGACAGGCGGCAGACTAGTCCGCCCCAGCGACGTCAAGACGCCCTCCAAGATCGTTATGGTTCAGTGTGTGGGCAGCAGGGACCCAGAGTACAGCCCCGACTGCAGCAAGTACTGCTGCATGGCGGCCATCAAGCACGCTACTGTCATCAAGAAGTTCAAGAACCCTGACGCCGACATCACAGTCCTCTTCAGGGACATCAGGGCAAGCGGCTACGGCTTCGAGACTCTCTACAACGAGGCCAAGGACCTGGGGGTCAACTTCATCCACGGTGACATCCTCAACGTGGAGACCCATGGAGACGGCTTGGGCGTGGACTACGTGAACGGAATGAGCGAGCCGGGTCACCTGAATGCCGACATGGTGGTTCTGTCCACTGGCATGGTTCCCGCCAAGGGCGCCGACCAGCTGGCCGAGCTGTTCAATGTGGAGACCACCCAGAGCGGCTTCATGAAGGAGGTGGACGAGAAGGTGGCCAACACGGTCACCCGCGTCCCGGGCGTCTACATCGCCGGAGCTTGCACAGGCGCCAAGAACATCCCTGACAGCATAGCCCAGGCCGGGGCAGCCGCCTTCATGAGTGGATCATATCTCAGGGCCCACGTGGAGAAGAAGGCCAACCACCCCATAGTGGACGAGGACAACTGCGGAAAGTGCGGTATATGCCGTAGCGTGTGCCCCTACGAGGCCATAACCATACCCGAAGACGAGTACCCTCAGTTCAACGCGGAGCTGTGCCAGAGCTGCGGGCTCTGCGTTAGCAGCTGCCCCACCAGGGCGCTAGAGACGCCCAACTACGGGTTCGACCTCATAGACGCCCAGGTGAAGGCCATCACAGAGGACAAGACAGGTCCGCTGGTGGTGGGCTTCCTCTGCGACGACTGCGGCTACAACCTCCTGGACACGGCTGGCTTCAATAAGATCGAGTACAGCGCCGACTTCATGCCCGTGTATGTCAACTGCATGAGCAACCTCAGCTTGCGGAACGTGCTCAACGCCGTCAGGTGGGGCGCCGACGCAGTGCTCCTGGTCGGCTGCGTCAAGGAGAGGTGCCACTTCCTGAAGGGCACCCAGAGAAGCAGGAGCCAGATGGACATCATAGGAGCGTTCTTCGAGGCCGCGGGCATAGTGACGCCTATAAGGATACTGGAGTCCAGCGGCACCATGGTCTCCCAGTTCACCGGCGCACTGGCTAGCATAGAGGAGGATCTCAAGGAGGCGAAGGCATGAGGATAGGAGTAGTGGTCAGCCCCTGGGGCACAAGCCGAGACACGACAGCCAAGGTGGGCGGTCTGGCCGTTTACGCCAAGACCCTGCCAGACGTGGCCGCCGTAGACAGCGGCCACTACGGGCCCACAGAGAGGGACCTCCAAAGGTTCAGGGATTGGGTCCAAGAGAACAAGGTGGACCGTGTCGTATTCGCCTCGTGTAGGCCTAGGCTCTTCAAGGAGGCCTACATGCAGGCCGCCGTCGACGTGGGCCTCAACAAGTACCTCATAGAGGTCATTGACATCAGCGAGCTGTGTGCAGCCGATGCCAAGGACAAGTTGGTGGCCGAGAAGGCCAAGATACTGCTCAGGGCTGCTGTCAGCAGGGTGGGCAGCCTAGAGGAGGTCAAGTCCCAGAGGATGCCCGTGGAGCAGGCCGCCCTCGTGATAGGCGGCGGCCTCGTCGGTATGGAGGCGGCCACCCGCCTAGCCGACCAAGGCTATAAGGTGAACCTTGTGGAGCGGGGCCCCTTCATGGGCGGAAAGACGCCCCAGCTGGGCACCTGCTTCCCGTCCATGGACTGCGGTAACTGCATAGCCCCCTTCGAGGGCGAGCTCCACAGGCGCTGCATGTACAGGAGCCCCGTGGCTGTGAGCCCCA
>Ga0209164_1004029_pt1 | contig 13480 bp, 9 predicted proteins | sample MTBNYHSulfiMetaG_FD_187458 | JGI IMG/M metagenome (GOLD analysis project Ga0209164, IMG submission 187458) | Enrichment culture microbial communities from rom New York Harbor, USA that are MTBE-degrading - MTBE-NYH (New York Harbor Sulfidogenic)... | ecosystem: Environmental > Aquatic > Marine >...
CGATCTCCAGGGGCTGGATGTACCCCCTCTCGATTCCGCCCTCGGCCCGGAGCTTGATGCCCGCAATCATCTTCCGCTCCATTACGAAGCCGCCGACGTCGATCAGGAAGCCGACCGCGGCCGGGGCGTCGGCCATCTCGCCCAGGGGCTTGATCCGGGCACGCACGTGCAGACGCGTCGCCTCCGGGTCCGCGGGCGACAGGAACCACACCCAGGTCCAGCCGACCCCGAGCTCCGGCACCGCCTCCGCGAGAAGCCAGCGCCCGCGCTCCAGGTCCCGTACCTTCAGGAACCCCTCGATCAGCTCGGTGCCCGGGCGCGGGTCCTGGAGCTCCGGCACGATGCGGTTGGCGTTGATGTACATTCGCTGCCCTGCGATCAGGTTCTCGATGAACATGTAGCTGTAGAAGCCGCCCCGGCGATCCCCGAGCTGGGCGATCCAGGGCCAGACCTCCGCCATTGGGGCCCGGATGGTCACCGCATGGTTCCAGAGCACCGGCGGGTCGTCCAGGAGCTCGTCCCCCGGGAGGCTCCGGCTGACCTCCTCGGGGTTGGCGCCCCAGGTGTGCGTCCAAGGTACGAGCAGGGCAAAGGCCCCGACCAGGAGCAGGACCAGCCCCCCCAGGCCGGCGAAAAAGCGGACGGTCCGTGCGGCTGCTTTCAACGTATTCCTCCTTGCGAACGCCCGATCATAGCGATTCCAAGCGGATTGGGGAAGCCGCACCGACGGCCTCGCGAGGGGCAGGGGCACCGCGGCGAGCAGGCGCCCGGGTACGGTGAGCCTATCTCTCGGTTCCCCAGGCCCGGCACAGCCGGGGCGTGCTGCTCAGCGGCCCCTTCTGGATGTGGGGTGCAGAGATGGGGGCCAAAGCTTCGATTTCGCCCGCTGCTGCCCGGATCGGTCCTGCCGCACCCTCACAGCCTGGCGGCCCCTATCCGAACACGCCGAAGGCTCCAAGGACCAGGTTGAGCGCCAGACCGGCCACGAGCAGCATCCCCGCGAGGCGGTTCACGTACATGGCCCAGCCCACGTACCACAGGGGCCAGATCGGCCAGTCCGCCGGCGGCTCTTCGGGCCGGGGACGGCTGTAGACCCCCCATGTCCTGGGCAGCCGGACCGCGGACAGCAGGGCCAACAGGATGCCCGGACCCGTGACGCGCATCGCGGCCAGCACGACGACCAGGGCGTAGAACAGCAGGAACAGAACCTTGTTCAGGACCAGGGCTCCCTGCGCCCCGAGCACCACCGGCAGAGAGCGGATGCCGGCCCCCCGGTCCGCCTCGAGCTTGTCCACGTGTTTGCCCACCAGCACCGAAGCCACCAGCAGACCGTACGGCAGGGAGGCGGCCAGGTACTCGGGGTCCCATCGCCCGGAGACCGCGAAGGCGGTCCCGGCGATCATCAGCGGACCCCACACGATCAGGGAGGCGAGCTCCCCCAGGGCCAGGCGCTTGAGAAACCCCGTGTAGGCGAGGCTCAGGGCAAGCCCCGCCAGGGCGAACACCAGGATCGGCCAGCCGGCGATCAGGGCCAGCACGACCATGACCGCAGCGTCGAAGGCCAGGAGCATCAGGGCCCCCCGCAGCAGCCCCCGGAGGGTCGTGAGGCCCCCCAGGATCGGGTGGACGCTGTAGCGCGCCCGGGGGTAGTCCTCCGTGTCCACGCCCCGGCGGCTGTCCGTCCAGTCGTTCAGCAGGTTGTTGGAGGCATGGGCGGCCAGCAACCCCAGGAAGGCGAGGACCGCCCCGGGCCAGAAGACAGCCGGGTGCCGGGCCGCGCCCCGCTCCGCGGCCAGCAGGATGCCGACCAGGGCCGAGCTGGCGGTCATCGAGAGCACGCAGGCCCGGGAGATCACGAGCCAGCGGCTCACCGGGTCGGCGGCCTCCACCTCGGGGACGTTGCATCCCCGCAGGGCGAGACTCCAGCGCTTGAGCAGCGGCAGGGGGTGGTGCCTGTTTCGAGGGCTCTTCATTCTCCCAAGGATACTCCCGGCCCCGGGAAAACGGCAACTCGGGGGCGGGGGCCCGCCTCAGCGGTTGAACTGGACGATCTGTTCCTCGATCCCGCCCAGGCGGTCGGTTTCCATCCCGGCCTTCCGGGCCTGGAGCTTCTTCCAGAGCACGGCGAGGCTGGCGGCGAGCTCGATGCGCTCGACCATTACCGGAAAAGCGACCCGCAGCTTGGCCGGGGTGAAGTTCCAGATCCCCCGGATGCCCGCCGCCACCAGGCGGTCGGTCGCTTCCTGGGCCGCCTCGGGACTGACGGTCAAGATTCCGAGCACGATGCCCCGTTCCCGGACATAGGATTCCAGGCAATCCATCGCCAGGACCGGCTTACCTGCGATCGAGACGCCGACCCGCCGGGGATCCACGTCGAACCCGGCGCTGATCGAGAGGCCGAAGCGGTCGAAGCGGTCGTACTGCATGAGGGAAGCCCCCAGGTGACCGGCGCCCACCAGGACGGCCTCGGTCCGAACGGACCAGCCCAGGCAGCTCTCCAGCCTCCGCCGCAGCTCGGCCACGGGGAACCCTCGCCTGGGCGTGCCGGTGGTGCCGGTGGTCTCCAGGTCCTTGCGCACCTGAACCGGATTCAGCTCCAGCTGCCGGGCGATCAGGGAGCTGGACACGAACTCCCGTCCCTGCTCCTGTTCCTGCGCCACGATGGCGTGGTACAGAGGGAGCCGCCGCAGCGTGGGCTCGTGGATGCACTCCGCCCTCACCTCTCTCACCTCCTCCGGGGTCGCCTCCGGGCCGGCTCAGGCGGCCAGGTTCACCCCGCAACGCCTGCCGGCGAGCATGAAGCGCTCGATGTTCTGCGCCGGGGTCTCCTGGGGCAGATCGCAGCCGGTGCTCAACACGTAGTTCATGACCCCCCGCATCGCCGCCAGATCCCGGCACACCACCCGTTCCACTTCCTCCGGCGAAGCGTCGAGCATCACGTGGGTGGGGCTGACGTTTCCGATGATCAGCACCTCTTCGGGCACCCGTGCCGCCGCCTCCAGGAGATCCACCCCGGTCTCCGGCGAGTCGAGGCTCAGGGCGTCCACTCCGGCGCGCACCATCTCGCGGAGGAGGTGCATGCTGTTTCCGCAGACGTGGTAGACGGTAGCCACCCGCTTGAAGCGGTAGGTCTCGATGAGACGCCGGACGTAGGAGCCGGAAAACTCGGCGAAGGCATCGGGTCCCAGCATGACCGCCGTGGGCTCCAGCACGCAGATCCCCTCGGCCCCGGCGCTGATCAAAGCGTGGGCGTACTGCACGATGCGCTCGGTGGCAAACGCCAGCAGCCGGTGCAGAAGCTGCGGCTCGGTCAGGGTGCCAAGCACTGCCTCGTCGCTGCCCATGATCAGGCCGGCCAGGGTGAAGGGCCCGGTGACGTAGGCGCACTTGAGGGCCTCCTCGGGCAGACCGTGGCTCATGAGCTTGAGGGTTTCCACGTTGCCCGCGATCCGGCCGTCCAGGAGAATATCGATGCGCCTCAGCTCCTCCAGCTCCTCGATGTCGAAGGGAGCCTTCGGGATGGTGGCCGAGTCTTCCCGCGGAAAAATCGTGTATCGCCCCAGGGCGTTCGCCTCCACGGAGAGATCCATGAGAGGGAACACGATGTCGGGGCGGTAGCTGTCGTAGAGCGTCTTGATGACCCTGTAGTGCACGCCGTGGTTCTGCTGGGCCACCTTGATATTCGTACCCGACTGGGTGACTCCGGGAAAGCCCAGCAGGGGAGCCACCAGGCGCTCCCCCCGGGCGTATCGCTCGCGCACCCTGTCGCGCAGACCAACACTGTCCATCCGTACCTCCGTATTGCACAAGACAGGAGCCGCAGACACCGAAAAGAACCGCATCGGCCAGCCCCTATCGATATAGTTTTATCGATAAGAATATATCCAATATCACGCAGCCAGTCAACGCAGATTGGGAGGCAGGGACGGCCGACGGCGCAGCGGGAGAACGGCAGCTCGGGTTCTCCGGAAAGGCCTGCCCCCTTCGCCTGCATTTTCTTATATTGGAGGTGCATGGCATTTCGACTGGAGTGGAAACGAAGCCTGTCGGAGGTCCCTCAGGAGGCGTGGGACGCCCTGGCCGTACCGCTGGAGACCCCGGTCCTGGAGTGGGAGTGGCTGCGGCAGATGGAGGTCTCCGGAAGCATGCGCCCGGAAACCGGCTGGCTGCCCTGCCACCTCCTCGTGTGGAGCGGCAGCGAGCTCGCCGCGGCGGCGCCGCTGTACGTCAAGGGGCACAGCGCCGGGGAGTTCGTCTGGGACTACCTCTGGGCGGACGTCGCCGAGCAGCTCGGGGTGCGCTACTACCCCAAGCTCGTCGGCATGAGCCCCGCGACCCCTGTGCCGGGTTACCGCTTCCTGATCGCCCCCGGGCAGGACGAGGCCCTGCTGACCGAACTGATGCTCCGGGCCGTGGACGAGCTGTGCAGGAACAACAAGCTCTCCGGGGTCAGCTTCAACTACGTGGATCCCCTCTGGAAGGAGCGCCTCGAAGCGATGGGCTTTTCCGCCTGGGAGCACCAGAGCTTCGTGTGGAACAACCCGGGGTTCAGGAGCTTCGAAGACTACCTGGGGGTGTTCGACAAGAACCAGCGGCGCAACATCCGCCGGGAACGCCGCAAGATCGCCGACCAGGGACTCACCCTGACCCCCCTGACCGGTTCCGAGATCACCCGCGAGCACCTGGCCCGGATGTACCACTTCTACGAGCTCACCAACGCCCAGTTCGGACCCTGGGCGGCCAAGTTCCTGAGCCGGGAGTTCTTCACGGGTCTGCACGAGGCCTACCGTCACCGGCTGCTCCTCGTCGCCGTGCACCAGGAGCCAAGCAGCCAGCCGGTGGGCATGTCCTTCCTGCTCACCAAGGACCGGCGGCTCTACGGAAGGTACTGGGGGGCAGAGGGCCACTTCGACAGCCTGCATTTCAACGCCTGCTACTACAGCCCCATCGAGTGGGCCATCGAGCACGGGGTGGAACACTTCGACCCCGGCATCGGCTCGGCGCACAAGGTGCGGCGGGGCTTCCAGGCCGTGGCCAACTGGAGCCTTCACCGCTTTCAGGACGAGCGCCTGGCCGGGATCATGTCCGCTCACATCGGGCGGATCAACCGAATGGAGCAGGAACAGATCGAAAGCCTCAACCAGGCGATCCCCTTCGCCGAGGGCCGCGACCCCGAAGGGTAGAGCCCGAGGGCCCGGCCCGGCGGGGGCGTACCCCGATGGGGGCGTGGGACGGCCGGAGGGGACCCGCCCCGGCCGGCGCCTTGGCAGTGGCCCCGTGAGCCGCTACTATGGCTCCGTGGAACCTCTGGCGGCCCGCAGCAAGGACTCATGCCGCAACCTTTGGCGGGCGGCCGTGCTGGTGTGTGCGGCAACACTGACAGCCTGCGCTTCGGTGCCGGACCCGCTCGGAGCTCCTCCCGAGGCGAAGGCCCGGAATTCCGGGGACGCCGGAGGCGTCCCGGCGTTCGTCCCCGGCCCGGACCCCCCGGTGCTCTTCACCCTGTTCAAGCCTGGAGCCAAGCCCAACGGCAACTGGCTGGCCCTGAACGAGTTCTTCCCGGTGCACTACTGGTACAAGGACATCCTGTACCGCTTCGGACTGCACCTGCGCCTTTCCCCGGAAGAGAAGATCCTGATTCTCGGGGGACTGCTGTTCAATCTGGATTTCGAGGAACCCGTCCTGTTCGTCGTGGACGACTACATCGGTCGGCAAGCCCTGGTGGTGCGACTGCAGCTCGTGGAGGCTCGGCCGGGTACCGCGGTCCTGCTCGAAGCCAACATCGACCCGGACAGCCGCAGGGCAATTCCCGAGGACAAGCGCCTGTTCCACGGGTACAGGCGGCTGTACGTGCTCTCCCGCTCGGAGCTCGTGTCCGTGTGGGATCTGCACCCCCGGACGGCGGAATCGGCCGGACCGGTCGGACCGGCGGGCAACTACATCTTCGACGGCAATCCGGCCAACGACACGACTGCCGAGCGGCTGCTCCTCCTGTCCTGCGCGAACGGCCACGACGACGCCCGGCGGCTGCGTTCCCGGCTGAGCCTGGCTCAGCTGTACGCCTCCCGGGGTCGTTTCGCGGAAAGCGAGCTGGCCTTGGCCAGCGCCCGCCTGCTGCTCGAGAACGAGCTCGCCGACCGCCAGGACCTCCGGGAGGCCTTCTGGATGATCGCGGAGGAGCTGCTGATTACCCGCGCCCTCAGGAAGCTCGGCTCCCGCCCGCTGGACTTGGGCATCCCGGCCCTCTGAGGGGAGGAAGCAGGTGTGGGTCGCCTGGGCGAGCCGGCGAGCTGAGGCCGCTCAGCCCCTGGCGGGCCCCGACCTCCGGGCCGTAGCCCTGGCCGGCCAGGTACAGGCGGCAGCCTTCCGTGACTTCCAGGCGGACCTTCCATGCTCCTTCGCGGGCTCTTGGACCTCCTGCACGGGCAGGTCGCACTGCGCCAACAGCACTACGGCCGCCGTTGACGAGCCGAGGAATCGGGCGTACCATCGTGCCGATATGGCAGTGCACGCAACCAGAATCACCGTATCCACCTTCGGCGCCCTCATGGGGGCGGCGGGCATCGAGCACGGGATCGGCGAGATCCTGCAGGGGAACGTCCGGCCAGGGGGGCTGATGATCCTCTCCTGGCCCGAGGCGGCCTTTTTCCGCGTGGTCAGCGGGGAGCCGGCCATGACGGTCATCCCGAACATGCTCGTTACGGGGACGCTCGCCCTCCTGCTGTCGGCGGCGTACGCGGTCTGCGCGATCGGCTTTCCGCACCGCAAGGGCGGCCCCCTGGCCATGATGCTGCTGGCCCTGGGGATGCTCCTGTTCGGCGGCGGGCTGTTCCCGCCGGTGCTGGCCTTGCTCCTGGGCCTGGCGGCCCGGCGCATCCGGGCGCCCAAGAGCTGGTGGGCCCGCGAGCGGCGCACGGGGCTGCGGCGCTTGTTCGGCCGCGCCTGGGGATGGATCTTCGCGCTCTGCGCCCTGGCCTGGCTGGCCCTGTTTCCGGGCTTGAACCTGCTGGACTACGCCCTCGGCGTAGAGAGCCCGGGCCTGACCGTCACCATCATTGTGGCGGCCCTGGGGACGCTGGCCCTGGCGGTCGTCTCGGCGTACGCCCACGACGCCCCCGGCACGCTCTGAAACGGTCGACGTCCCCGCGGAATCAGCCCTTCGCCGGCTCCGGACCGGCCTCGTCCTTGGCGGGCTCCGCCGCGGCCTTCCGCTTCCGGGGTTTGGCAGCGGGCTTGCGCGTCACGGTCACCTCGCCCTTCTTCTCGTCGAAGTCCACCACCGCGGTCCCGCCCGCGGCGAGCTCTCCGAACAGCACCGCGTCCACGAAGAGGTTCTTGATCTTCTCCTGGACCAGCCGGGACACATTGCGGGCCCCGAACTCCGGGCTGTAGCCCTGGCGGGCCAGGTGCAGGCGGCAGGCTTCCGTGACCTCCAGGCGGACCTTCTTTTCGGCCAGCCTGGCCTCGAAGGCCCGGATCTCCTTGTCCACGATCTGCAGGACGATCGACTCGTCCAGGCGGTTGAAGGTGACCACCCGGTCGAGGCGGTTTCTGAACTCCGGGGCGAACACCCGCTCGACCGCGTCGTCGATGGCATCCTCGCCCACGACCCGGTTGCCGAAGCCGATCGAAGCCCTGCCCAGCTCCCGGGCCCCGGCGTTGGAGGTCATGATCAGGATGACGTTGCGGAAGTCCGCCTTGCGCCCCGCGTTGTCCGTGAGGGTGGCGTAGTCCATGATCTGCAGCAGGACGTTGAACACGTCCTGGTGTGCCTTCTCGATCTCGTCCAGGAGCAGAACCGCGTGGGGGGTCTTTCGGATGGCATCGGTGAGGAGCCCCCCCTCCTCGTAGCCTACGTACCCCGGGGGCGAGCCGATCAGGCGGCTCACGGTGTGCCGCTCCTGGTACTCGCTCATGTCGAAGCGGTGCATGGCGATGCCCAGGGAATCGGCCAGCTGCCGGGCCAGCTCGGTCTTGCCCACCCCGGTGGGGCCCACGAACAGGAAGTTGGCCACCGGCTTGTTGGGCTCCCGAAAGCCTGCCCGGGAGTTCTTGACCGCCTGCACGACCGCGTCGAGGGCCTGGTCCTGCCCGAAGATCACCCGCCTGAGGTCCGCTTCCAGGTTCTTGAGGCGGTCGACCTCGGAGAGGGTCACGGTCTTCTCCGGGATCTTGGCGATCTTGGAGACCACCTTCTCGATGTCCAGCTCCGTGAGCACCGGGTTGGGGGTCGAGGTCCCCTTGAAGGCCAGGATGCGCATGTAGGCCCCGGCCTCGTCGATCACGTCGATGGCCTTGTCCGGAAGATGCCGGTCGTTGATGTACTGGTGCGACAGGTCCACCGCGGCCTGCAGGGCCTCGTCGGTGTAGCTGACCTGGTGGTATTCCTCGTAGCGCTGCCGCAGCCCCTGGAGGATCTGGAAGGTCTCCTCCGGGGTGGTCTCGTCCACCTCGATCTTCTGAAAGCGCCGGGTCAGGGCCCGGTCCCGCTCGAAGTACTTCTTGAACTCATCGTAGGTGGTGGAGCCCAGGCAGCGCAGCCGCCCGGATGCGATGGCCGGCTTGAGGAGGTTGGAGGCGTCCATGGACCCGCCGGACACCGCCCCGGCGCCCACGATCGTGTGCATCTCGTCGATGAACAGGATGACCTTCTCCTTCTTCTGGAGCTCCTTGATCACCTGCTTCATGCGCTCCTCGAAGTCCCCCCGGTAGCGAGTTCCGGCCAGGACGCTCCCCATGTCCAGGGCGTACACCTCGTAGCCCTGCAGGAGCTCCGGCACGGTCCCTTCGGCGATCCGGGCGGCCAGCCCCTCGGCTATGGCGGTCTTGCCGACCCCGGGGTCCCCGACCAGGGCCGGGTTGTTCTTCAGACGCCGGCACAGGACCTGGATGGTCCGCTCGAGGATGTCTTCCCGGCCGATCAGGGGCTCCAGCTCTCCGGCCCGGGCGGCCGCGGTGAGCTCCCGGGTGAACATGGCCAGGGCGCTGCGCTTGCCCCGACGGCGGCCCGCCGGGGTCTCGGCCTGCGCCTCCCCTTCCTCCCCCCCCGGAGCCTCCTCCTCTTCTTCCCCCTGCAGCCGGGCGTCGGGATCCGAATCCAGGATTCCCCCGTGGGAGATGACCTGCAGCAGGGTATAGCGGCTGACCCCGGATTTCTTGAGGTAGTAGGAGCCGAAGCTCTTGCCTTCGTCCAGGATCGACACCAGGAGGTCCCCGACGTCCACGATCTCCTTGGAGGAGGCCTCGGAGTGGAACAGGGCGCGGGCGATCACGGACTGGAAGCCCAGCGACTGCACCGGCTCGCTCGCCTGGGTCACGGGGACCCGCTCCTTGAGATGTTCTTCCAGGCCCGCCTGGACCTCCTCCGGGTCCGCGCCGCAGGCCTTGAGAAGCTCCTGGGTGACCTCGAAGAACAGGGCAGAATACAGAATGTGCTCAGGGGTCAGATACTCGTGGTTGCGCTCCTTGGCGTGCAGGTAAGCGGCCTGGAGCAGCCCCTGGACATCGTCGCTGACTCGCATGACGTTCCTTTCTTCGCCGCTGCCTATGCTGGCTCCACGCTGCACTTGAGCGGGAACTCCCTCTCCCGGGCCAGCTGGTGGACCTGGGCGGCCTTGGTCTGGGCGATATCCCAGGTGTAGACCCCTACCACCCCTTTGCCCTTCTTGTGCACGTCGAGCATGATCTTGGTGGCCTCGATCGCCGGCTTGTGAAACACCACCTGCAGAACCTCCACTACGAACTCCTTGGTCGTGTAGTCGTCGTTGTGGAGCACGACCTTGTACATGTCGGGCTCCTTGACTTCCTTTTCCACGTCCTCCAGCAGCTCGTCGTCGAAGCGCGGATCGATGGACCGGTCGGACATAAGCCTCCTCGGCAGCAGCCTTTCTCTAGCGGTTAAGGTACCCATATCCTCAGGCAGCCGACAAGAGGCGATTTGTAAGCCCCCAGGGATCCGTCGTATACTCACCGTACCCGAAAGCCATGGCCTTCCTCGCGGACCTGCACATCCATAGCCGCTACTCGATCTCCACCAGCCCGCAGCTCACCCCGGAGCACCTGGATCTCTGGGCCGCCATCAAGGGGATCAGGGTGGTCGGAACCGGGGATTTCACCCACCCGGGCTGGCTGGCGGAGCTCGAGGAGAAGCTAGAGCCCGTCGACGCCGAGCCGGGGCTGTACCGCCTGCGCCCGGAGCTGCGCCGGGCGGCGCTGAGCAAGGCGGAGCTCGAGGGCCTGCCCGTACCCGAGGGGGAGCCGGCGGCCGCGGCCGGGGAGCCGGTCACGCGTTTCCTGCTGAGCGCCGAGATCAGCAACATCTACCGCCGGGAAGGCAGGACCCGGAAGGTTCACAACCTGATCCTGGCTCCCGACTTCGACGCCGCCCGGCGCCTGCAGAGGCAGCTGGACAGGCACGGCAACATCTCCTCCGACGGCCGCCCGATCCTGGGGCTGGACTCCCGGAACCTCCTTGAGATCACGCTGGAGCAGTGCCCGGGGTCGGTGTTCGTCCCCGCTCACATCTGGACTCCCTGGTTCAGCGTGCTCGGGGCCAGGTCCGGGTTCGACCGGGTGGAAGAGTGCTACGCCGACCTGGCCGGGCACATCCGGGCGGTAGAAACGGGGCTGTCGTCGGACCCCCCGATGAACTGGCTGTGCAGCTTCCTGGACCGCTACACCCTGGTGTCCAACTCCGACGCGCACTCCCCGGAGAAGCTGGGCCGGGAGGCAAACCTCTTCGCCACCGAGCTCTCCTACCCCGCCATGGCCGCGGCGCTGAACGGCGAGGACCCCCCAGGGTTCGCCGGGACCGTGGAGTTCTTTCCCCAGGAGGGGAAGTACCACTTCGACGGGCACCGCAAGTGCAAGGTCTCCTGGGACCCCCTGGAAACCCTCCGCAGCGGAGGCTCCTGCCCGGTGTGCGGCAAGCCGGTGACGGTCGGGGTCCTGAGCCGGGTGGCGCAGCTGGCGGACCGGGACTGCCTGCCCGATCCGGCCTCCCGGCCTCCGTTCCACTCCCTGATCCCGCTGAAGGAGATCTTGAGCGAGATCCACGCCGTGGGCCCCGGCTCCAGGGAAATCGCCCGGCGGTACGCGACCCTGGTGCGCCGGGCGGGCTCGGAGTTCGCGCTCCTCCTGGAGCTCCCCACGGCGGCCGTGGAGGAGCTGGGGGGAGAGCTCCTGGGGGAAGCGGTGCGGAGAATGCGGGCCGCCGAGGTGCGGGTCGAGGCGGGCTTCGACGGCGAGTATGGAACCGTGCGCCTCTTCGCTCCGGGGGAAGTCCGCCGCTACGGCTCCCGGGAGCTGCAGCTCCAGCCGCCGGCGGATCCCCCCGGGCGGCCCGCCGCCGGGGCGCCTGCATCCGGCCCGTCCGTCCCCCCCGGGGCGAGGGCCCTCCTGAGCTTCGACGTGGCCGCCTACCGGCGCGAGCGGGAGGCTGCGCCGGAGCCGGGAAGTACCCCACGGCCCCAGGGCCAGGCTGCACCGCAGCAGCAGCGCGGTGCGCCGAGGCTGCAGGGCGGGCCGCTGCAGAGCCCGCGGCTCGGCCTGAACGAGCTCCAGTCCCGGGCGGCGGCCCACGGCGCCGGGCCCGCCCTGGTGCTGGCCGGGCCGGGGACCGGCAAGACCCGGACCCTGGCCTCCCGCATCGCCGCCCTGGTCACCCGGGAGGGAGTCAATCCCGACGGGATCCTGGCGGTGACCTTCACCAACAGGGCGGCGGGGGAGATGCGCGAACGGCTGGCCGGGCTGCTCGGGGGCTCTCCCGGTCCCTCGGGACCCACGATCTGCACCTTCCACGCCCTGGGCCGGTGGCTCCTGGGGGGCTTCTTCGAGGACACGGGCCGCAGGCCCGGCTTCCCGATCCTGGACCAGGACGACCGTGCCCGCCTCCTTTCCCGCCTGCCGGGCTGCCCGGGCAACCGGGCCGCGGCTCTTTCCGCGGCTATCGGGGCGGCCAAGGAACGCCTCGAGCCCCCAACCTCGGCAGAGCCGGCGGACAACCCTCGGCTGGCGGAGCTGTACCGGGCGTACCAGCGGCGCCTGGCGGAGCTCGGCGCCTTCGACCTCGAGGACCTGCTGTTCGAGCCGGTGCAAAGGCTCTCCGCCGCCCCGGCCCTGAGGCTGCGCCTTCGGGAGCGCTTCCCCTGGGTGCTGGTGGATGAGTACCAGGACGTCAACGAGGCCCAGTACCGCCTGGTGCGGCTGCTCGCTCCCGACCCCTCGGCCAATCTGTGGGCCGTCGGGGACCCCAACCAGGCCATCTACGCCTTCCGAGGCGCGGACGTACGCTATATCCGCCGCTTCCTGGACGACTACCCCGGGGCCGCGGTGTACCGCCTCGGGGAGAGCTTCCGCTGCTCGGACACCATCCTGCGCGCCTCCGCTCAGGTCCTGGACCTGGCCCCGGAAGCCCTGGCTCCCGCCGCCGAGACCCCTCCGGGGGTCCGCATCCGGATCGTCGAGCATCCCAGCGAGGCAAGCGAGGCGGAAGCCGTGGCCCGGACCATCGAGTCCATGATCGGGGGCCTGCGCTTCTTCTCCATGGACAGCGAGGTGAGCGAGGGCCAGGCCGCCGAAGGCATCGAGAGCCTGGGGGACTTCGCCGTGCTGTGCAGGATCGGCCGCCAGATGGCCGCCCTGGAGCGGGCCTTCCAGGACCACGCCATCCCCTACCGCAAGGCCGAAGCGGAGCCCTTCTGGAGGCAGGAGCCCGCCAGGTCCATCCTGCGCCTGGCCCGGGGGCTGCGGCTGCCCGAAGGCGGGCGGGGCGCCGCGGAGCTGCTCCCGGAGCTGCCGTCGGCGGGCCGGACCGTCCTGGAATCCCTGGCCCGGGAGACCGCCGCCTCCGAAAGGGCCGCGGCAGGGGGGCCTCCGGTCAGGGAGGTGCTCTCCCGGCTGGCCGAGCTCTGCCCCCCGGAAGGTCGCGAGGGACAGGAAACCCTGGAGCGGCTTCTGGAGCACGGCGAGCGCTTCGGCCGGGACCTGGACGCCCTTCTGGAGCACACCGCGCTGGGCAGCGGCCCCGACGGCCTCCAGGAAGCCCGCGGGGGGCGGGAGCTGGTATCGCTGCTCACCCTCCACGCCGCCAAGGGCCTGGAGTTCACCTGCGTGTTCATCGTGGGCTGCGAGGAGGGCCTCCTGCCCTACTCGCTTCTGCGCGAGCAGCCCTCCGACCCGGAAGAGGAGCGGCGCCTGTTCTACGTAGGCATGACCCGGGCCAGGCGCTACCTCTACCTGTCCCACGCCCGGCGGCGCAGGCTCTTCGGCCGGGAGCTCCGCCTGAGCCGCAGCCCCTTCGTGGACGCCATCGAGCGCAGGCTCACCGCGCTGGAGAGCCCCGACCTCCGGCGCCCCGCCAGGGGAGACGAAGGGCAGATCGAGCTGTTCTGAGCTCAGTCCTTGTGGGGCTTGATGTCCAGAATGGGAGTGCCGTCCAGCATGTCCAGGCCCCGCACCCTCAAGGTGGTGCCTTCAACGC
>Ga0209164_1004030_pt1 | contig 13479 bp, 10 predicted proteins | sample MTBNYHSulfiMetaG_FD_187458 | JGI IMG/M metagenome (GOLD analysis project Ga0209164, IMG submission 187458) | Enrichment culture microbial communities from rom New York Harbor, USA that are MTBE-degrading - MTBE-NYH (New York Harbor Sulfidogenic)... | ecosystem: Environmental > Aquatic > Marine >...
GATTTCGTTTTGCACAATTATGTTCTCGTGGCAGAGCAGCGCCGGCTTGGGCTCACCGGTCGTGCCGGTGGTATAGATGATCAGGGCCGGTGTGCGGGTTCCGACCGCCCCATAGGCCCTTTCAAGCCGCCGCGTAAGGAGATCCTTGAGCTTCAGGAAGACAAGTTTCTTTTTCTCCATCATCTGGGTGATGCTGACGGCCCCTTCCAGAAGATCCCCGGGTTTGGGGTCAGGCGTAAACTGCACCAGGTGTTCAACGGAGGGGCACTTTTCCTTGACCGCTCTGCCCGCCTCACGAAAATCCCGGACCGGCGTCTTGCCCAGGAAGAAAAAGGCCTTGGGCTCGATTTTGTTGAGGTCCCTGACCACCTCCTCGTCCTTGAGGCGCAAATCCAGAGGAGACAGGATCGCCCCGATTTTGAAACAGGCGTACATGAGCATCATGTGTTCCGGGATAAGCACGAGCATGGTGGCGACGCGATCCCCTTTCTTGATGCCCATATCCAGCAGCCGGAGCGCGAAAAAATCGATGAGGGAGAGGAATTTCTTGTAGGTGACGGTTTTGCCGTCTTCGTGCTGAATCATGGCCGGTTTGTCGGGATTTTTTCCAGCCCAGTGCTTGATGTAATCATTGAGACGGGGCAATCTGGTATCCTGCGACGATGTGTCCATAAGCCCTCCTTTTTTCAAGGTCTGAAGGTGGAGAGGTCACTCCTTTTTCAAAAAGGCGTACCCGCCACTGATGGCTTTTTGCTTTTCCTGATTGAGCACAATGAAGTGCAGGTTCGTGCCTCCAGGCGTCTTGCTCTTACCGACAAGTTGTACCCTGATCACGGTTCCGGGAAAGACCATGCCGGTGAAACGGCAGAAGGCCGACTTGAGGAAGAGCGGGTTTCCTCCGGCCTCCCTGTTGATGATTTCTCGAACCGCAAAGGCCAGGGTGGCTGTGCCCTGCAGGATGTTGCCCGGCAGGCCTACCTGACGGGCGAAGGATCTCGACGTGTGAATGGGAAATACAATATCCGTGCAGCCGTCATAGATATGCGGGCGTAACGGGTCTATGGGAATCGGGCTTTCCCAAAGGGGTTCTGCGCTCCCTTCAAGAGGGAGCCCCTCGGGAAGCCGCTCCGGACACAAACCGTCATCGGAGCATTTTACGCCGCGCATCAGGGCGCCCATATGCTCCGTAAAAACCGGCTCATCGTCCTGGTCCAACGCGTCAAAGCGCACGACGACCCTTGTGCCGGCCCTGTGCGGGAGAATGGCCGCAACCCGCCCCCTGACCGTCAACCGGTCCCCGGGTCTTAAGGGCCGATGAAATTCGAGAGCTTCCGTATGGTGGACCTGTGTCATCAGGACTTCCATGGGAAACTCCTTTGCTTCAATGTGCTCCCAAATCCGCTCAAGGATGGGCCAGGTCACGGCAACGCTGAACATAGGAGGCGCGATAATGCCTCCCTCCCGCTCGTCATCCATATAATAGTCGTTCGTGTCATCAACCGCCGCCGCAAAGTTCATGCTCCGGCGCCAGGTGATCTCCGTGTGGTAGTCCTTGAGCGGTGTGCCGACAAAACGCGAGCTCAATTCCATAAGCTCCCCCCGTGAAAAATCTCAGGTCCCATCTTGATCCGTGCTTTTGGTCCCCTCGCTTCCAACCCATCCTTACTGTTGCATTATCCTGAAATTCGTTTATTCTATCCCACATCAGGCATTCCGGACACTTTTCCCTATTGTTGCCTAAATACCATGGCAAAAACGGCATGGGAACAAGAATCATGGGCTTTTCTCGCAATATAAAATAGTGTGGCAGGACAAAAAGAGTCCTTAAGAAAACCTCGACCATACGCCCATTGAAGCATCGCCCGAGGAATCGTCATAAATCCAGGAAGGATGAAAGGAGGTGTCCGATGATCAGGATTCAAAACATTTTGGTCCCTGTAGACTTCTCGGAGAATTCGAAAAAAGCCGTTCTTTACGCGGCGGAACTTGCACGGGATCGAAAAGCCAGGCTGCATATTCTTCATGTGATCAATCAACGCCTTATCGAGGCTGTCCAGGAGTTAAGCCTCAAAGGCTATGAAGGGGACTTTGTAGAAGCCATTCAAAAAATGTTGCAGGCGAGGGATGAGGACCTCAGAGGGTTTGTAGATCCGGAGTTTCTCAAGGGCGTGGAGGTGGAATACGCCCTTCAAAAGGGAAGACCCGGGGTCGAAATCATCAAGTACGCCTCGGAAAAGAACATGGATCTGATCGTGATAGGGACCCAGGGGCGCTCGGCTCTCAAGGACGCCCTGGTGGGAAGCGCCGCTCGAACAGTGGTCAACCGTGCCAAGTGCCCTGTGCTGGTGGTCCACCCCGACGACCAAAGCTTTATCGAATAACCCGAAGCGTCCGGCCGAGAGCGAGACTGAAGCGGGGCGACATAAATGAAAGAGGCTCCGTGCCAAAACTTCTGAACCACACAAAAACGTTCGATCAATCCCATACGTAGAATCGAGGAGCCGAGTCATGTCTGCGTCCATTAAAAATGTCACGTGCGTTGGGTCCGGGCTGATCGGCCAGGGCTGGGCCACTCTTTTTGCAGCCAGGGGTTATGAGGTGACTCTGCAGGATGTTCGCGACGACCGGTTGGAAAACGCCGTCCGGCAAATTCATTCCAATCTGACCTTTCTGAAAAACAACGGCCTTGTTCAAGAAGATGCGGCCGCGTGTTCCTTGCGGATTCACACCGCCGCGGACCTGGCCCGAGCCGTTTCGAACGCCGACTACGTGCAGGAGTCCGTTCCCGACAATTACCCGGCCAAGAAAAAGGTGTTTGCGGAAATGGACGCCCATGCGCCGATCGACGCCATACTGGCCAGCAGCAGTTCCGGGCTGCTGATGAGCGAGATTCAAAAGGCCGTTAACCGGCCGCAGCGCTGTGTGCTGGTTCACCCTTTTCTCCCCGTGCATCTCATACCCCTGGTGGAAATCGTGGGCGGAGAGCAAACGGCTCCGGAGACGGTCCGGGCGGCCTGCGCGTTGATGGAAAAAATCGGCAAAACCCCGGTGGCCCTTAAAAAGGAAGTCTCAGGCTACATTGTGAACAGGCTCCAGGCCGCTTTGCTGCGTGAGGCTGTTGATCTGGTAGCCGGCGGCGTTGCCAGCGCGCAGGACGTCGACCTCGCCTTCTGTAACGGCATGGGAGTTCGGGATCCCTTTATCGGGCCCCTTTTGAGGGCCTGTCTCGCAGGAGACGGCATCGAGAACTTCGTGAGAGAATACTCCGATTCCTATCACGAAAGATGGAAGTCCATGGCAACGTGGGACACCTTTTCGCCTTCCATGCGGGAGACGCTCGTCAACAGTGTCAACGCCATGCCGCTCGTCTGCAAAACCCCGATGAAAAAAATCAAAGCATGGCGTGATCGAATGCTGATTGAAATTCTGAAGCTGGACCGGAAGTGCTCTTAGTTCAGCGATTTTGCTTCCCGGTGTTTATCGGTTTGCTCTTCTCCGGAGTGAAAGGACCATCGCCGGCATGCACCGGGCACTGAAAACAGAAACGCAACGAGGCAAATTCGACAATACCTTGGACGACACGATCAAACAGGCACTGATAAACATTGTGGGTCCTGAAAGTTTCACGGATTCCCTGATCGATCTGGTCTCCTATTCCTATGATGCATCCGACCATGATTGCAGGCCTGAGGTTGCGGTGTGGCCTCAGAGCGCAGAGCAGGTGTCCAGGATTGTCGTCTTGGCGAATGAATCCCGTTTCTCGGTCATTCCCAGAGGGGCGGGCACAGGATTTGCCGGAGGCGCCGTACCCGTCCGCGGGGGCCTCGTTATGGACCTTTGTCGAATGAACAAAATCCTCGACCTCTCCCTGGCGGATCGCTTGGTCGTTGTTCAGCCCGGAGTTGTTTACGCCGACCTGCAAAGGTACCTCAACCGACACGGTTTTTTCTTTCCCCCCGATCCGGCAAGCGGCAAGGTGTGCACGATCGGCGGCAATGCCGCGACCAATGCCAGCGGCTTGCGAGGGGCCAAATACGGTGCGACCCGGGATTACGTGGTCCGCCTGGAGGTTGTCCTTCCGCTCGGGACGCTCATGCGGACGGGCTCCAGATGCCTGAAGTCGTCTTCCGGCTACAATCTGACCGGCCTTCTCGTTGGATCCGAGGGCACCCTTGGGGTCATCACGGAAATCACCCTGAAAGTGAACCCAAATCCCGTCGCTCACCGGACAGGACTCGCTTTTTTTGACAGCCTTGAAGGCGCCGGCCGGACCGTGGTTCATGTGATTGAGTCGGGCATTGTCCCGAGCATCCTCGAAATCCTTGACGGCAACGCGATCAAGGTGCTCAGGCAATATGGCGAGATGGATTTGCCTGATGCCGGGGCCATGATCCTGGCTGAAACCGATGGGTTCAGCCCCTCGGAAGCGTCCTGCCAGATGGAAAAAATCCTGGATGTTTTCCGGAAGAACAAGGCTTTGAGCATTCAAACCGCCGACTCTCCGGAGGGTGTGGAAAGGCTGTGGACGGCGCGCAAATCCGTGGGCAGCATTGCGGGTCGTCTTCGCCCCAACAATGTGTCTGAAGACGTGACCGTGCCTGTTTCCAAAGTGCCCCAACTGCTGCGTGAGCTCACCGCCATGATCGGAAAATACGGCTTTCCTTTCGTCATTTTCGGTCACGCAGGAGACGGCAACCTCCATCCCAAGGTCATGTATGACCGATCCGACGCTCAGCAAGCGAGGCAGATCCGGAAAATGGTCACTGAAATCTTCGAGCTCACCTGCGCCCTGGGAGGCACGATCAGCGGGGAACACGGAGTCGGTCTGGAAAAAGCCCCCTTCATGAAGCTCGAGCACGATGAAGCGGCCCTGCAAATGATGTTGTCGTTCAAGAAAATGCTGGATCCGAACAATATTCTCAATCCGGGTAAAATGGGGCATCCTGATGGACCCGTGCATCCCGAGGGTCGGCTCTGAAGAGCCGGACTCCATCCGTTGAATCACGAATTTTTGTCTTGAGCAAAGCGACCGATCCCGTTATAACGTCGGGAAAGGCCTTGTTGCAGTGTTGAGCAAGCATGGTCCCCCCAGGTGACCCGGCCCCCTGAGATTCAATTGCGCTCGTTCCCCCGGCCGGTTGAAATAAAACTTTTTTTATTGAAGGGAGGGTAAGCGTATGAAGAAATCGACCCTGTTCATCGTGTTTGCTTTGGCTCTTTTCTTGGCCGTGCCTTCGTCCCATGTGGCGGCCGACCAGAAGTTCCTGCGCATGGCATCAGGCCCCGAAGGAGGTTCCTGGTATCCGCTGGGATCCGCCATGATGAGCATCCTGGAACGGGAACTGGGTATCAGCTCTTCTAACGGACCCGGCGGCGGAGTCGGCAACGTCAAGGTTGTCCACGGAGGCCGGGCCGATTTGGGATGGTGCTACACCCACACCACGTACAATGGGTATCATGGCCTGAGCGAGTTCGAGGGGAAGAAATTCGACAATATCCGCCACCTGATGTCTTTGTATCCCGGCGTGTTCCAGACCGTGGTGCCGGCAAAGAGCAAGATCATGTCCTATGCCGATTTAAAGGATAAGCGCATCGTTCCCGGCAAAACGGGATTCACCGGAACCGCTATCGCCGAACTGATTTTAAAGGCCTATGGGCTCACCTTCGACAGCATCAGGCAAAACGGAGGCACAGTCAGCTTCGTCGGGTACGCCGATTCCGCTGCGCTGATGAAAGACGGCCATTCGGACGCCTACATGGCGGTGACAGCTTGCCCCCAAGCCACGATCATCGACCTGGAATTCAGGCCGGGCGTTCGTTTTCTCGGCGTTCCACCTGAGTTCCAGAAAAAAGTGCAGGAACTCGAACCCGGCCTGACTCCGATCATGATCCCCAAAGAGGCTTACAAAAGCCTGGATGCGGATGTTCCCACCATGGGCACCGTCACCAACATCATCATCAGCAAGGACGTATCGGACGATCTCGCCTACAGGATCGTCAAGACGCTCTATGCCCATTGGGACGAACTGAAACAGGTCAAGAAAAAGGACATCGAAGACTCTGATCCGCAAAAGGCGCTTCTGGGCAATTCTATACCCGTGCACCCCGGTGCTCTCAAGTATTACAAGGAAATCGGTATCGTCAAGTGAGCGAAACAGGGCGGGAAAGGCCGCTGCCTTCCCGCTCCTGTTCGCCCCTTTGAATGGAACGGGGGACGTTTCTTTTCTGTCACTTCTGAATGGAAAGGAGCGGTGAAGTTTGTCCGACACCCACCCCAAGCTTGAGTATCAGGAAATCAGGCAAGAGAGCATCCTGGAATGGCTTTTGCGCCGGGATAAGAGTGTTTTCAAGTTTCCCGTGGAACTGGCGATCTGTCTGCTTTCCCTTTCACTCACCATCTATCACCTTTTCGTTGCCTATGCGGGTTCTCTGGAAGCCCACGCCTTCCGTTCCACCCACCTGGCCTTTATCATGGTGTTGTGTTTTCTGCTCAAGCCTCTTGGCAGAAAAAGCTGGAGCGCACCCAAGAACCGGTGGTTCGCGGTCGATCTTCTTCTGGTTCTTTTGACGATTGCGATCCAGGTTTACAAGCTGAGGGACATAGATGCCTTCATCCTGCGTCAGGGAGACCTCACGGACCTGGATATCTGGGTCGGCACCATTTTCCTGTTGCTTCTTTTGGAAGCCACCAGGCGTGCCGTGGGTTGGGCCATGGTAATCATCGCCGGTTTTTTCCTGATTCAAACGGCTTTTTCGGACCGTTTTTTCGGTATGTTCTATGGCCCTCCCAGCGATCTTTTCACGATCATTGATTATCTGTTCATGAGGGAAAACGGTGTTTACAGCATTCCGCTGATGGTGATGGCCACGTATATCTTCCTTTTCATCCTGTTCGGCGCGATACTCGTGCGATCCGGAGCCGGCAGGTTTTTTATCAACGTGGCCATGGCCCTAACAGGCGGCAAGGTAGGAGGACCCGCAAAGGCTTCAGTTGTGAGTTCCTGCTTGATGGCCTCGGTTTCGGGTTCAGCGGTCGCCAACGTGGTGACCACCGGCAGTTTTACGATCCCTTTGATGAAAAAAGTCGGTTACAGGCCCTACTTCGCAGGGGCCGTTGAGGCCTGCGCCTCCTCAGGCGGGCAGATCATGCCGCCTGTCATGGGTGCTGCGGCATTCGTGATAGCCGAGTTTCTCAATGTCCCCTACCTCACCGTCGCCAAGGCCAGCATTTTCCCCGCTATCATCTACTTCTTTTCCATTTTCGTGATGGTGCACTTCGAGGCACGCAGAAAAAACCTGGGAACCGTGTCCAAGCAGGAGTTGCCGGACTTAAAAACCGAAATCAAGCGCAGCGGGCACCTCTTTCTCTCGATCGTTCTCATCGTTGTCCTGATGGTTGCAGGGTACACGCCGATGTTCGCCGCCTTCTATGCAATCATCTCCATCCTGCTGCTCAGCATGATTCGCAAGGAGACCCGCATGAGCGCCGTGCAGATGCTTTCCGCTTTCGAGGAAGGGGCTCGCCAGGCCGTCAGCGTTTCCGTGGCCTGTGCTGCGGCCGGCATCATCATCGGGTGCGTTTTTGTTTCAGGTCTGGGGCTCAAGTTTTCCACGGCAATCGTGGATCTGGCCGGCGGCCATCTCGTGATGGTGCTGGTGCTGACCATGTTCGCCTCCCTGATCTTAGGCATGGGGCTCACGACCACCGCCGTATACATCACCCTCGCCGCGCTCGTGATCCCCTCGCTCGTGAACATGGGCGTCGAACCCATTGCCGCCCATCTCTTCGCTTTCTACTTCGGTTTGGTTTCGGCGATCACTCCACCTGTGGCCCTGGCCTCTTTTGCCGCCGCCGGTGTAGCCAACGCTCCCCCCATGCTGACGGGCATCCATTCCTTCCGCTTGGGCATCGCCAAGTATATTCTTCCCTTTGTGTTTGTGTACAACCCGGCCATGCTCTTTGCAGGAGACTGGTTCAGCATCGTGACGGCGGTGGCCGGAGGTTTCGCAGGCATCTATGCGCTGACCGTTACGACCGAGGGGTGGATGATAGGCCCTGCAGGCTGGCCTCTTCGATTGGGCATGGCCGCTGCTGCAGGGATGATGTTTCATCCGGATAAACTGACGGATCTGGCGGGTTGGATTGTTTTCCTTGTCTTGATCCTGTTGCACCGCCAGGGGTTGTCAAGGGCTGAAAGAACGGAGGTAAAGACATGATTTCCGATGGGTTCTCATGGTCCCCTGTGGCGGCCACAGCAGTCTTGATGTATTTGGCCAAGGTTTCCCATATCGCCGTCTTGCATTACAACCTGTTTCTCATTTCGATTTTGGTGTGGTGTTCCCTTCTGATTGCCTTTTATCGCGTCTTCAACCGAACCGACACACAAAACGGTGGAACCAAGACTTCGAAGCGGAGTTAAGAGAGCCATGGGACACACATCCACAGAAAACCGTGTGCCTTGAGTTTTGAGCGTTTTATGACAAGGAGACCCCATTGGAAAACCTGATCATTACCGTTGCCGTTTGCGGCTCCGCGCCGATGAAAACCCAGAATCCGAGTGTGCCCTACAAACCTGCAGAGATCGCTGCGGAAGCGTTACGAAGCTGGCGCGCCGGGGCGGCCATGGCGCATATCCACGTTCGGGACCCTGAAACAGGTCAAGCGGCTTTTTCCAGAGAGCTTTTTTCAGAAGTTCTGGATCGCATCAGGGCGGACAGCGACATGCTGGTCAATCTGACGACCAGCGGTTTTAATATCACAGGCCGGGACATCGGCCGCCAAAGACTGATGCCTATCGAACTGCAGCCCGACCTCTGCTCGCTGGATGTGGGCTCCCTCAATTTCCGCGACGGTCGTATCTTCCAGAACCCGCCCGCCTGGGTTGAAACAGCCGCGAAAACCATGAAGGAAGCCGGGGTCAAGCCTGAAATCGAGGTGTTCGATATGGGGCACATCCGGCAGGCAAGAGACCTTGTTTCCAAGGGCCTGGTTGATGATCCGCCGTATTTTCAGCTTTGCCTGGGCATACCCTGGGGAATCGACGGAACCCTCGACTCCCTGGTGGAGATGCATCGTCGCTTGCCCCAGAGCGCTCAATGGTCTGCTCTCGCCGTGGGTCCCCTCCAACTCCCGTTGACCACCCATGCGCTGCTGATGGGGGGCCACGTAAGGGTCGGTTTCGAGGACAATCTTTACCTCGATCGAGGTGTCAAGGCGGACAGCAACGCCAGATTCGTAGAACGGGCCGCTCAGTTGGCCGGTCTTCTTCAGCGAAACGTGGCTTCGCCTACGGAAGCCCGCGCCATTTTGAAGTTGCCGCTCGGAAGGAAATCCTAAGAGGTCCGGCGCTTGGCCTGGAAATCCTATGCGGGGGCGGAGGTCAGGGCGTGGCCGCCCTTTTTGCAAGGGAGTAGCCCCGGCAGGAGTCGGCTTTCGGAGATAACAAGAGATGCTGGCCAATCTGGGGCGCATCATCGGGCAAAATGCCCGCCAATATTGGCAACGGCCTGCGGTGGTAAACCTGGAGCGCGACAGGCGGTTTTCCTACGGCCAAATGCATCTTTTGAGCAACCGCATCAGCCGCCTTCTGACAGGAAAATTCGGTCTGCGCCAGGGGGACGTTTATGTAACTCTTCTGGAAAACGATCATGTCGCGTTCTTCCATCCCTGGATGTTCAAATGCCCGATCACAGGCGCCTGGATCGATGTGCGCGAGCCCGTGGCCGAGCAACTTAAGCAGATCGACCATGTCCGTCCCAGAGTCGCTTTTCTCGAAGCCCGGTTCCTGGACAGGCTCATGGAGCCGCTTTTGGACCAAGGCATCCGGATCATTTCCATGGACCCGCCCAAGGAAACGCGACCCGGGCTTCACTTCTTCTGGGATCTGGTCGAGCAGGCGAGCGACGCAGAGGTCGATGCGGAGTTCGCCTGGGACGATGCGTCTTCTCATGTCGCGGTGTTGCGCTTCACCGGCGGCACTACAGGCTTGGCCAAATGCGCCATGTACACCCCGGCCAACTTCTGGGCTTGGGGCATGAATCCGGCCCACTACCTGCATACGGTCCCTTTTTCATCCCCGAGGGCCCTTCTTTTCTCGCCCATCAACCATGCAGCATCCGGTTCGGTTGTGATTCCCGTTCACCTCAAAGGCGGCACCCTTTACACGCTGAACAAGGTTGAGATGGAGCTTTTAGGGCGGTATATCCAGAGGGAAGGCATTGAGCTGATTTACACCGTGCCCACCGTGCTGTACCGAATCCTGGACCTGGATTTGCCCGGCAAATATGATCTGTCGAGCCTCAAAACCATCCGTTACGGGGGAGCTCCCATATCGCCTTCGAAGCTGGAAGTGCTCCTCAGGCGACTGGGCCGTGTCTTTGTTCAAGGCTACGGCTCCACCGAATGCTGGCCTTCCTGCACGATCCTGGCCCGGGAGGACCACGGCCTGGATTCGCCTCAACAGATCTCAAGGCTTGCCAGTGTGGGCCGGCCTTTTCCCGGCGAAGAGATCTTTCTTTGCGATGACAACGGCTGTCCCGTTGCGCCGGGGTGTGAAGGGGAGCTCTATGTCCGGGGAGCCAACACCATTCAGGGCTATTACAGAACACCGGATCTGACCGCTCAAAACTTCACGCCCAACGGCTTCTGGAAATCAGGAGATATCGGTTACAGCGACGACGAAGGGTACCTGTTTCTGGTGGATCGCAAGAAGGAGATGATTATCACGGGCGGCTACAACGTCTATGCCACGGAGGTGGAAAACTGTCTCAATGCCCATCCCGGGGTATCCAACTCGGCCGTGGTCGGGGTGCCTGACGAGCAATGGGGCGAGGCGGTATGCGCCATGGTTGTGCTGCGAGAAGGAGCCCCTGTGTCGCCGCAAGAGCTGATCGCTCACTGCAAAGAACACCTTGCCAGGCACAAGGCTCCCAAGCGTATTGAATGCGTTTCCTCTCTTCCGGTCAGCGCGGTGGGAAAGGTTCTTCGCCGGGAAGTACGCAGGCTGCTCTGTGCGGCTCCGGAGCCGGGCGGCACGGCGAATACTTGAATCCATGGGCGGAAAGGATAAATAAAACATGCCATACACATACCGTATTCTGCTCCCGGGGGTGCCCGCTTCATCGGCCCGCGGGGCCTTGGGCTGGTGTTCGGTTGTTTTGGTTGAAGGCCCTGATTTCAAGCTGCTCTTTGACACCGGTTCATACGGGGATCGCCATCGGCTCCTGGATGCCTTCAAGGATGCCGGCGTCTCGCCCTCGGACATCGAGGCTGTGTTTCTCTCCCATTTTCACTTCGACCACGTCATGAGCGCCGATCTTTTCCCCCAATCTCGCTTTTATCTTTCCCACCGGGAGTGGGAGTACGCCCGGGGCGACGAACATCCCGGCAACGGCGACCACTATGTGCCTGCCCTTATGATCCCCTGGATTGAAAAACGCCTGGTGCTTTTCGATTCGGACCAGGAAATTCGTCCGGGCCTCAGGAGCGTGGCTCTCCCCGGTCACACCCCGGGACTTTCGGGACTTTTGCTGGAGGCTGAAAGCGTGCTTCTTGCCGGCGACGGTATAAAAAACGCCTGGGACTTCGTGAACCGACTTCCCCCTCCCAGTTACTTTTGCGCCCGGGCCGCCCTCGAGAGCTACCGCCTGGCTGCCGCAGCAGGCCGGGTGATCGTGCCTGGCCATGATCGACCCTTCGCCGTTGAAAAAGAAAACGCCATTCACTATCTGAACCGCTATTGCGTAGAACTTTCCTGCCGGCCCGATCCGACCGGGGGGGCGCGCACAATCCGGATCATCTCCGAACCGCAAAGGCCGCCTATGGGCTCGACCATGCTTCCACCGGTGGCATTAATCCGGCATGTTACGCCCGCTCCCGAGCTGGAGGACATCACCGCAACCCTGCACCAAGGGTTCACCGTCCTCAACCTTGCGCGAAGGGTGAAGCCCGGCCAGAAAGTGGCCCTCACAGGAGGCAGCAGGGGCATCAGCGATATGGCAAAGGTGATCCGGCATACGGCCGGCTTTCTGCGTTCCCTGGGTGCAGAGCCTTACGTGGCCCCCGCAATGGGCAGCCACGGCGGGGCGAGCGGTCCCGGACAGACCCGCCTCCTGGCCCGGCTCGGAATCACCGAAGAAACCGTGGGAGCGCCGATCGTCAGCCACATGGAGACCAGGGAACTGGGACGAACCTCTTTCGGAATGCCGGTCTTGATCGGAGAGGATTTCATCAGGGCCGATTGGATCATCGTGGTGAACCGGGTGAAGCCCCACACGAGTTTCCGTGGGAGCGTTGAGAGCGGCCTGTTGAAGATGCTTGCCGTTGGAATGGGAAAACGCGACGGGGCCGAGCGAAGTCATGCACATTTCCTCCGGCACGGCTTTGAAACCGTGGTGCGTGAAACATCCGTGATGATCATGGAAAAACTCCCTTTGCTTTGCGGTATTGCCCTGGTCGAAAACCGCCTGGAAAAAACCGCTGAGTTGGAGGTCCTGGCCCCCGAACAGTTCGCGGAAAGGGAACCCCGCCTTCTGGCCCGCGCAAGAGATCTCATGGGCAAGGTCCCTTTTGAGCAGGCCGACCTTTTGATCGTCGACGAGATGGGAAAAAATCTGAGCGGCAGCGGTATGGATTCCAGCGTCACGGGCCGAATTTACAACCAGGCGGTCTCCGAGCCTTCCTTTCAAAAGTTCCGACGAATCTACGTCCGGGACCTGACCGCCCCGAGTGAGGGAAACGCTCTGGGTATCGGCACCGCGGATTTCTGCGCCCGCAGACTGGTCGACAAGATCGATGCTGAAAAGACCCGCATCAACTGTGTGACGGCCGCAGTGCCCGAAAAAGGGAGGGTTCCCATTGTCTGTGACAGCGACCTTGCAGGGGTTGCCTACGGCCTTCAAAGTGCGTGTGTTTCCAGTCCGCTCCACGCACGGGTCATATGGATCAAGAACACCCTGGATCTCGAATTCATGAAAATATCTCCGGCCCTCGAAACCGAGGCCCGAGGGATCGCAGGCGTTGAGTTTCTTTCGCCCTTCAAGCCAATGCCTTTCGACCCTATGGGTCGGCTCCCTTTCGACTGGTTTCCTGAACCGTGAAAGGCGTTTCTGCGAACTATAATTCGTACGATATAAGGGAGCCCTTTGCGTGTAGAAGGCCACCGGAGATCCGGGGGTTCCTCCTCCGGGGCTCATGAAAAAAAATATTCCGACAGGCTGGTCGCGCCTTAAGACCGGCCAAGGATTTCACGAATAGAGGGAAACATGCTGCGCAGAAAAATTGCATATATAGACCTCGAAAGAGGAACAACCCGGATCGAACCGATCTCACCGGAGCTCCGGAAAAAATTCCTGGGAGGCAGGGGCTTGAACATGCACCTCCTCTCGGGCTCCTATACCCCCGAGCTTGACCCGCTCTCACCCCGCAATCCTCTCATCTTCGGAGCAGGCCTCCTCACAGGAACTCTGGGTTTCGGCTCC
>Ga0209164_1004034_pt1 | contig 13466 bp, 12 predicted proteins | sample MTBNYHSulfiMetaG_FD_187458 | JGI IMG/M metagenome (GOLD analysis project Ga0209164, IMG submission 187458) | Enrichment culture microbial communities from rom New York Harbor, USA that are MTBE-degrading - MTBE-NYH (New York Harbor Sulfidogenic)... | ecosystem: Environmental > Aquatic > Marine >...
ATTTTACTATTGAATTGACTAAAGTTGGTTTTTGTCCTGTTATAGGGAGTCAATGGTTTGTATATTACTTGAGAAATTAACAAAAATGATATAGCTTATCGTTATTTTTGCCGGAGTGCCAATGCAACAAGAATACAAGGGGCTGCTTGCATTGGGTGGGTTTAGGGGCTAAATGGAGTGAGGAACCCATCACTCGGTCGATCTTCCGTTGCGATATCTGTAGCGACGAGGGGGAAAAACACTGAATCAGGGTGACGGAATGATTCCAGGTACGAATAAGCGAGAAAGCCAAGCTGATTTTCTCGATACGGGGGAGGTGCGAGAAAATGCAAGGGCGCTTCGCGGCAATCCACACTATGCTCCGCTGAGTCAGATCTCGACACTCACCACCGAAGATGCTGCCGATCAAAAAAGTGACGTTGAAAATCTTCTATCCGGGCGGTTGGGAAGCACCCAAAGCGTTTGGATCCAGCAAATCGAGAAAGCGGTTCGAAAGACCTGCCAGCATTTTATCGACGGCCAGCATGAAGAAGGTTACTGGTGGTCGGAGTTGGAATCCAATGTAACGATCACCAGCGAATACATTATGTTATTGTACCTGCTGGGCATCAATAATCCTCAGGTACAGAAAAGCGCCGTAAAATATCTTTATAACGAACAGCTGGAAAACGGAGCGTGGGCTCTTTACTACGGCGACGAAGGGAATTTAAGCATTACCGTCGAAGCCTATTTTGCCCTTAAGCTGGCCGGCGAAGATCCTGATAGCGAGCCGCTTCGCAAAGCCAAAGATTTCATTCTGTGCGAAGGAGGCGTCGAATCGGCGCGTGTGTTCACAAAAATTTGGCTGGCGCTTTTCGGGCAGTACGATTGGGATAAAATTCCAACTATGCCGGTCGAAGTGGTGCTCCTGCCTGAGCATTTCTTCTTCAATATATACGAATTCAGCATGTGGGCGAGGGGGACGGTAGTCCCCGTTTCCATTGTCATGGCGCTCCGCCCGACTCACGTTCTTCCTCATGGCAAGAAGGTGCCCGAGCTGTTTGTGGGTGGCAAGGCATCCATTTTTCCCCCCACCACAAAAATCACCTACACCCATAAGGTCTTTTCCCTGATCGACCGCCTGGTGAAATGGTTCGAGAAACATCCCGTCCGTTCCTTGCGCCAACGTGCCATTCGAGCTGCGGAAATCTGGACCTTGGAACGTCAGGAAGAGACCGGCGATTGGGGCGGCATTCAGCCGCCAATGGTCTATTCGGTGCTTGCTTTCCACTACCTGGGCTATCCGCTCGACCACCCGGCCATGGTTAAGGGTCTGAAGGCCCTGGAAAATTTCTGTCTGGAGGACGAGCTGGGGCTGAGAATGCAATCCTGCGTGTCACCCGTATGGGACACGGCGCTTACCGCTCTGGCTATGCTTGATGCGGGAATGCCTGCAGATCACCCCAGTCTGAGCAAAGTCGGAGCCTGGCTGGTGAAAAATCAGATCAAGACGGGTGGCGATTGGCAGGTTAAGAATTGCTGCCCCCCCGGAGGCTGGGCATTTGAGTTCGTCAATTCTCACTACCCTGATGTGGACGATTCGGCGGTCATTCTCTACGCGTTGCATCGATTGAGCGATTGTGCCTGCGAAGGTCTGGGATGTGCCAAGGATTCCGGCATGCAATGGTGCCTGAGCATGCAGAGTACGTGCGGGGGTTGGGCTGCCTTCGATCGTGACAATGTCATGATGATCTTGAACCGCATCCCCTTTGCCGACCAGGAAGCGATGGTGGATTATCCCACAGCCGACGTAACCGGTCGGATGCTTGAGGCGATGGGACATTTCGGCTACGATCGCTCAGACAGGCGAGCGCAATTGGCCATTCGCTTTCTGCGCAACCTGCAGGAAAAAGATGGATGCTGGTGGGGGCGCTGGGGAGTCAACTACATTTACGGCACCTGGAGTGTCCTGCGGGGGCTCGTATCCATTGGAGAGGACCCCAAAGCGCCTTACATGCAGGCGGCTGTAAAGTGGCTGAAGGAGCACCAAAACCCCGACGGTGGCTGGGGCGAAACCTGTGAAACGTATGCAAAGTCCGAACTGAGAGGCCAGGGGCCGAGCACGCCATCGCAAACCGCCTGGGCAATCATGGGGCTGCTTGCCTGCGGCGAAGATGCCGGTATCGAGGTACAACGAGGAATTCAATATCTGCTGAGAAATCAGAAGGCGGATGGAACCTGGGACGAGCTCTATTTTACCGGCACAGGCTTCCCGAACCATTTTTACATCCGCTACCACAATTACCGCAACTGCTTCCCCCTCATGGCCCTCGGCCAATACCTGAGAAAGATCAGGCTCGCAAGCTAGACTCTGCCGAACCGCTTAACATGACCTTCCCCGGCGCCGCGCGCCAATTGATTTCAATGAAACAAGCACGGTAAAATCAACATGAACAGCATCAAACGGGAGCTCGATGAGACCGTTTTCGGTCTTATCGAGTATTCCGGTGTTCAGAAGTGCATGTACGTCGCCATGCACCGCTTTAACATCCCTTCCCAGGCGACACGCCGCCTCACGGATCGTCATTGGTCCTGCGCCGGTCATCATGTGGAGCAGGTCCCAACGTTTGCCTGTCAGCACTTTAAACAGAAGCGCAGGGGACTCAAAACTGATAAAGGTTCCTTGCGATTCTCCCTCGAATGCCCGAAGGGTCCGCCGGTTAGTTTCTGCGCGAGAGGATAATACCAGGGTAACGGTGCGCATTTATGATCTCCAATTGTCCACATCATGCCAGAAGTCGTCCAGCAGGATTTGTGGGCTGGTGAAGCTGTCTACAAAAGCATTGCAGTGGCTGCATTGCAGTAATCTGCTCCCCACAATTTCCCCTGGCTCTTTGGGAGGCGGAGGCGACGGGGTAGTTCTTTCCGGCTCACCGGTCAGTGGAGCCAGTTCACGGCTAATTTTACGAGTCAAGGGTTCGAGGGTGTCCCTGGCGTCTTTTGTTCTGGATGTGCTCCTACCGGTTATATGCGAGGTTAGGTTCAGTAACATACAACGATGTTTCAATCCTTGTTGTTCTGGATGTGCTCCTACCGGACAACCGGAAAAGAAAGAGCCGGCTATGATGGTGAGTTTCAATCCTTGTTGTTCTGGATGTGCTCCTACCGGCTGGAATAAGCACACTCCAGAATATCACAGATACGTGTTTCAATCCTTGTTGTTCTGGATGTGCTCTTACCGGGGAAAACTGTATGAAAATGCACCGGACTAACCCCGGTTTCAATCCTTGTTGTTCTGGATGTGCTCCTACCGGCAACCATAATAGTTGTTTTCTCTATGGTATTTTCTGTTTCAATCCTTGTTGTTCTGGATGTGCTCCTACCGGAGGTTGCCGACTGCGACACATTCTTGGCCTGCGTATGTTTCAATCCTTGTTGTTGTGGATGTGCTCCTACCGGACGAAACGGACCTGCTCGTTGAGGTGGATGAGGATTAGTTTCAATCCTTGTTGTTGTGGATGTGCTCCTACCGGGCTGACCGGCGCTCTGGGCGGCGATGAGGAGGCGGTGTTTCAATCCTTGTTGTTGTGGATGTGCTCCTACCGGGTTCATCGGTGCATTGAATGCTCAGACTATTACTAGTTTCAATCCTTGTTGTTGTGGATGTGCTCCTACCGGCTGGAAGTAGAAAATGTAATCGGTGGCGCTGACGGGTTTCAATCCTTGTTGTTGTGGATGTGCTCCTACCGGTCATTTCTGTTTAACGGTGCAATCAATCGCATGGAGGTTTCAATCCTTGTTGTTGTGGATGTGCTCCTACCGGGCAGAACGTTGCCAGCGAAAAGACCAGCAGCACGGGTTTCAATCCTTGTTGTTGTGGATGTGCTCCTACCGGAAAATCAAGAATCAGCGGGGGAAAAGATGGGAGTGAGGTTTCAATCCTTGTTGTTGTGGATGTGCTCCTACCGGGCCGTTCGCATACGGCGAGGCGGTCGAATACGGCCGGTTTCAATCCTTGTTGTTGTGGATGTGCTCCTACCGGATGGCGGCCAGGGCCTTGTAAGCGGTCAACGCCGTGGGTTTCAATCCTTGTTGTTGTGGATGTGCTCCTACCGGCCCACCATTCATTCAGTTGTGCAAACTGCCCAAGCAGGTTTCAATCCTTGTTGTTGTGGATGTGCTCCTACCGGCGTTCGAGAGCCGCGAGAACCATGAGTAATTACTCAAGTTTCAATCCTTGTTGTTGTGGATGTGCTCCTACCGGCCGCTTGTTTGGGAGTATCTTTTTGACCGCCTTGGGTTTCAATCCTTGTTGTTGTGGATGTGCTCCTACCGGAATACTTTTTTTTCACCATGCCATCAAATAGTTGTCTGTTTCAATCCTTGTTGTTGTGGATGTGCTCCTACCGGAGGCTCATGGATACGATGGAAGGATCGAATTTTACGTGTTTCAATCCTTGTTGTTGTGGATGTGCTCCTACCGGATAGTTGGCCTTCACTCGCTTCACCTTGCCGCCCTGTTTCAATCCTTGTTGTTGTGGATGTGCTCCTACCGGAGTTAATGAGTCTGGGGGCCTACACACATATGTGGCCGTTTCAATCCTTGTTGTTGTGGATGTGCTCCTACCGGTCGACCCGGCAAACGGCCTTCAGCGCGTCCTGGACTACGTTTCAATCCTTGTTGTTGTGGATGTGCTCCTACCGGAGAGGAAGAGACAAAGCGATACGCCGAATTCTACGAGGTTTCAATCCTTGTTGTTGTGGATGTGCTCCTACCGGCTATCTCCTTCGGTTGGGGTTCCGTGATCGTTAGACACAGTTTCAATCCTTGTTGTTGTGGATGTGCTCCTACCGGCCTTTAGTCCTTGTGGAATCATCGTAACCGGCTGTAGTTTCAATCCTTGTTGTTGTGGATGTGCTCCTACCGGGTAACCGCCGGGCTCGGCTTGGGGTTACGCATAGATGTTTCAATCCTTGTTGTTGTGGATGTGCTCCTACCGGAGCACACAAACCAAAGCCCGGCAAGGTGTATCCAGAGTTTCAATCCTTGTTGTTGTGGATGTGCTCCTACCGGGCACTGATTCGGTCGTTTTCGTCTATGAATCGTGCGGTTTCAATCCTTGTTGTTGTGGATGTGCTCCTACCGGGGATCTGGGCTCGATCAAAAGATGGTAATCTGATCAGGTTTCAATCCTTGTTGTTGTGGATGTGCTCCTACCGGCGAGCTCGAAGATATGCTTGCGCTGCCCTGGTAACTGGTTTCAATCCTTGTTGTTGTGGATGTGCTCCTACCGGCATAATTGCATGCGCCACCAATAGAACAGATCTCATGTTTCAATCCTTGTTGTTGTGGATGTGCTCCTACCGGACCTTGAGGCAGTGGTGAAAATAGTCTTTTTGTATGGTTTCAATCCTTGTTGTTGTGGATGTGCTCCTACCGGTGGCCATATCCGAGCTGATTGGATTATAGCTATGGGGTTTCAATCCTTGTTGTTGTGGATGTGCTCCTACCGGTGAGACACTTGGCCTCAAATTTGGCCTACAAGGCATGGTTTCAATCCTTGTTGTTGTGGATGTGCTCCTACCGGATGGCGGCTCGATCGATTGGAGCGGGCGTTGACAGGTTTCAATCCTTGTTGTTGTGGATGTGCTCCTACCGGATAATAGGAGCACACATCATGGAAGAAATCGACATAAGTTTCAATCCTTGTTGTTGTGGATGTGCTCCTACCGGGTTGGGATTTTATCCTGAACGTCTATCAGGATATGGGTTTCAATCCTTGTTGTTGTGGATGTGCTCCTACCGGTAGCTCGAAGATACGCTTGCGCGGCCCTGGTAACTGGTTTCAATCCTTGTTGTTGTGGATGTGCTCCTACCGGTGCCCTGGGGTAGATGCCAATTATGGCGTCCCCCGATGTTTCAATCCTTGTTGTTGTGGATGTGCTCCTACCGGTCCGACTTCCGGATAAGTTCAGGGAAAGTGAAGGGTTACGTTTTTTTTCGACTCTCCTTTTCATGGCATTTTTTCGTCTATGAAGTGGGTGAAGCCGTGTAAATTGCTGAATCGGAGTATAATTAAGACTCTGATAATTAATAGTTTTCTTGTCTAAACCACCTTTTCGCAGATATTTCGATAGCAGCAGTCAGCGCATCTTGCCGGGTAGCGGGTCGGCTTAGGATACCGTCCCTTTTGCACGATTTCAAGGAATTCGGCAATGATTTTATCCAAATCGGAATAGACGGCCGCGGTGAGAGCGATCTCCACCAGCTTGTTACGACTGCGGGTGTATACGATGAAGCCTCGGTGCACGGGAAGATCGAAGCATTCCCGGATCAGGCTTCCGTAAAGAGCAAGCTGATAGATGTGATTCTTGAACGTTCGCTCCTTGTATTCGGCGTACTTGTAGTCGAGCGGAGCCGCGGTGCCATCCCGCAGGAACAGGATTTCGTCCACCACGCCCCGTAATCCCCGCCCGGAGCTCAGATAAACGGACTTTTTCCGTTCGACGCAGCCGAGCTTCTTTCGGAGATAATCGGGATTCATGGTGGCTTTCTCTTCGTGGACCGTTCTTCCCTTTTGTACCTTGAACCGCTTTTCCTGGTGCTCCGGAATGTTGAGAACCAGCTCGAAGTAGGTGAATCTCGCGCAGTAGAGAAACTCGAGCAAATCGGTAGCCGTGATGGAGTAAGGTTCATCCTCGGTGGGGCTCATCGGTTTGGAGGAACTGACATCTGAAGTCATCCGGCACTGCTTCCCATCTCTGCCTTCATCCCGGCAGCGGACTTATCCAACCGAATCCATGGCTCACTGCATGCCCGATGGCGAAATCCGCGGGGAGCCAAGCATTGGTGGCAAACCTTCCCTGGATGCCGGCCAGCTGCTGCCCTTTGTATACACAGGACACGGTTTTTCTTTCCGTAAACGTTGCATACAGCCGCTCTGTGAAATCGACACCCAGCCCCCTCAAAGCAGTGAGGATCTGCGCCTGGAGAAGACGATCTTCCTCATAGAGTTTGTCGGCAAATTTCAATGGCTTATAGTTCGTATAGTTTTTCTGGTTGAATAGCAGAACGGGGGTCGCCAGGCGATAATGACAAAGTCTCTCGGACACACCGAATTCTACCGATGCGGGGTTCAAGAACACGTCGGTAGCGCGCAGCTCCACGCCATTGACTTGTAAGGAGAGATCCAGCCAGGGAAGCTGAAGCAGTTTTTCGGCCGACTCCATCCATCCGACAACAACACCACTCTTATGCCGCCATTGATATTGGATTCGCGGGTATCGGTAAATGAAGTCGCCGTTTGAATCGTGCTGGTGGAATTCACTTCCCTGAAAAGCGGTGAGGATGCCGCCTCGGAGCTGCGCGGCAAGCGTTTGCCTGAAGCCTTTGACCGGGTCGTCAAAGATGAGCTCTACGGTTGTTTTGAGGCGCTTGCCTAAAACACGCATGTTCCTTCCTTCTCGGGTAGTCGCAGAAAACCGGTCTCCCGACAATAGAAATCCGGGGAATCCAGCAAGATCATCGGGTCGCGCTCCGGGTCTCTTCTGCCATAAACCTGAATGACTCTTTCGTAGAACTTGTGGCGGATTCTTCTGAATCGTCTCTTCTTTTCAAGATGATCCCATTCGCCGGCATAAATTTCCTGATACTCGCTCCAGATCGCGTCATCGGCTGCAGTCCGGTTGACGAAACAAGTCAGCCGGGGCAATTCTTCCTCGATCAACTGGAACTCTCTGCCAAGCGCTTGGAAATCCCCTTTCAGCCAGTACTTTTCAAGATCCTTCTGATCGATACGCCCCCAGCAGCGTTCGAAATAATCCTGGCTGAGGGCAAGAAAATCCTTTTCCTCGAACTTGACCGTTCTGCCGGGCTCTTCTTCCGCTATCGTCAGCACAGCCTTGGTGGCATCGATAAGGGGCACATCATAGATTTTGGACCAGATTGGCTCTCTTAACTCACCGTTCCCATCTTCCCTGTAAAGCTTCCAGACATGCACCGTCCCGAGAGTCTCGCCGTCATGCCGGTTGGAACGGCCACAGCTTTGGATGATGGCATCCAGCGGTGCCATTTCACGGTGAACCGATGGAAAGCTGAAATCCACCCCGGCTTCAACCAGTTGCGTAGACACCACCACGCATCGGATGTTCCGCTCTAAAAGTCCCTGGACCAGGCGAATCCTGGCGCGCCGGTCCCAGGGGGTCAAATCCGTCGAAAGCATAATAATTCGGAGCCCCGGGAATGCCTCTTTCAGTTTCTCGAATACGCTCTTAACGGATGCGCGACGATTCAGAATGACAAGAGTAGAGCGGAATCGCCCCTGCAAATCGGCTATTAAGCGGTTACAGAACTCTGAGAGTCCGATCTTTTCGGCATGGCAGAAAAGCTCGACACGGGAGAGCTCACGAAAATACTGCGGGTGATTGGGCAGCAGTTCTTTGATGGCTGGATCGTCATGCCGGAAAATGAGCGGCCGCGTCGCAGTGAGCAAAACGAAGGTCATATTGAGCGCGGTCGCGGCCCGGCCGAAAATTTGACGAATGGTTTGCCAGTAGCGCAGGGGAACGGCCTGAACTTCGTCCATCAGCACGATGCTCCCGCAAAGCTGGCCGGCCCTTTTGAGCTCTGAGTTACTTGCGGAGATCAGGCTGTGGAGGAACTGGTAAAAAGTAGTAATGACGATTTCGCTCTGCCAGGTTTCGGTCAGGAGCGCACCGGCATCTTCCAAATCGAATTCGGCTTCCTTTGACCGGTAGAGTCCCGGCACCAGATGGTGGTGCTTCAATAAAATGTCTTCGCGGCTTCCTAGGTCGGACGACCTCATGACATCCGCCAGCACCTTGTGATTCTGATCGATGACCGACGTGAAAGGCAGGCAGTAGATGATCCTGGACGGCGTGCTTCGAATTCTGGAAAGATTATCGCGGGCAATGAGAGCTGCATTGAATACAGCCAGTGTTTTTCCCGAACCGGTCGGCGCAGTGAGTGTAAAGAGACGATGCTGAGGTTGGGAGGCCCATTGCTCTTGCACTTCAGCGGAAATGGCATCCCGTAGGCGGTTCATTTTTTGATTCGTTCGGTGAAATTTGTGCGCTTTATAGATTGTTACCAGGTTAGCGGGAATGTGGGGTCGAGCCAAGCCATTGCCGATGGCAGAATCGACTTTATCAGCGGCGAGGAGCGAGCCGTAGCCTGCCAGAAAGCTCAAGATATCGGATGATTCTGCAAAACAACTGCGGATTTGCGACATCCGAACCCTGGAAAAACTTTTGCGAACGGCCTGTACCGTGAAGTCCTCTTGATTGAAATCTATGTTGGAAAAATATCCTGAGATGTTTTCTGACATCCACACCAGGATATTTTCAAGATCCAGAGCTTCGAGTTGAAGGGGCAATGCTCCATCCGTTTTAGCTTGCTGCCGGACATAGCTATAGGCGGTTTCCCAGGAATCAAATTCCAGGTTGCCATGGTGGCGCATGATGGCAATAAGCACGCTAACCCTCATCCAAAGAGGCATGGATAAAACTTCTGTAGCCTTCCAGGCGACGCAGGCACTGCATACAGAATGGCTGGTTAACCGGTTCTTTTTTTTCTTCTGCAGCCGGTTGATCTGGAAGTAAGGGGTGGCTTTCCCGATATCGTGAAGCAGTCCCACTAGAAATGCGATTTGTCTGACCTCTTCACCGGCGTCATAAACCGCTCTCTCCGCGGATTCTGCAACTCGCAGGAGGTGCCCGGGAAGCGGATCGCCTTCGTGGGCCAGGCATTCACAAAAAGGACACGATTTCATCATTCACCTGGTATACTTCGGCCGGTTCGCTGATGCGGCATTCGATGGGACCGGCATCGTCTGCCAGCAGGATTTCCTGGTATCGATGAACGATTCGCTCACCATCCATTGCCGCCGGAATGCGAGTGCGGTGATACCGTCGGCCCGGTTCATAGATGGGGGTAATGCCTTTTCCCAGTGAGATCACCGAATTGACGACAGCTTTTCCTGCGACTCTTTGCCGTACCTCGGCCTCCCCCACCCAATTGACGTCGGCGAGGCATTGGGCCAATCCAAGTACTGGCGTAAAGACGGTCTCCCCAGCTCCAAGCAGATTCTTCAATCGATCGTGCATGTCGGATGGTAAATCGCCGACAACTACTCGGAAGGCCGGGTTCTTCAAAAACTCGTAATTCACCTGGATGTGTGTGTTGGTATGAGCACGAGGCCGGAAGTACTTGTCCGTGCCGTCTTTGGTGTTGATGAGATTGATCGCCGCGCGAAATATTCGAACAGGGGTCAACAGGCGAATGGCAATCCGGACTCTGGCCCATGCCAGTTGTTCAGGATACTCGGTTTTCGATAAACCAAGGACGGCCCCCAGCATTCCCAGCACAGCCGGTGGCGGGGGAAGTGGAAAGGTCACAGGGCTCATTGGGGAGTAGGGCTTTTTGAAATGCCCATATTCGCCGCAAATATCAAAAGCGAGGGCTCTCATTGGCTAAATCTCCAGGCTTTCTACGGCGATGCTTCTTTCCTTCAGCAAATCCATAACGGGCGCTTCACGCACGCTATCTTTAACCCGAAGCCTTGCATTCTGACGAGCTTTGGTCGAAACGACCTTGTCATTCTGTGCTATCGCATCGAGCAATTCTGAAAGGTCGATGCAAAACTGGCTCGAATCCCGGATAACGGTCTCTTCCTCGGGCTGATCCGTCATTTTGACCCTGCGCTGGAGTGCTCCGATTTTGTGACCGGCCCGGCTTTCTACCACCAGCAGCAGCATGGGATCATGTCCCATTTTGGAGTGGGTATTGAGCTCCGCCGTCCCCCGCCAAAGCGCATCCAACAGACTGCTAAGGTCTTTTGGCGACATCCCGGTCGTGCGTGCGGCGTTCTCATTGGCAACCCCGTAAGCAGCAATCAAGGCATAAGGGAGCAGCCACCGTTCTGCAAACGATTTTTGCGATGCCGTCGCCGATCCGGCAAAGGCGGCCGTCTGCTGCACCATTTGCGGAGCAACGCGATGCAGGCTGCGGTTGAACGGCATGAATTGAACCGGCCCCGTCACCTTCAAAGAGGGCTCGTTTTTCCCCATGGGGAGCGCGCAGCCAAACAGGCGAGCATCGATGCATCTTTTCATGATTGCATTCTGCAGCGCCTGAAGCTTTTCAAGTCCCTTTTTGCCTTGAATGGCGTCATCAATGAAGTTCTCGGCGCGGTCCTTTCCCTGCGAGAGAAATCCGTCCCGTTTGAAAGTGTCCCGGATCAAGATTTCCGTACCGCCTTCCATACGTTTTTCAACGTCCGGCTCAACTGCCAGAAAAAAATCCCGAACTGTTCGTTTGATCCGCACATCGGTTACCGTTGCCACGCCAGTTTCAGGATCGGTCCGGGGCCGGTTTTCGTCTAACGGATCGCCGTTGGGATTGCAGTCCTTGGCCTCATAAAGGAACAGAATTTCGTAACGATTCTCAATCGAGCTCATTGCTTTCCGCCTCCTCGGTAAATTCAGAAATTTCTGCCAGTTCCTGGTCGCCCGAAAAAGCCCTGATGCGCGACTCCAGGCTGTAACCGATGGTAAATGCGAAAGTCGATTCCTCGTTGCTGATCCTCCACTCTGCTCCGCACTGGACCCATGCCTCGGCCAGGTCCGGATCCATCTTCTTGGCCACTAGGCCGAGAGCTTCGTATTGGGCCAGCTTGCCATGTCCTTCCCGGTAGAGTCGTTTCAGATGGTCCCTTGGCAGCAGTCTCCCGACAAACTTTTTGGCGAACGGGGTGCTCTTGCGCTTGCCGTATTGGACGCTGGTAACAACAGAAACATAGCAACCCGTCAGAAAAGCCACGACTTTTTCCGGTCGATCGAAAAATTCGGGGTGATCGAGAATGTACTGCCCGTAAGGGCTGGCAGGAACAGCACCTTCCATAGAAGCTCCTTTCTTGTCCGGTATGATGAGATCAACCAGGCAGGCGTACCGGTAAAATGCCCATGCCTGGCGCAATGTCCATGGAATCAAGGCATTCTCCTTCCTGCCGACGTAAACGAGCCGATTGACCAGGTGGTGCAAAAGCTCGCGATAGCCAATCTGTTTATGCTCAAACAGGGCAACGAGCCAGGCTCGGAATACCTCCTCGCTTTTCTTTTCAGATGCTTCGGAAAAATTGCGGATCAGGTTGGCATTGATTTCAATCCGCTTTTCTTCACCTTTCCTGTCGGTATAGGTCAGATCCGTTGCCTCGCTGATTTTGCGGCTGGCATCATGCAAGGATTTCATCCGGCTGGGGAGCACCTGCTGGACCTCCGCCTGGATTCGCCAGGCCGCATTGTCCTGTTTAAAAAAGATCAAGGCGAAAGCCATTTGGTCGGAAAAAGCTTCAAAATCTTCCAGAAAAGATTCTTCCTGGGCGATCAGATCGAACTGCTTACCACTGCCCAGTTTGAACCGGCCCGGTTTATTGGTCAGGAGGTGCTTCATCTCCTCCCGAATTTCTTCGGAATTGCTGTACGGCAGAATCATATAGCTTTGGCCGGCCATGGTGCTGGTCAGGTCATTCTCGATGCGGATAACGGCACCTGAAATCCGCAGAGCGCATTCTTCGCAAACGGGAAAGTTCTTGACTCCGTTTGCTTCCTTGAATCCCCCGGCAATGCTGCCGATTTTGTCCAAGTTGTAGCAGGCCAGAAGGGAAAAATTCCCGAGCACCGGCCTCTTTTTTTGACCGCAGACAAAACAGGTCCCTTGCTCTCTGTATCCACCTCGGGTCTTCCAATTCGCCACCACCGATGCCCGCATGTGGCGCTTGCTGCTGTCCCATGCGTAGACGGGAGAGATGTTGCCGCTTGTGATCTGTGCCCAGTAGACATACCCGCGGTGAGTTTTCCCGTCGATTTGAGCGTTCCGGGATTGCTCATCCATCTCTGTCCAAATCTGCTTCATGTTCTGTTCATAGGCATCTATGGTGGTTGACAGCCATTTTGCTTCCCCCGCGGAGAGCTCTCCCGATCCCAGAAGGTTCTTTGCCGCTTTCAACAGTCGGTTGTCCGTGGTTTTAGCCAACTTGCAGCAGGGAGTGTAATCGGTTCCGTTCGAAGGGCCGGAGCGATAAATCACGCTCTCTCGGTTATGGAGCACTCGGACGGACTGAAAGCTCCCTTTTTCATCAAAACAGATGGCAAGGCCCCGATCATAGTTTTCCGGCATGCCTTCATTTAGATGTTGAACCATTTCCGTAAGCGGCAAGAGCTTACTGAATTCGGAAAGCTTCTGGAACATGAGGATTTTCCTTTTTCAGATCAGCTTAAACTGAGCTTACACTTTTGGGATCTGATCTAGAGATTAACTACATGGGCATTCAATCTATCAAAATCACGGTCAAAGGAAGCAACCGGTCTGGTTGGAGAAGAACATGCGTAGAGGAGGCAGTCGACGAAGTCGATAGTATGTTGTTGATATGTCAGGAGCGCGCTGATCAAGATGGACTTATTCGAATTGA
>Ga0209164_1004037_pt1 | contig 13460 bp, 16 predicted proteins | sample MTBNYHSulfiMetaG_FD_187458 | JGI IMG/M metagenome (GOLD analysis project Ga0209164, IMG submission 187458) | Enrichment culture microbial communities from rom New York Harbor, USA that are MTBE-degrading - MTBE-NYH (New York Harbor Sulfidogenic)... | ecosystem: Environmental > Aquatic > Marine >...
TTCGAGATGTTCCTTTTCCTTTCTGCGGCGGCCACCGCTGTTCTGCTGCTGAGAAAAAAAGAAGCACGTGAAACTTGACAGGCACTCTGTTCAGCAAAAGATAAACTATAAGACCTCTTTTTTGATAGAGGAAACGGGTTGAACAGGATGGGTGACTGGACTCGCTACTTCCAGGTCGTCTACAGACAGCATTTCCCGCGATTAAATACGCCGGAGGCATCGCTGGAGGATTTCGTGGAGGTCATGCGCGACCTGTGGACGATGCTTTTCTGGGCGGTGCAGGAGAGCACCCGCAGCGGTGAGCTACAGCAGTGCCGCCAAAAGATGCAGGAATTGATGCACGACCTGGCTCGGACTCCCGCCTTCCGCCAGTACGTATGAATGTCCGGCTGTATGCAGTGGTCACATAAACCGCTCAAAGCGCTCCTTCTTGGCCCCGCATATGGGGCACTCGCCGGGCGGCTCGTCGCGGGCACACAGGTAGCCGCACACCCGACAGCGCCATACGGGCAATGGTAAATCCCTGGGGGGAATGGCCGGTGACGGTGTGGTGTGGTGTTCCCTTTCCTCCTTGGGAGGGCGCCGCTCGGGAATGGACCGCGCTTCCTTTTTGCCCTCCACCACCTCCCGGGAGACGTACAGGGCGCAGTAGCAGGTCCCGTATTCCTCCAGGTCTGCATCTCGGTAGTCGCAGGGACAGATAATGTCTCTGTCCTCGGTGCGGTCTCCGAAGGCCAGCCGGCAGGGGCAGGCCATGTATCCATAACGCTGCTTGTTGACCAGCAGGCCCCGCACCAGCTCCCGGGTCAGCTCGCTGTCCGGATTGAGGTGGTACCCCGTTTTTTCCGCCGCATTGTTCAGTTTTTGGTAGAGGCGGTCCACCTCTTCCTCGGAGACTTTAAGGTCCATAGCCAAGTGCCTCCCTGATGGCGTCTTCCTTGTACCCGGCAATGCACCGGCCATCGATGACGGTGGTGGGAAAGGACCCCAGCCGGTTGCACTGGCGCACCTTCTCCACGATTTTTTTCTGCTCCTCTTCGTCCTGCAGGTCCACATCCACATAGGAATACTCCACCCCCAGGCTGTCCAGCAGTTTTTTGGTACGCATGCACCACAAACAGGTGCTCAGCGCATACAGCTTCACCTCTCCCCGGTGCTCGCCGTCTACATGCTTCATTCCCACACACATAGTGAATCCCCTTGGACAATAAACAGGCCTGATATTTATACATTGTTCGCCCGTGCCGACAAGAGATAGTGGGAAGGGGGCCCATCAAAAAACATTTTAAGGGAGAATGCTATTGCTATGTGGTGCTTACATGCGTTTACCCCGCATACTGAGACGAAGGCAGTGGAAAGCAGGTGATGAGGATATGCTGGAGGAGGACCTCTGGGATATCAGCGAGGAGATGGAGGCGGCCAACGCGGACCTGGCGGATATGGGGGAGGAGACGGAGGCCTCCTATGCCGATGTTCTTCTGTCCGAGCCCGACGAGGAGTGCCGGAGTAGGGCACCGGGCAGGGAATACGTTCTGCCTGAATTTTATCTCAGCCATCAGGAAAAAAAGTCCATGGAGCAGGAAACCTTTGCCGACGAGAAGGAAAAACTGAAGGAGAAGAGCTGGGACAAACAGGCACCGGAAACTCTGGAGGAGATTCGCAGGCACATCGACGAGGATCTGCTGGCGGAGAAGGAAAAAGAGGAGCCAGAGGAAGAGGTTTTTGAGACCACACCGGCCCGGGGGGAAGAGGACCTGGAATGGCTGCCGACCCAGAGGGTGAGCGGCACCATCATCAACCGGGAAGTGGTCTACGACACCGAGGGCGGCTTCGTGGTCAAGGTCGTTTACAAGCAAAACGACGAGGTCAAGACCGCCTACTACACGGTGAGTAAGGTGGAGGGTATTGAGCAGGCTCTGGACGACCTGTCATCCTATCAGCCGGTGATTGAGGAGAGGCCCAGTCAGAGGGCCTACGAACCTGAGGCCAGACCTCCTGCCCCCCGGCTCACCCCGGCATCAGATGAGTCACAGCAAAAGAGGTCCCTGCTGGATGGCTTTTTTAGGAAAAAACAGGGTTAGACCAGACCCAATACCACCAGCACGAGGATCAGGGTGGCGGTTCCCATGAGGTCCATGAGGCTGGTGATGATGGGGATGGTGGTGTTGTCCGGGTCCAGGCCCATGCTGTAGGTAAAAACAGATGAATAGTAGGCCACCAGGTTGACCACAAGGATGAGTATCTGGCCGGTAAGCACCGCTACGGCCACCATTTCGTACCAGGCCAGGGTGCTGATGGACAGTAATATGCTGATGATATAGGAGAGGAGCCCCACCAGGGAAAATACCACCAGGCCGATGAGTTGCATGGTGAGAAAGAGACGGCGAGCGAAGCGGGGGGGGAGGGAGGAGAAGGACAGGGAGCCCACATGCAGAGCAGAGGAAAATTTTGCGGCCAGGATGCCCCCGATGGCCCCTCCGTCCTCGAGAAAGGCGGGAATCATGATGAACACACCGGCGATGCCAATGAGTGCTTCCACATGGGTCCCCAATATGGAGCCAGAGAACACGGACAGCAGCCCGCAGATTAAAAAGAGGGGGGTGCTTTCCAGGATGATACGGCGGGCATGGGGACGAGCGACCCCCATAAAGGACATCATCAAACTGATGGCGCCCAGAGCCATGAACACGTAAAAAAGAGTGAAACGCGGCATGGCGCCCAGGTCCAGCACCAGGCCGGCCATCAAAAAAAGCAGGGGCAGGGTAATCATGTCTCCGGCCAGGGTGATGAAAGGGGAGGTGATGTTGTCCGGGTCCCAGCCGTATCGATAGGATGAAAAGGCGATGAGCACGGTCAACCCCAGCATGAGGACGGCTGACAAAATGCCGGCCAGCAGGGAGATCAACACCATGTCAACCATGTTGGCGTTCAATCCAATGGCCCGGGCAACGAAGGTAGCCAGCACGCCGAGATAAATACTCGTCACCACGGTGAGGATGAGAGAGGCGTTTACGTTGTGGCGGAGGATTTTGCCGCCCTTGTCCCCCCAACGAGGGGTGACTTGGCCGGTGTGGAGGTAGGTGCCCAATCTGGAGCCCAGGGAGGCAAAGATGTTGCCCCGCATGTCTATCGCCGGAGGGATAAGGACGATTAAGGCGGGCAGCAGTTCAAGATGGCCGGTCCAGACCCCCAGAATGGTGCCGGTGACCAGGTTGCCGATGGTGACCAAAACAAGGGAAAACAGAGGTTCTTTAAAATCGTTAGACCGTAGGGCGGGTAAACTGCGAGCTAGCCAGGGGCGTGGTTTTGCTGTTTCCTGGGGGTACTTCTGTACATTCTCCATGGGCACCACGTCCGGTCAGTCTACCAGGGGGTTCTTTGCCATCGGTCATTGACGGTACGGAAAGTTGTACCGGCTTTATATGTTTTTGCATGTGCTATGCTAACCAGTATCTATTAAGTTTAAATGTCAGAACAATATTACCTCCGAGGGAACACCATGAAAGAAGAGTTAAACCCCTTCAAAATAGCTCAGCAGCAACTGGACGAGGCGGCCAAGGTCATGGACCTAGATGAAGACATGCATGCCTTCCTGCGGGAGCCCATGCGCTTTCTCCAGGTTTCCATACCGGTGAAGATGGATGACGGCTCCACCAAGACCTTCATCGGCTTCCGCTGCCAGTACAACGATGCCCGGGGACCCACCAAGGGAGGACTGCGGTGGCATCCGGAAGAGACGGCAGACACGGTCAAGGCCCTTGCGGCCTGGATGACCTGGAAGACGGCGGTGGTGGACATCCCCTACGGCGGAGGAAAGGGAGGCGTCATCTGCAACCCCAAAGAGATGAGCGAGGGAGAGAAGGAGCGGCTGGCCCGGGGATACATTCGCGCCATCAGCCGCTTTATCGGCCCCGAGAAGGACATCCCGGCTCCCGACGTATACACCACCCCCCAGATTATGGCCTGGATGATGGACGAGTACAGCAAAATCGTGGGATATAACGCACCCGGCGTGATAACCGGTAAGCCCCTGGAGGTGGGAGGTAGCAAGGGCCGGACCGATGCCACCGCCCGCGGCGGCATGTACGTTCTCCGGGAGGCGGCCAAATGCTGCGGCGTGGAGCTGAAGGAAAACAAGGACAAGATGCACAAATCCTACGCGGAGCTCCAGAAGCTGGAGGAAACCACTCCCGCCGAGCACCCGGTAACCATCGCCATTCAGGGTTACGGCAATGCCGGACAGTACGCCCATCTGCTGCTAAAGCGGGTGTTCAGAAACGCCAAGGTAGTGGGGCTGAGCGATTCCCGGGGAGCCATCTACGTGAAAGAGGGCATTCCCTGCAACAAGGCCATGGAGATCAAGGACCAGAAGGGAACCATCACCGCCTATCCGGGAGCCAAAAAGATTTCCAACGAGGAGTTGCTGGAACTGGATGTGGACATCCTGGTGCCAGCCGCTCTAGAAAACGTCATACGCAAGGATAACGCCAGCAAAATAAGGGCCAAGATTATCCTGGAGCTGGCCAACGGCCCCACCACCCCCGAGGCCGACCAGATTCTGCACAAAAACGGGGTGAGGGTCCTGCCCGACTTCCTGGCCAACGCCGGCGGCGTCACCTGCAGTTACTTCGAATGGGTACAGAACATCGGCGGATACTACTGGGACTTCGAGGAAACCTACGAGAGGCTGGACAAAAAGATGAGCCAGGCTTTCTGGGACGTGTACAACACCCAGAAGGCATATTTCGAGAAGGACAAAGACATCGACATGCGCACCGCGGCCTACGTGGTAAGCATAGAGCGCGTGGCTCAGGCAACGCGCACCCGGGGCTGGGTCTAAAGCCCCTTTTTTCTCTTTTTTGATTGTTTCTGGAGACAAAGCGGGCATTTTTTTTTCAGATATTTTTATATAGGTAAAAGTTATTTAGATAAAACACAGCGATAAAATGTTTAGGTTAGGCCGAGACGAAAGGGGGATAGAAGGCCTTCCGATGAAGCTGATAATTGTCGTGGTGATAGCCGGTGCAGTGCTGGCAGCCGTTCTGGCTATGCTCAATTCGGTCAGTCCTCCCGGCGACCTCAGCGTGTCGTTCCGGGACGGAACCAATTTTTACGATGCTGGAATATCGGGAAGTAGCGGGGCCACGGTAGACCCCTTCACCGTGGAGGTGGTGGTAACGGATGCCGACAGCGGCGATCCGGTGGAGGGGGCAACGGTCACCATAACCGGATACAGCGGCGGAGGGTCCAGCAATCCCACCGACGGCAGCGGAGTCACCAGCGTAACGGTGAATAACGTGGAAATGCCAGCCAACACCAACCAGATAAAGCTGGACGTTGAGGTCTCCGCAGGAGGGTACCACACGCTGACGCTTGAGGATGCGATAACCGTGGTAAGATAGATCCCATGGTATTTCGTGGCCCAGGAACGCTGTCCGCCGTAACCTGCGTGCGCCCACGGGCAGTAGGAGGGATGGTGGACCTTCCCATGAAATTGATAGTGTCCCTCATCATAGGGGCGGCCGCGCTAGGCATTATTGCAGCAGTGATGTTCAGACCATGTCTGTTTCCCCGGAGCATGTATGTGGAGGTGGTGGGGGACACTGTGCTGCGGGAGGGAACCGATGTGCCGGTGACCCTTCAGGTGCTGGATGATGAAAGCGTTCCCGTTGAGGGGGCCACGGTAACCGTAACCGGACTGGGGGCTGGAGACGCAGGCTTGTCGGACCGCCAGGGCAGGGTGACGCTTTATCTAAATGTAGAACTGGGGGCGCACCGACGGGAGGGGTACCTGGACGTGGAGGCTACGGCCCCCGGATGCTACAGGAGATTTCACCAGGATGACATGATTAAAGTGATAGCCAGGTGATGAACAGTGCCCAAACCTTTCAGTAGAGGAGAAGAGGATGACCGCCTTCCCGATGCAGGAGTAGAGGTGCAGAGTTGGATACGGCGGGTTGAACAGCAGGTGAGCAGCCTGGATAAACGTCTCGATGCCATCGAGCGGCGGCTGTCCGAGCCGCAGAGAGCATCTCCACCGGTGAAAATTAATGAGAGGGAGCCGCCACGCCGCGCAGAGGAAAAAACTGGGGATGCAGAAAAAAATGGAGAAACGGCCGCCACACCGACCGTATATCCGGTCGCCAATCCCTCTCGGCTCCCACGGACCGGGGGAAGGGACCTAGCAAATCTGGAGAGGCGGGTAAAAAGACTGGAGAGAGAACGATTTCTCTTTACGGTGGGGGAAATGCAGGTGCCCGTTGAGGTCACCGGCATGGGGGTGGGCATACTGGCGCTGGTTCTGGCCGGACTATTGCATCTTGGATATATGCCGGTGGCGGCATCTCCCCTTTTCATGGCCATACTGGGCATGGTACTGGTTCTGATCGCCGCAATGAAGACGTACACAATGAACTGTATCCAAAAATGAAAAAGAAAATATTTTCAAGAGATGTCTGGGGTGTGACGGAGATGCCCGTGAGGTATGCAGTGGCGGTGGCGGCAGCGGGCATGGCCGTCGGATTGATGGGATATGCGGCATACCAGTTATGGCGGGATCTTCAGGTGGACGAGGCACGCGGAGAAGTCGAGACCATCGTAAGGGAGGCCCAGCTCATGCAGGCCACCGCCGATGCCGGAACCGTGCGGATGCTAAAGGTGGAATTTCCATCCGGGATGCACAGGGCCGTGTTTGGAGCCCACAACCCCCGGGAGGCCAACCGGTATTATTTCCTCATGGACTGGGGGGAAAACCACAGTTATTTTGCCGAAAACGTACACTTTGGCAAAAAAACCGTATTGCATTCAGGGGTAGAAAAAGTGAAATTGGGCCTAAAGGAAAACGGGGGCAAGCATGTGCTCATTGAAGTTGTGGAATGACCGACGGGGCTTCGCATCCTGGCTGCTGAGCCAGATGGGACTGCTGCTGGCAGCTGGTGTAATGATGGGAGCCATCGCCGGCGTGACCCTGTACAGCGACTGGGAGAAGAAAATGGAAGCATCTAATCTGGCCTCTCACCTTGCCACGGCCGTTGAATGCATGGATCTGCATACGTTTCCGGGAAAGAAAGCCCTTCTGGTTCCGCCGTTAGAGTATCCATGCCGCATAACCATGTCCACTGACTACGTGACGGTCAGCCGGAGCGACTCTCTGATGGGCAGAAACATCACGGCCCGTAAAAGTTTGATTATCCGTCCATGGGTTGACCCGCCCCAGGTGGACGAACACGGGGCCCCGGGGCTGTACAATTACCTGGCCGGGGTGTGCGGGCCGGACAACGATGGGGCCTCCCACCATCAGAAAGCGCCTATAGATGCGGTAGAGAGGGCGCGCTCTCTGACCAGTAAGAGATTGGCTGCCCGCCCCTTCATCTTGAACCACCTAAAGCCAGTATATATAGAAAAGGCATTTGTGCACACCACGGAAGGACGGAAAGAATATGTGCTCGTTTATCAGCGATGAGCGCGGCATTTCCGAGGAGTTCACCTCATTACCCGCCCTGGCTGTGGTACTGATAGGATTTGGGCTGTTTTTTGCACTGGTGGGTGGAGCATATCATGCCCATACAGAAAAAATGGAAAGGGTTGACGAATACCGGGCGGCAAATTTTGTGCTGCAAAAGCTGACCGCCTCCAACGGAGTGCTGGCGGAAGAGGGCATCCTTATGCCGGGCGGCATGGTCGACGGACAACGGTTGCTCCAGAAAGAAAGCGAGGTGGCCCGGACGCTGTACGAGGAGGCCGTAGCTCCCGGATGGGGATACAGCATGGTGGTGGAATGGCGTGTGGGTGGGGAGTATACGGCATGCCGGGTGGATGTATGCGAAAGCGAGGGTGGAGAGCAGATTGCCGCCTCCAAAAAAATACCGGTACGGGTAAATGCGGCCCAGACCGTCTCTGGCACCTTCACGGTACGTGTATGGGAGGAGAAAAAATGAGCGGACCACAGCAGTGGTGGAGGGACCGGCGGGGCATATCCGCTATGCAGGATGCCCTTCTTTTCTGCGTCATGGTGTCCATCTCCGGAGCGCTTCTCATACCGGCGTTTACCAGCACCATCCACCAGGATGTACTCTGGGAGAGACAGCAGGAAGAAAAGGCCAATGCCCTCCTTCACCAGGTGATGACGTGCACAGTGAACGAAGCAGGATACCTCACTGCGGAATCTCTTCTCGACCAGCTTAACGTGGAACGCCAGGGCCTGGCAAAACAGGTGGCGGAGGGCATGCTGGGGAGAGAGCAGCTTCATCGGACCTATGCCGACCTGTGCACGGAGTGCGTGGCCTGCCAGTTTAGATGGTCGGGGAGGCAAATAAACATGCTGACCCGCAATTTTACGGAGTCTCTGCAAACACTGCTGGACGAGTTTTTTGAGGAGCAACTGGACCCGGGATACGGCTACAACTTCACGGTGGTATGGCAGCCCATAGAAGGGTTTGATTTTGGCGGAGTTGTGTGTTCCGGGGCGACAGTTCCCTCCACGGTCGACATTTTCACTGCCGGTGCCCGCGTCGCCCTGCCCCCCTCCCCGGTTGCCTCCGAGGCGTACACTTTGACCGAGGCGGCCCGTCATTACATACAAAACATTTCAGGGATACACGACGCATTCTCAGAGTACACACAAGGAGAAATATCCGAAGAAAGGTACCGGCAAGCGCTGGCATCGTCACTGAGCGCCATAGTCAACAAGACGGTGTGGGAGGGATTCGACCTGAACCACGACGGGGACTGCCGGGACAAGGGAGAAATGAAAAGCCTGCTGGACATCGCCCTTGACTTCCTGTGGAGAAGCAGATATCTTAGCTTTAGAGACGTGTTTGGAGAAGCCCTGTCCCTGCTGACCGATGTGGTATCGGAGGGGCTCAACAAACAGTTCGATGTGATGGTGAACAAGATCATCGAGGAGCATCTGAGCGAGCTTGCCGAGGGCATATCTGTGAACGCGACCATGAGCGAGTCGACCAGGGAGGTAACAAATGAGGTTAAGAAAAAAGCCAGAGAGTTTGTCAACACCAGCATCCACATAAAAATTCCCTATGCCGTGGAAAAAATGATGAGCAACATAAATGGCGCGCAGGACATCCAACCGGAGATGCTGCGCTGGCTATTTCTGCACATTAACCCCTGGCGAGCGCAGCTGTCGTTGGCCATATGGGAGGCGCCAACATGAGTTTATTGTCGGATACGCGTGGGCGCGTACCCTTTGCCGTTCTGGGTGTTTTTCTCGTCGTGGGTAGCGCGGTGACCTCTGGCATAATAACCGGCCTGGAAAAGGAGCGGTCGGCAGAGATTCCTCTATCGCTCGCCACAACGGCCCTGGAGCACACCATAAAAAATGTGGAAGCCGATATGTCACGACTCCTGGCCTACAGCGGTTTGCAGGCCCTAAAAAAAGTGGGAGAGTCCCCGGTGATTTCTTCCACATTATCTACGAGGGCAGCCAAAAAATATGCGGATTTTAACGAGGACGGACATTTTGACTCCGAAGACGTAAAGGACAAAAAAATAGACACACAAAGGGAGATAATTATGTTCAACAGAAACTGGGCTCGCAACATGGCACGCAGTTATTTTAATCGACATCTCAACGCAACCTTTCAGCAGCCCATATATGAGGGCGAGGAGTACTCCCTCACCATATATGACCCTGAGGGCAACGGGGCCGTGGACGACTGGAGGGATGTCACGTTCCACGAAATATCCATGCAGGTGGACAGGGCCACCCACATTGACCTGCTGGTCACAGAGGATAACACCTCCTATGACACGTACTGGACGGCGGAGATAAAAAACCTTGGTTTAGAGATTCAACATATGCTTTCTGGAGAAAGCTGGGTCAAGTGGTTGAACATAAGCTGCCTGATTCCCTCCCGGTTGCCCCTGCTTATGGGGCTGACCGATACCTACCAAAAGAGTGTCAACGGCTCCACGTCGCCGTTCATGGGGCTGGTCACCGCCATGGGAGTCGGGTATACCGAGGTGCGGTCACTTCTTCAGTATGCCGGGAAATATGACTGGGTGAAAAACATTGTGGACAACAGGTGGCTGCAGTACGTCGCCAATACCGCCCTCCTGGGCATTCAATACCTGGTGTTCAACAGCATTGATCCCATGGCACTGGCCCAATTGGCCCTGCATGTCAACGATCTGGTTTCCAAGGGAACCCGATACGACACCGGTACACTGTCCGACATCATCACCGACACGATTTCCCTGCCCATAGACCATCGGGAAAACATCTTCAAAACGCTGGGACGAGAAAACGAGTCAACGGCCAGTGCGACCCTGGGCGAACTGACGGCGGGCGGAAACGAAACCCAGACAAACGCAGGTTTATGGAACCTGTCACGGGGGATTTTGAACGAAACCCAGACCATTTATTATTACTACAATCGCTCTGCTGGGTTTTGCAATCAAACCACATGGAAAGGATACAGTTTTACGGAAAACGGCCGCACATACCGGCTTTCATTGCAGGACGGGGACCCGGACAATGACATCACGAGCACCCAGCCCTGTTTTACGCGCCGCTACAGCGACCGGGTAAACCGCTCCGTCCTTCAGAAAATACGGGAGGAAATCCACCGCACCTACAGCGCCAATTTTTCCACCCATGCGCAGAAAACAAAGAGAAGCGAGGGATACTCGCCGCCCCTTAACGGCAACTGGCGCCTCCTGTCAGTCGGGGAATGGAAACTGGCGGACAGCAAAGCCACGAGCGGTGTGTTGGAGGAGGGGGACCTCCCCGCTATACTTCCCTACACCGAAAAATGGGTCCTTTCCTGGGAGCGAAAGGAACGATGGGAGCACGAGGAATGCCATCCGGAAAAAAGAGGAGACGAAAACGTCACCGTATGCCACTGGGTCCCCTACAACGTGACCCATTACTACAACGAAACGGCCACCTTTGGACTGAGTGCCGAATCCCGGTATCCAGACATAGAGGACGTTTTTTCCGAGAAGGAGGTACTGGGGATGCCACCTCATGAGGGAGAACCCTACACCGACGATAATCTGCAGTTTTTGCTTGAGGAATATGTGAATGAATACTTCACAAAATGGAGGGACCGCTACACCGACGTCGCCGTGGGGCGTGGAAGAAACACCAGCGCCGTGCTGGACGAGCGATGCTGGAAAAATAACACCGCGGAAGACTGTGCGCGGGGCCGGGAACGGATAGCGTGGCTGGAAAAGGAAGCCCTGGCCGCGCTGTGGAATATCACCCAGCTTATTAAAGAGGACCAGCAAGTGTACAGCCACACAGTCCATACGTTTTATTCAGATGAGCCATATGCGGCAAACCTGAGCGTGCTAGAAAAGATGCAAAAAGCAGTGGAGAACGAGTTTCAGAGACACAGGGAGCGGTACGCCGGTGGGGCCCATTACAGGAACGGCAGCCGGTATAAAAGCGCTGCCGCCCGGGTTATGGCGGCAACGCGGGAGTGGTTTGTACAGGAGGTTGAGCAGCAACTGCAGAAATCGTACCGCAGCCGGGTGGAAGAAAAAATTGATGCACAGCTGGACTTCCATGCGGAAAACGGCAGTCCCACCTATGATAGATACCGGCATCACAGCGATATGTACCAGAGCGGGATTGACCACCTCACCAGCATCAGATTTGGCAGTCAAATGAATCTGCACAATGTACAGTGGCAGGAAAACGTCACTCTGGCGGTGAGCGCCGTGCCCGATTATTTTGATGTTGATGCCACCCTGTCAAGAGAGGAAGACTGGCAGTTTAACGTGAAAAACGTCTGCCTTTTTGGGCCCACCGGCTTGCCCGTCCTCCCCACCCCGGTTACCCCCTGGGTGGTGACGCTCAATGCGTGGTACATACAGGTGGACGGGCGATGGGACAGCTTTACGGTGCTGGACAGCAGCGATGAAACGCTCCCCCACGCCTTGTTTGGACACTACAGCCAGACCTACTGCAGACAGAAAGAAGTGGTCTACGACCGGGTATGCCACCCCCATGCCCCAGACGGTGAACGAATGCTGGGCCGAAACAAGCCGTTGCGTTTTGAGTGTAAAACCATGAGTCTGGGCATCGTTCCCCCGGGAAAATTGCCCATAGGGGACTTCGGCCACATTGTGGAGTCAGACTGTGTAGGAAATGAAACCAAATGATAGCATGACAGGAAGAGGCAAGGGCGCAGAACTAGCACTGGTCCTTTGTGCAGTCTTTTGTTTAGTGATGGCCATGCCGCTGACCGGCGCCGAAGAGTGTGAGTACGGAACGGTGAATGCCTGGGCCAGAACACTGACCAAGGATGGCACCTGGGGTCCGTGGAGGGAGGCAACGGTCCACGGCACCCTGCTGGCAGGGGAGCCCTTTCAGATAAAAGTGGTGGTCACCCCCAAGGTTAATTGCACGCTGGCCCTATGGCTATGCGGGGCGGGGGCCACCAAGGCATATGAAGTAATATCTGGGAGCACCTCCAGCCTGGGGATAGATGGGGAACTAAAGGTTAAGGAGATACATGCCACCGAGATCTTCAGGTGGACGGTCAGGCCGACCGCCAACTGGACCCGTGGAACAGCTGCACTCAACGTGTTCACCCAGTTGTCCGCCCAGGATAAAGATAAAAGGATGGAGTTCACCATCATCGCCGCGTACATAAAGGACAGGGAATGGCAGGGAAACATACCGGGTGAAGAGAGCGGCAGCATGCCAGGGCTGCCGGTCCCGGGCAGCATGGCATCTATTCTGGCAGGCGCACTTCTTGCTGCAAGAACCAATAGACGGAGTGCAACCCATGGATAAAGGAGGGATGGGGGCTATTCCCCTGCGGATGTTGATTAGCCTGGTGGTGGGAGCAGGAATAGTGGCCGTGGTGTTTGTAGGCCTGAGGGGTGCCCTGCACACCGCCGCTGAAAAACAGGTGGAGCGGGAATGCCATGAAATCCTCTCTAGCCTTTCCACCATGGTAGCCAGCGGAGACGCCCGCTGGGCCAGCAACCCGGAAATGGCGCGGGGCGACACAAGAAGCATGGAGATTACCATGCCCGATGAGCTGGTTTTCCTGGGTTTCGGCATCGACCCGGACCCCGACAACGATGGGGTGTTATCCAGCGGCCTCACCGCCAACGGCTCCTGTATCTTTTTCAAAACAGAAGGAAGGGGCAAGCGGGCCATATGGGATACGGGGGGCGTGCGCTTTCGGGAGGGCACACAGGAAAATGGCCGATGGGCGGTCCACGAGCCCCAGCAGGGGTATATCATTAGAGGCGGAGGCACATATCATCTCACGTTCGAACTGGTGGCAGACTATGACGGCACCACATATGTGCTCATATGGGCACAGGACAAAATAGCACCCACCTAAAAGGGTAGAGCCGCCCCCGGGAATTGAACCCGGGACCTATTCCTTACCAAGGAATCGCTATGCCTCTAAGCCAGGGCGGCTGCAATGGGAATATTTGCCGCCGTATTTAACCATTTTGTAATTCGGATTTCCGGG
>Ga0209164_1004038_pt1 | contig 13446 bp, 9 predicted proteins | sample MTBNYHSulfiMetaG_FD_187458 | JGI IMG/M metagenome (GOLD analysis project Ga0209164, IMG submission 187458) | Enrichment culture microbial communities from rom New York Harbor, USA that are MTBE-degrading - MTBE-NYH (New York Harbor Sulfidogenic)... | ecosystem: Environmental > Aquatic > Marine >...
ATCGCCATCGCCCACCGCCTGAGCACGATCATCAACGCCGACCGTATCTGCTACATGGACCAGGGCAAGATCGTGGAGATGGGCAGCTACGAGGAGCTCATGCAGCTCGGCGGGAAGTTCTACGAGCTCGCCCGCCGCCAGATGGCCTGATGACGGGCTCGTCACCCGCGGGCGGCCTCGACCTCCGGTGCGCCGTGCTCGAGGCCCACGGCGCCACCGGCGGTGCGGTCGACGAGCTCCTTGCCTACGGCGCCAACCCTCTCCTCGAGGGGGGACTGCCGCAGCTGCCCCCCCTGCCCCTCGCCGACGAACCCCACGTCGAGGCGTGGCGCGACTACGCGGAGGAGGCGCGGGGGCGGGGAGCCTGGTCCACCCTCAGGGATCGCCTGGTACAGCTGCGGTTCCCGATTCGCGCGGGAGTCAGTCAGGAGGACGCCTACCGGGCCGCGACCCGGCGCGGGGAGTGGCCGGACCCCGCCGGCGGTTTCGAGCTCGAGGACCCCGACCGGTTCGAGCTGCTCCTCCACCCGTCACTTGCCGGCACCGTCCCGATCCTCCTCCCCGGGTCCCGAGCCGACTTCGTGACGCTGGCAAGGGCGTTGTCCGCCCGCAACGAGCCGATCCCGGTACCCGACTCCATGGGCGCCTGCCTGGTGGTGGGCCTGGTGAACTGGGACCGGGTGGCCCGCTACCGGCGCAGCTGGGCGCACGATCGCCCCGAGCGCCAGAGCGACGCCGCGTGGAACGAGGAGTTCCGCGCCTTCAGCCGCCGCAAGGAGCTCTACCAGGACCGCCTGATCGTCCTCAGCCGCGGCCCCTACAGCAACGTTTCCGCGGCCGACGTCGGCCTGGCCGAGTCCGACTGGCTCGACGCCTCGCTCCGCGTCCGCCGCGAGCACGAGTGCACCCACCACTTCGCGCTGCGCCTGTTCGGGAAGCTCCAGCACAACCTCCTGGAGGAGCTGGTGGCGGACCTCGTCGGCCTCCTGCGCGGGGTCGGCGCCTACCGCGCCGAGTGGGCGGCCCGCTTCCTCGGCCTGGAGTCCTTCCCGGTCTACCGGCCCGGTGGCCGGTTGGAGAACTACCGCGGCAAACCGCCGGTGTCCGACCCGGCATTCGAGGTCCTCACCCGGGTCGCCCACGCCGCCATCGCCACCCTCGATCGGGTCTGCGGCGCCCACCCCGAGTGGTGCTCCACCGACGAAGGACTGGCCCGCCTGGTGGCGGCCCTGTCCCTCCAAACCATGGAGGAGCTGGCCGCCGATGACGGGGTCGCGCGGGTCGAGAAGCAGGTTGCGACCCTGTTCGGGTGACAGAGCGGTCAGCTTTCAGCTTTCAGCGTTCAGCTCTCAGCTCCCCCACCCGCCCGAAGAGAACGCAAAGACGCGAGGGAGCGCCAAGACGCAAGACAAGAACACCACTCCCTGGCGTCTTCGCGTCTCCTTGCGCCTTTGCGTTCTCTCTCTCTACGGCAGGACCGAGGACCAGGCGTCGGTGGTGCCCGACTCGAAGCCGTCGTAGAACATCGGCGGCTCGGCATCGGTGGCGGTCTGGAGCAGGATGTTGTCCACGTACCAGCCGACGTCGCCGACCGAGCTGTCGCTCGCGAACCGGTAGCGGAACCACAGGTCCTCACCCGTCAGCGACGACAGGTCGACGATGGTCTCCACCGTCCCGGGGGAGTCCCCGGTCCACGCCTGCCGGCCGTTGAGCGGGTTCGAGCTCGCGTTGATCGTCCCGGTGTAACCCCCCTCGACGAAGGTCCCGCCCGCCGCCAGCACGTCCTGCCAGGTGCTGCCGTTGGTGGACACCTCCAGCACCGAGCCGTCCCAGAACGTCGAGCTGCCCTCGAACGCCCAGTGGTGGTCGAAGCTCAGGGTCGTCCCCTCGTTGAGCCCGAACGGCCCGATGAACAGCCGGTCGTCCTTGGTCTCGCTCGGGTCGGAGGTGAACCAGGCGTGGTTGGACGCCCCGTCGGCAACGATGCTCCAGTTCGTCCCCCCCGGGTCCGCAGTGTCCACCGTCCAGCCGATGTTGCCCCCCTCGACGTCGTCCCACAGCAGGGTCAGCATCGGCCGCAGCTCGAAGCTCAGGGGAATGGTGGCCCCACCGGTCGCCACCACGCCGGCCTGGGTCGAGGCGGCGTGGTCGGGCGCCCACGCGGTGACGTCGTAGGTGCCCGGCTCCACCGCCAGGTCGAAGCCGCCGTCGCCGGGGCTGGTGGCGGTGGAGAAGGCGCCAGCGGTGACGGTGCCGGCCAGCGGAAGCCCGGTGCCCTGCTCGGTCACCGTGCCCTGGAGGCGCGGCCAGGCCACCAGCTGGAAGTCGACCGTGGTGGTGCTGCCGCTCACGGCGGCGACGCCGGTCTGGACCACCGGCGAGTGCTCGGGGGCGGACGCGGTCACGGTGTAGGTCCCGGACAGCACCATCATGTCGTAGCTGCCGTCCGCCGGGTTGGTGGTGGTGGCGTACGAGCCGGCAGTGACCGTGGCGGCGAGGGGGAGGCCGCTGCCGGCCTCGGTAACCGTGCCGGCGATGTGCGGCATCGCCGCCGGGTCCTGCACCCAGAAGAACGCCGCGGTCACCGGGCCCCACGCGCCGGAGGCGTCCTGGCCGCGGAAGTACAGAGTGTGCCGGCCTTCGGCCATCCCGGTGGTAGCCACCGTGGTGACCGCGGTCTCCGTCTTGGTGTTGAAGGTCCCGTCCGCCGGGCCCATGGCGAGCGGCGTGGCGCCGGCCTGCCACGGCGGCGCGTCCACGTACACCTCGGCGGCGGTGATGTTCTGGGTCGGCTCGGTGCCGCCCGAGTTGTTGAACGGCAGGTCGTCCACCACCGCCCGCGCCTCGACCGGCTCACCCGGGGCGACGATGACGGTCCCGGTCGGCGAGACCACCGAGGTCACGCTCGGCCCTCCAGGGGTCAGGTACGGCGTCCGGGCGACTTTGGCGAAGTAGCGCAGGGAGTCGAGGTTGTCGGGCAGGATGGTGCTCTCGAAGGTCGAGCAGCTCTGGAAAAAGCTGGTGCCCAGCTCGTAGATCATGGCGGCGATGCCGAGGTCGCCGTACGCGAAGTCAACCGTGGTGCCGTCGGTGGGGTACAGCCCGATGGACTGGCTCGGCTCGTAACCGTTGAAGTAGGCCAGCCGCCGGCCGAGGGTCTGGAGGGCAGGGCCGTTGGGCGGCACGGTCGAGGTGTAGCCCCACGCCCACATCACCAGCTCGCTGTAGCTGTGGAGGTCGACGTAGAGCCCGGTGGCGGTGGTTGGCGCCGGGTCGGTCGGGTTCGGACCCTTCTGGTCCGGGAAGATCGCCCGGGCGTAGTCCCGCACTGCCTGAGTCTCCGGTTCCGAAAAGGGTGACGGCCCACGATAGGTGAGGTCACAGGGGTCGCCGCTCGAGCCCCCGCAGCAGGCCCACTGATACTCGAAGTTCCGGTTGAGGTCCGCCCCTCGGTACGACGACGTCACCCCGCAGTAGTTCTCGTTGGTGTTCTTGCGCCACGAGGACCCGCTCTCGGCGTGCTTGCGGCCGTCCGGGTTGGTGTGGAGCAGGATGTGGATCTCGTGCTCGTCCAGCAGCCAGGTGGCGTCGGCATCGGTACCGTGGCCTGACACCAGCCCCTCGGCAAAGCGCAGCGCCAGCTCGGCGGTGGTGTACTCGCGGGCGTGGATCGCCGCCGTGATCAGGAACTTGGGCTTGCCGTGCGGCGGCTCGGTGCCGGTGGGGGTGCCGGTGACGTTGCTGTTGGTCAGCTTCAGCACCAGCAGGTCGTAGCCTGGCAGCCCGCCCGCGGTCACCTTCTCCCACGAGTCGCCGACGTCGACGATGCTCGCCAGGTCCGGGTGCGCCGTGACCAGGTCCTGGGCCGCCTGGTAGGTCTCCTCCACCGTCCGGTAGCAGGGGTAGCCGGGGATCCCCTCGACCTGGTCCGGCAGGGCCCGCGGTGGCGCGCAGTACTGCTCGGTCAGCTTCTCGTCGATCTCGAGGTCGTAGCCCTCGGTGGCGAGCCGGACGAATCCCTCCGGGCTCACTCCGACCACCAGGTAGCCGAGGTCGTAGCGGACCTCCCACGGCTCCGCCCAGGCGGCGATGGCGTCCACCGTCGCCCGCTCGGCGAAGTAGACCCGGACCACGGTCAGGTCGCAGGTCTCCGCAGCCGACACCGGAAACACCAGTCCGAGCCCGACGGCAAGTCCGAGCAGGACCGACGAAGTCACGACCAGAGCTCGAGATCGCATGATCGCCCCCTCTGCCACGACCGCGGTCTCACGACCCGGTCGCAGCTCGGTAGCAGGGTACCATCGCCAGCCTCGAAACAGCGCCACGTACCACAATCCTCACAACTCGCCGAGAACAATGCTGGGGAGCTCCTCCTGCGACAGGACCGACCTCGGCACCGCGACCCCCACGCTCCACGAGGTGCGGGGTCGGCCTGTGAGAGTCGTGGTACGTGGCACCGCGCCAATGTCCGCTGCATCGTGATGCTATGCTGTGGAGCAGGAGCTTTCATCCCACGAATGCAAGGGCAGAGGGGGTCCACGATGGCAGTGGTCCAGGGGTCGCGGGCCCTGGTGTTCGGGCCGAGACAGGCCCGATTCCGGTCGCGGGTGGCCGTGATCGCACTGGTCGCGGTGGCCGCGTTGACCCCGTTGCCTGGGGCTGCGTCGGGCGGGCCGGCCGACGAGCGCCTGAGCGCGACCCTGGTCGGCCGGCTCGAGCCCGGTGGCGAGCCGCGCCTGGCCGTGCGTTGGGACGGCCCGCCGGGCGCGCTGCTCGACGTGTGGGTCGACCTCGACGGCAGCGGGTCCCCGGAGCCGGGCGAGCTGGTGGTCGAGGGGCGCCCGCTGGCGTCCGGCATCGACGTGGTCGAGCTCGACGTTCGCCCCGGGCCGGCAACGATTGCCGAGCCGAGGCTGTGGACGCGGGTGGTCGAAGCAGATCCCGACCAGTCGACCTGGGAGCTGCCGGCGCACCCGGGCGGCGGGTCACAGCAGGGGTGCGCCTGGCAGGACGAGTTCTTCGTCGCCGATCTCACCGAACCTGTTCACGCGCTGGCGGTGTACGACGACGGGGGCGGCCCGGCGCTGTACGCAGGGGGAGAGTTCTGGGAGGCTGGTGGCGTGAGGGTGAACGGCATCGCAAGGTGGGACGGCAGGGAGTGGTCGGCGCTGAGCGGGCCCTCGGGCGCGGGCGTAAACGGCGAGGTCTACGCGCTGGCGGTGGTCGATGACGGGGGCGGCCCGGCGCTGTACGCCGGCGGGTCGTTCACCATCGCCGGCGGGAAACGTGCCGCGTTCGCGCATTCGGTGTTTCGCAGTCCCGGGTGCCGGGGGTGCAACGGGTTGACCTTCGTAACTCTCCGCCCTGCCCCGTCTTGCGGCCGGGGCGCAGGTGGCCCAGGCTGGGAAATACCTGCATCCTGACCAGATCAGACGAGTCCGACGATTCGAGAGTGGATTGTCGCGAAGAGGTCAACGATTCACGGCCGGCGAGATGAAGACGCGGGTAGGCGGGGAATGGTGGCCCGGCAGTACGTTGACGTGGGGCTCGCACTGCAAGATCGTCGGAGTCGTCTGATCTGGCACTGATGCGACTCGGGTCGGACGACCCGAACGCAACCGGCAGGGTACCATTTCGTGCCCTGGCCCGCACCGCTGCCCGAGGAGAACGCCGGAGCCACCCGCCACGCCCCACCGTGGCTCGACGCCCTCGCGGCGAGCGTGCCGGGCCACCTCGACACTCACCCGGCGCCAGCCGTCCGAGGACCTCAGAGCATCATTCCAACCAGCCTCTCGGTGGGCGGGCGGAACGCGGTCGGGGGCCAGGCAGCGGCCTCGTCGAGCCTCTGGAGCATGAGCTCCCGGTCGTCCGGAAGGCGACCGTTCAGGTCGACGAAGTTGCTGACGTGGTCCGACAGGAGGAGGGTCGGACCGCGAAGGCGCTCCACCAGCAGCCGGGTCTCGGCAATGGCCTGATGGGCCGAGAGCAGGGTCAGGTTGCCCCGGCGCCAGCGGTCGTGCCACTCGGTGCCCGGAATGGGGACGAAGGTGCGCAGGCGGACGAACTCGGGGCTCGCACGGCTGAGAACCTCGGCGCTCCCGATCGCGTGCTCGCGCCACCTTTCCAGCCCGGCCACTCCCACCATGACGTACACCGACAGCTCGATGCCGGCGGCCATCACGTGGTTGAACGCCGCCACCGCCTCGTCCGGCGTGACCCCCTTGTGCAGCTTCTCGAGGGTCACCGGATCGCCGGACTCGAGGCCGGAGTGGATCCGGGTGATGCCGGCCTTCGCCACCGCCTGCCACTCCTCGCGGCTTTTCCTGAACAGGAACCTGGCCGACCCGTAAACGGTGATCCGCTCGAGGGCCGGGAAGAGCCTCCCGGCGGCCTCGCCGATGGCGACCAGCCGGTCGGTGGGCAGGGCGGCGCAGTTGCCGTCGGCCAGGAAGATCGAGGGGACGCCGTCGCCGTACACCGTCCGCGCCGTCTCGAGGTCCTCGAGCACCTCGTCGAGCGGTCGTGCCCGAAACCGGGAGCCACGGTACATCCCGCAGAAGGCGCAGCGATTGTGGGGACAGCCGACGGTGGCCTGGATGACCAGCGAACCCGCCTCGCTCGGCGGCCGGTAGACGGTGCCCTCGTAGCGCATGACACCGCGATTCTACCCGGTCGGCGGGTAACGTCCCCGGCCACGAACCCCGCGCTCAACCGATCTGGGTCTGCCCGCCCGCGGCGACGACCAGGCCGTGCTCCCGAAGGTCGTTCTCGAGCGCCGCAAGGTCCTGGCCGGACAGCTCGTTGGCCAGGCCGGGCGCCCCGACCAGCCGAAAGGCGGCGACGATCAGCCGCGCGCTCAGGGGGCGGGAGGCACGGACGCGGGCCAGGGCACGTCGGAGGTATTGGCGGAAGTCCTCGACGTATGCCGGGTCGGCCGCCACCCGATCGGCCAGGTCCAGGACCCGCGGCGTGCAGTGTCGGACCACCTCGTCCTGGAGGCGGTCCCTCACCTCGCGCACGAGCAGCGCACGGAGAGGCAGCCCGCCGCGGTCGAGCATCTCGGCAATGAGGGAGGCCACCCCGGTGCGGCGCAGGGACACGAAGTCGTTGCAGGCCGCCAGCGGCCTCAGGTAGCGGTCCCCTTCGGGGCTGCCGAGACAGGCCGCCGCCGCGTAGGTGGCGGTTCCCTCCCGGATCGGCTCGTACTCACGCAGCAGGTCCCGCTCCGCCTCCACCAGGTGCCACACCTCGTGGGCGAGGTACCAGGTGCGCGACCTGGCCCACGCGAAAGGGGAGAAGAGCAGGATGTCCCCGCTGTGCAGCGGCGGCACGCGAACCTCCCCCCGAAGCCGGACTACCGCGTCGAGCTCCTCGATCGCTGCCGAAGAGACCTCGAGGCCGTACAGTCTTCGCCACAGCCCGGCCGATCGCTGGCGGGCGAAGAGCCGGCTGAGCGACGGGCGATCGGGCAGTGTGGCCGGCACCTCGATCCCGATCCTCACCACCCGCCTCATTTCGAGCCGGCTGTCGGTGTCGACCTGTTCGAGGGTCGGGCGGTAACCGAGCGCCACCCGCTGGCTCCGGTAGAACTCGAGCACCTCGTCGAGAAGGGCCTCGATCATCGGTGTCCCCACGCCCTCTGCAACAGGACCGATGGCATCATGGGACGAGGCGCACCGCCGGGTAGACCAGCGTCCCCATGCGCTGCCAACGCCCGTTGCCGGTGTCATCCGCGGACCCGAAGCCCACGGCTCGCTGTCAACTCCTGGCCGAAGACCCTCGGCCGGCCCATATCTGCGCCTGAGGCGCATTCTCACCGTCACCAGCATACCATTGAAATCACGGCCCCATGCGTCGCTCCTGGTTCAGAACTCGGTCCGCCTGGGTGAGATCCTCCGCGCAGGTTTCAGTCGTCACCAGTGCTCGAGGCAGGATGCGCGCGACTCTTCACCCGTCATCTCGAATCCACGCGCGAGCGCGGCGAGGGATCTCCCCCGGTTGTGGAAGGTCCCTTCCCTCGCATTCGCTCGGGACAGGCTCTGCTCCGCTCCTCAAGATGACAGACCTGTGGGAGCGCTCGTGTCCTCCGCGCCTCCGCGCCTCTGCGCCTCTGCGTTGAACGGGCGGGTGGGTGGCTCTACGTCTTTCTCTCGGGTGGGCGGGCGCGGCTCTGCGCCTCCCTCTCGCGCCTTTGCGTTCGTTCCCCCGCGCGAGCTCTGACGGCCTCAGGGTCGTTGGGCTGCAGGCGGAGCCAGCGCTTCGTTCTTGACCGCCGCCACCCCCACGCCGGTCGCTCCCCCGGGTCAGTCCCCGCCCCGGCGGGTTTCCTGGGACAGCCGCTCGATCTTTCGCTGCAGCCTCCTCGCGGGGGCGTGGTCCGGCGCGAGCTCCAGCAGCCGGCGGTTGAGCTCGCGGGCCCGGCCGACCCGACCCCGCTTGAGCTCCAGCACCGCCAGGTTGTGCAGTGCCGTGGGGTTGGCGGGGTTGAGAGCGAGCGCCTGCCCCAGCTCGCGCTCGGCTCCGCCGGTGTCGCCGGAGGCCAGCAGGGCGCCCCCGAGGCTGGCCCGCGCCTCGTCGAAGGTGGGTGCCGTCGCGACCGCCCGCTCGAACCACACCCTCGCCGCAGCGATGTCACCCCTCCCCGCCGCCAGGCTCCCGAGGTCGAGGGCGGCCATGAACGCGCTCGGGTCGGCGTCCAACGCCCGCCGGAAGTGGTCCTCCGCTTCGGCCAGGCGGCCTCGCTCGGCCGCGAGACGGCCGAGGTTGTACTCGGCCAGCGATGCCAGAGGCTCGTACCCGGCCAGGTGTGGGGCGACACAGCACGCGCAGCAGAGCAGGCCGAGCGTCGCAGCCCGCCTTGTGACCCCGTGGCGGGCCGACCGTCCCACCTCGACCAGGGCAACCGCAGCCATCAGCAGCAGGGGCGGTACCACCGGCAAGCGATACCGGGCGAGCACGATGAACACCACCGTCGACAGGCACCACCCGGCGACGACGAGAAGGACCGGCAACCACCGCCGCAACCGCCCGCGCTCCAGGAACAGCCCCACGAGCGCCAGCCCGGTGACCCCCCCGAACTCCAGCAGCGGAAGGCGGAGCCACGGCGAGCGGGTCTTGAACCAGTAGTAGTCCACCGCGTCGGGCCACTCGTACCAGCCCCAGAACAACCCGAGCTTGCGGACCTGGAGGAGGACGAACGCCACCGGGTCCGCGCGGGCCCACGACAGCCCCCGTCCCAGCCAGTACCGGGACGCCTCCGCCGCGGTCAGCCGTCGACCGAGCGCCTCCTCGGCCAGTCGGTGAGGCTCCGAAAGCTCCAGAGACGGGACCTGCTTGCCGGGCACGATCGGCCGGTAGGTCCCGTCGGCGCCGGCGTTGTTGCCGATGTAAAAGTTGACGCCTCCGCTGTGGGTGGGGAGCACCCCGCCCCCGAGGGCCAGGTTGCGCGCAGCGATCGGTGCCAAGGGCAGGATCGCCCCCAGGACCACCGCCGCGCACTCGGTCCACGCGCGGCGCCAGGGCCTGGTCCCGAGCAGCGGCAGTGCCGCGAGCAGGGGAAGGACCAGCAGCATGTTCTGCCGCAGCAGGATGACCAGCCCGACGATCACCCCTGCTCCGAGCCACGGGAGCCAACCCGACCGCTCGCGGGCCGCGACCAGCGCCCACAGGAGCAGGCAGACCAGGGTGACGGCCAGGCTCTCCTTCAACAGCTGGACGTCGTAGAAGACGAACGGCAGGTACACCGCGTGGAGGAGCGCCGCGACCAGCCCCAGCGGCTCGCCGCCCAGGAGCCGGCCGGCGCGGTAGAGCGCGTACCCGCCAGCCACCGCAGCCAGGATCTGCAGCAGGTAAACGGCGACGAGACCCCCGCCCAGGCGATACACGACGGCCAGCAGGTAGGGGTAGAGCGGAGCCTGGAAAAACGGCTCCGAGCCCCACCAATCACCGCCGGCGATCGTCAAGGCCCAGCGGTGGTACTCCTCGCTGTCCATGGCCAGCTCGGCCACGAACGGGGCGTCGTGAACGGCAGCCAGGTGGAGCAGGCGCAGCACCGTGCCGAGGGCGAGGATCACCAGGAGCAGCCCCCGACGACGGCGCGGGGTCGTTGACGGCGGCGGAACCAAAGGCGGAGAGGCGATCGAAGCGGTCCCCGCGGCCGAGTCTACCTCAACCTCGTTCGCGTTCCCGCTCCCCGGAGACCACGACTGCCGCCGGTACCGTCGCCGACTGACCGCGGCCGTCCATCGGCTAGACTCCCCAGTGGGACGACTCCGTGACCCTCCTCGCGCCCTCGTGTCCCCGGCTCCGGCCTTACCCCGGTTCGGGTGACAAGATCCCTGCCTGCCGCCGTCGTATCCGGCATGAAGGTCATGGCCGTGGCGGTCCCCAGCACAGTCGACCCTGGCGGGTCTGGAACCGTGGCCGACTCGACACTTGCTGACCTCCGCCTGGCCGCGGCCCTGGCTGACCTCGCCGCCGGCCGACTGGAAGCGCTCGCCACCCTCTGGGACCTGGTCTCGGACGACCTCTTCGGCCTCGCGCTGTGGCGCACCGGCAACCGCGGCGACGCCGAGGAGGCGCTGCAGGAGACGTTCGTCCGCCTCGCCCGCGCCGCCGGCCGGATGCCGCGCGTCTCACGACCCCGCGCCTACCTCCTCGCCGTCGCCCACCGGGCGGCGGTTGACGTGGTCCGCAAGCGCCGCCGGTCCGATCCCCTCGAGCACGCCGCCGAGCTGCTGGCCCCCACCGGCGACCCGGGCCGCCGCGCCGACGCCGCCCACGCCTCCCGCCTCCTCCTCGCGCTCCAACCGAAGCAACGGGAGGCGGTCTTCCTGCGGCACTACGCAGACCTCTCCTTCGCTGACATCGGCCGGGTGACCGGAGTGCCCACCTTCACCGCCGCCAGCCGCTACCGGCTGGCAATCCGTCGCCTGCGCAAGCAGATGGGAGTCGAGCCATGAGCCTCCCCGATCCGTTCCGGGGCCTCGAGCCGACCCGGGCACCGCAGGACCTGCGCGACCGGGTCCTGGCCAGCGCCCGTCGGGCCGCAGCCGAACCGCGGCCCGGGCTGGTCGACCGGCTGTGGTCGAGCACCGGCCTGCGCCTGGCATGGGTCGGCTGCGTGCTGGTCCTGTTGGTCGCCAATCTGACCAGCACGGGTCCCGCACCGACGGCCGGACCCTCTCTTGCCCCTCAGGCTACAGCCGAAACCGGTCTGCCGCTAGAGGTGCGCGAACTGCTGCCGACGGGATGGCAGCCACACCGCACCTCCGCGACCGCCGCCGACCGCCGGCTACTGGACCAGGTGCTGACCGAGCCCACCTGGGACCTCTCCTAGAAGGAGCTCACCGTGCCCAAGAACACCCCTCGCCGCACCGTCGTCCGCGCCGCCATTCTTGCCGTGGCCGTGCTCCTAGTCCTCCTCCTCGCCGCCAACCTGGTGTTCCTGCGGGTGGGCAACGCCCGCCTCCGCGAGGTTCGGGCCGAGCTCACCGCCCGAGCGGGCGTCACCGACCTGGCGTCGTTCGAGCGCCGGCGGATCCCGGACGACGTCAACGCGGCCCGTTGGCTCGAGGCGGGCGCCGCAGCGCTCGTGTGGTCTCCGGAGACCAAGCGCACCATCGGCGACGCCACCACTTCGCCGGTGAGCGCCTGGTCGCCGGAGCAGGCGGTGGCGGTGCGGGCCGCGCTCGAAGAGTGCAGGCCGGCGTTCGACCTCCTCCAACGAGCCGTGGAGCTCCCCGAGTCGAGCTTTGGGATTCGGTACCGGGACGGGGCCTCGGCCGAGCTTCCGGACCTGCTTCAGCTCATCTCGGCGGGCCGCGCGCTCATGGTGGAGGCCCGCGTCGCCTTCGCCGACGGCGACCCGGAGCGGGCGGTCCGGGCCCTGCGCCCCCTGTCACGCCTGGCGGTCGCCCTCGAGGAGGAGCCGCTGCTCATCACCGAGCTCGTCGGGATTGCCTGCGAGCGCATGCTGCTGACAGTGGTCGCCGAGGCCGCCTCGGCTGACGCCCCCTGGGCCCTTGACCCCACCCTCCTCGCCCACCTCGAGGCGACGGTCCCGAGGCACGACCTCGCTGACGTTCTCCGCAGGGCTCTCGCCTTCGAGGGACTTGTCATCTCCAGGATCTTGAGCGGTCATCCCGAGGAGACAGAGTCGCTCTCGCCGTCGGAACGTCTCTTCCTTCGCCTGTTCACGCCAACGGCCGCCAACGAGGTCATCCGACAGCTGCTGGCCTGGATGGACCTGATCGAGGTCCCCTACTGCAGCGCACCCGACCGGTTCGAGTCAAAGCCACCGGAGGGGTTTGTAGGCCAGGCGGCAAAGGGCTTCGTCCCCAACCTCCGCAGCGCCATCGTGAGAAACCAGGCAGTCCTGGCCCTTCGCCAGCTGACCTTCGCCGCCCTTGAGGTACGCACCACCGCGGCAATGACCGGAGCCTACCCGTCCGACGCCGGCTCGGTCGCCGCGCTCGCCTCCCCCAGCCCGCTGACCGGGCTCCCGGTCGCATATCGGGTGGATCCCGACCGCAGGGCGCTGCTTGACCTACCCGGAGCCGCCGAGCAGGTCACAGGCTCTGGCGACGTTCTCGGGCGGCTCACCCTCACCGTGGTCCTGCCGCCGCCCGGCGTGCGGTGAGACTCCGGCCTCGGGATCTGCATCAGGAAGAGGGACTCTGGCAGGAGGGTCTGCTAGCATCGCGGCGCTCACGTGGAGGAGTATCCATGCGACACACCCTCATTGTCCTGGCCCTCCTGGCCCTGGCCGCCTGCTCGTCGACGCCCACCCCATCCCCGGTCCCCGCACCGCCGCCGGGACCGGTCACCCGAACGGTGACCTCCCCCGACGGCGTTGCCATCTCGTACACCGTTGCCGGCGCAGGGGACGTCGCCCTGGTCTTCATCCACGGCGGATGGGCCGACTCCACCGTGTGGCGCCACCAGGTCGACGCGTTTTCCGACCGTTACCGGGTCGTCGCCGTCGACCTGGCGGGGCACGGCGCCTCGGGCCGCAACCGCACCTCCTGGACCCCGGGCGCGTTCGGCGCCGACGTGGCCACGGTGGTCGAGGCCGAGGGTCTCGAGCGCGTCGTCCTGATCGGCAGCTCCATGGGGGGACCGGTGGCGCTCGAGGCGGCCCGCCAGCTGCCGCGCCGAGCCCTGGGCGTGATCGCCGTCGACACCCTGCACGAGCTCGACGCCGTCCAGAACCCCGCCCAGTGGAAGGCCCGCCTCGACGCCCTCCGCGCCGACTTTCCCGGCACCTGCGCCGCCATGGTGGCAGCGCTGTTCCCACCGGACGCCGATGACAACCTGGTTGCCCGGGTGCGGGAGCTCATGTGCGCGTTCCCGCCCGAGCTCGCCGCCCCCGTTCTCGAGGGCTTCACCGGGTACGACCTGGTCGCCGCGGCGAGGGCGTCGGGCGTGCCGCTGCGTGCCGTCAAC
>Ga0209164_1004041_pt1 | contig 13440 bp, 13 predicted proteins | sample MTBNYHSulfiMetaG_FD_187458 | JGI IMG/M metagenome (GOLD analysis project Ga0209164, IMG submission 187458) | Enrichment culture microbial communities from rom New York Harbor, USA that are MTBE-degrading - MTBE-NYH (New York Harbor Sulfidogenic)... | ecosystem: Environmental > Aquatic > Marine >...
GAGGACTACGGGATCCCGCTGCTTCTCAGCCACACGATCACGGCGATCGCGGGCGGCGACCGGCTCACCGGCGTGACGGTCGCTGCGGTGGACAAGGCCGGTCGCCCGATCGCGGAGAGCGAGAGGTACGTCGCGGTCGATACCCTCGTCCTCTCCGTGGGGCTGATCCCGGACAACGAGCTGGTCGCGGGGTTCACGCCCCTGGACCCGGTGAATCGCGGCCCACTGGTCGACGCACGGATGCGGACGCGTGTGCCGTGGCTGTACGCGGCCGGCAACAATGTGGCGATCTTCGATCTGGTGGACGCGGTTGCGGCGGTGGGGGAGGTCGCGGGCCGCGCCGCGGCGCGCCAGGCGCGCGGCGATGTGGTGGAGCCGGGCGCGATTCCGCTCGTCCGCGGGTCCGGGGTGCACCACCTCGTGCCGAGCCGTCTCCTGCGCGGCGTTCCCACGACCCTGTACTTGCGGGCGACCCGTCCCATGCGACCGGCACGGATCCGTATCGGGGAGTTCCATACCCAGACCGTCCCCGCCGTGCGCCCGAGCGAGATGGTCGAGGTCCGTCTCCCGGCGGACGCGCTCGGGCAGGGGGGCGACGGGATCCCGGCGACGGTGGAGGTGAGCGAGGCATGACGGAGAAGCGCTTGATCTGCGTCTCCTGTCCGATCGGCTGCGAGATCACGGTGCGGCTCGAACAGGGAACGATCACCGAGGTCTCGGGGAACCGCTGCCCGCGCGGGGAGACCTACGCCAGACAGGAGGCGGTCGATCCGATGCGGGTCCTCCCAACAAACGTCAAGGTCCTGCATGGCGCATTGCCGCTCGTCTCGGTGAAGACCGATCGACCGGTCCCGCGCCGCGCCATCGAGGCCATCATGCGGCGGGTGCGGGCGCTGTCGGTCGAGGCCCCGGTGGGGGCCGGTCAGGTTCTGGCCGACGACCTGCCGGGGACCGACGCGAAGCTCGTTGCCACGCGCACCGTCGAGCGGGCCGGGGAGGCGGATGGGTGTGGCGAGCTCGATGCAGACCAGGCGCGCCGTCGCCGCTGCCGCGGGCGGTGCTAGGCCTCGGTCGGATCGCCGTGGTTGGAGGCGATCGTCTCGAGCCCGGGAAGGATGAAACCGACGTCCCAATTGCAGGCCGTTCCGTCGACCCGGATACGGAGGACGTCGGGGTTCGTGATCCGCTCGGCCTCCTCGCGGCCGTAGGCGGGATCGAGATGGTGTAGGAAGAGGCCGATGACGTTCCCATGGGTGCACACGGCGATCGTCTCTTCGGAGCTCTCCCCGAGCACGGCGTCGATCGCCGCGACGAACCGCGCGGTCGCCTCGTGTGAGGTCTCGCACCCGGGAAGCGCGAACGCGAAGTCCTCCCACGACTTCGCCCAGATCGGTTCGAGACCCCGGATAGGCGTCTCGGAGAGGAGCCGTTCGCGCAGGGCATCGTGAATCGTAACGGATAGCCCGGCCTCCTCGGCGAAGGGGCCGATCGTCTGCAGACATCGCGGGAACGGGCTCGAGTAGATCTTCGCGATCTCGAGCGGGAGCAACAGGTCGGCGAGCGCCCGGGCCTGGCGGACGCCACGCGGGCTGAGCGGCCACCGTGTGTGGTGGACTGCTTCGGAGGGCAGGCTCTGCGCGTGGCGGATGAGATAGAGGGTTCGTGCCATGCTCCGAGTATAGCCCACCGTGTAGCGCGCCGCCGCCGGGGGCTTTCGCCCCGGGGGTTCGGCCGGTATAGTCATCGAAGACTCGGTCGCCGCACAGGAGGTCATCGTTGTGAAGGCAGTCCGGTGGATTCTCGCATGGGGACTGGGCCTGTTCCTCCTCGGGGCAGTGGCCGTGGCCCAGGGACGTCCCCCCGAAGGCGTGGCGGTGTTCCTGTCGAGCGCCGAGGGGCGGTTGTACGCGCTGCGCCTCGATCCGGTGGCCGGTTGGCCGGTCCTCTTTCCGGTGGGTGCGCAGGCCGCGGGGCCCGTGACCGGCCTTTCGGCTGGACCCGACGGTGCCCTCTACGCCTGCGATCCCTGCGGCGGGAAGATCCTGCGTGTCACGGTCCCCGGGCTCGTCGTGGAGACCGTCTACGACAGTCACGCCCAACCGGCCTGTGTCTGCACCGAGGAGGTCTGCGACCCGTACGCCGGTTGGCTGAACCCGCTCGATGTCACCATGGCCGACGGTGCGCTCTACTTCATCACCGCCGGGAAGAAGTGCGTGCTCGCCGGCGGCGAGAGCCAGGGGCTGTGGCGGATCGAGCCCGGGGATCTGGAGGCTCGGCCCGAGGAGGTCCTGCCGGGTGTGCTGTTCGCCGGCCCGGTTCCGCTGTCGCTCGAGATCGTTCAGTCTGGCCCGTACTCGGGCCGGCTGCTGCTCACGGGCCTTCGCCCGAGCCACGCCGCGGGTGCTGTCTCGATCGCTGCACCGCCTGATTTCTCGCTACCGACGGTCTATGCCGGCGATCCGGGCGGCGAGCCGACCCGGCTGCGCCTGCTGGCCGACGGGGACGTCCTTTGGCTCGATCCGGGCGGCGACGCGCTGCGGCGGGTCGACGCGGCGACCGGGGCGGTCTCTGAGTTCCTCCTTTCCGACGCGAAAGACGCGGTCGCGTTCACCTGCGACGCGGAGGGCAGGGTCTACGCGCTCATCGACGACGGTTCCCACGCTCGTGTCGTCATCGTCGACGCGAGCGGCCGATTCCTCTACCAGCAGGGCTTGACGTTCGTCCCCGAGGCGATCGGCGTCCTCGAACTCCCATAGGTCTCTTTCCAGAGCGGGACATGGGTTTCCTGTCTCGTGCATGAGGATGTCTGCGTTGCGGCGGTCGGCGGCGGTTTCGACCGAGAAGGGCGAGGCGTAGGCTTAGGGAAAAAGGTGATGCATCGTGCGTTCTCATCGCGGACTCTTTCTTCTTGTTCCTGGTGTGCTTCTTCTCCTGGCGCTCGGCGGCTGCGTGAACGACGGCGGAACGATGGCGATCCTCATTGCGCCGGCCGTGAGCGGCCCGGCGCCGCTTGACGTGTCGTTTGACCTCTCGCACAGCGTGACCGGCGGTGGCGGCGCCTATCGCTTGGACTTCGGCGACGGCTCGGCGGTCGCGACCGGCAGCGACTTCGACCTCGTGCTCCACCACACCTACGACGCCAGCGGCTCGTACACCGCGACGTTGACGGTCACCGCCCAGGACGGCCGGCAGGATACCGCCGCCCTTGGGATCACCGCCGATCCATCCGGCCCGCCGGTGGGCATCATCGCGGGAACGACGGCCCCGGAGTTCACGGCGCAGACCGTCGACGGAACCTCGTTCACCCTCTCGCAGACGCGCGGCAAGGTGGTGCTACTCGAGTTCTGGGGGGCGTGGTGCACGCCGTGCCGCGAGAGCATGCCCCACCTGCAGCTGCTCTACGACGACTATGCGGACCAGGGGTTGCTCGTGGTCACGGTGAGCACGGATGCGAAGAAACAGGACGCCATCGACTTCCTGGACGCCAACGGGTACACCGACTTCGTCAACCTGTGGGCGCCCGGCGGGAAGAGCGGAAGCCCGATCACGACGCTCTACGGGGTGAACAGCCTGCTCGTGGGGGTTCCGCGGACCTTCGTCCTCGACCGGCAGGGCGTGATCCGCTACGTCGGACACCCCGACGCGCTCGATCCGCAGCTGCTCGGAAGCCTCTTCTAGGCCGAGGCGTCCTGTGCCTCGTTCTGCCAGCGGCGGAACCAGGCGAAGACGAACCCAGAGCCGATCAGTCCGACGGCGCTGCCGAACGGGAAGACCGCAGACACCCCGAACGCATCGGCGATGACGCCGCTCGCCAGCGGGCCGAGCATCTGGCCGGCGGCGAACGCGCCACCCTGCAGCCCGGCGAGCGTTCCCATGCCGTGTGTCCGGCCGATCTCCGTGCGGATCGCGACGACCGATGCGCGGGACAGGGCCGAGAGCACGCCGATCACGAACATGACGGCGCCGACCGTCACCACGGAGTGGCTGAACGGCACGATCAGGAGCAGCAGGGGCGCGAGCGTGCTGCCGAGGACGATCTGCGGGAGCTTGGGGTAGCGATCGGCGAGGTATCCGAACGGGATCTGAAGCAGCCCCCCGCCGAGCATGTAGACGGAGAGGATCGTCCCGATGCTTCCAGTATCGAGGCCGCTCGCCGCGACGGCGAAGATGGGGTAGAAGGTGTTGAACCCCTGCCGCCAGAAGCCGCGCGTGGCGACGTAGATCGCGATCGCCTTGACTCCGTCGTTGCCCATCACCTTTCTCAAGGGGACGATCGGCACTTGGGGGGGCGGCACGTCGTGGACCCGGGGGCGCGAGGGCACGGTGGCGCCAACGAGGAGGAGCGCCGCGAGGCTCAGGCCGCCCATGGTGTAGAAGGCGATGTGATAGGACCACACCGCCGTCAGCTCCCCGCCGAGCAGCGGTCCGAGCGCCATGCCCAGGAACATCGAGGAGTAGAAGAGGTTCATGTTCCGACCCTCGCGGCCGGGCGCGGTGATGTCGCCCACGTAGGCCTGGGCGATCGGCGTGACCATCACCGAAGCGATCCCCTGTAGGAGGCGGAAGACGCCGAGCTGCCACAGACTCCCGGCGACCGCGTAGAGCACGGAGATCACGGCGTAGCCCGCCAACCCCACGACAAGGAGCCGCTTGCGTCCCACCCGGTCGGAGAACCGGCCGACGAGCGGTCCGAGGACGCTGCGGGACAGAGAAAAGGCTGCGAAGACCAGACCGATCGACACGCCGCTCGCCGAGAAGCCCTTCGCGTAGAGCGGGAGGATCGGCGCGATGATGCCGACGCCGATCATGGCGACGGCCACAGAGATGAACAGGCTGACGAAGGCTCGACGCACCGGGAATTCCCCCTGGGGCAGCGGATAAGTCACGATAGCCGATCGAACGGATGGCTTCCAGCCGGACCGCTTGCCGTACGACCCGAAGCCGGATATGATCGGGCTTCTGATGGGCAAGCACGCGCCGGGGTCGATCTGGACGCGCACCGCGCTCCTCTTCTTCGGGCACCTGCTGAACGACGGCTACGTGTCGTTCTTCGCGCCGTTGCTCCCCCTGCTCATCACGCGCCTCGATCTTTCGCTTACCCTGGCCGGCGCACTGGGTACCGTGTCCATCCTCGTCAACTCCGTCACGCAGCCCGCGCTGGGGCACCTCCTCGACCGGACGCGGCGACCGTTCCTCGTCATTCTCGGGCCGCTCTTGACGATCGTCGCGATGAGCCTCATCGGACGCGTGGGGAGCTTCGGGGCGCTCGTTGCGATTCTGATCGTAGCGGGAATCGGGACGGCGCTCTTCCATCCGGCGGCCGCCTCCCTGGTGGCGGCGGGCGGCGGAGCGAAGCGGGGGCTCGTGATGGCGTTCTTCTCTTCGGGGGGAACGCTCGGCAACGCGATCGTGCCCCTGTTGATCGTGACCTACGTCGGTGCGGTGGGGCTCGGGGGAACGCCGTGGCTGATCCTCCCCGGGCTGCTCGCGCTCGCCGTCGTGGCGTTCGTGCTGCGCCGCGTCTTGCCGGGCCTGCCCGCGATGCCGCCTCCCGTGCGGGGACGGATCCGGATCCCGGGCCCCCTGATCCTCCTGTGGGCCGTGATCGTCCTGCGGTCGATGGCCGCGACCTCGTACGCGAACTTCCTCGCGGTGATCGTCACGGGACGCGGCGGATCGAGCTTCATGGGGGGTGCGGCGTTGAGCGCCTACCTCTTCTGCGGCGCGGCCGGCGGATTCCTGGCCGGGAATCTCTCGGACCGCCTCGGGCGGCGCGCCATCCTCGCGGTCACGCTGGCCGCGGCGACGCCGATGTTCCTCCTCTTCCTCCACGGCCCGGCGATCTTCGCGCTCCCCGCTGTGGCCGCGGCGGGGCTCTTCCTGCTCTCCTCGACCCCCGTGGGGGTCGTCGCGGCGCAGGAACTCCTGCCCGGACAGGTCGGACTGGTCTCCGGCCTGGTGATGGGACTGGCGTGGGGCATCGGCAGCCTGGTCCTCACGCCGGTGGGCTGGCTCGCCGATCGTTTCGGCCTGTCCGTGGTGATGAGCGGCGTTGCCCTCCTGCCGCTGCTCGCCGCGGCGCTCAGCCTGTTCTACAGCGAGCCGAAACCAGCGAAGCCGGTGGACGAGCTGTCCGGGCTCGTCGGCGAAGACGCCAGCCTGTGGACGCCTCCCCCTCGCGGTGGAGCAGGGGAGGCCTAGGGTCTACTCCTCGATTCGAACCTGGATGTTGTCGAAGTACGCGTTGCAGGCGTCCGTGTGGCTCTCGTCTCCCAGGAGGATCATCCAGGTGCCGCCCGAGGCGATCGAGTGGGTGAGCGGCCCGCTCGCCATCACCTCGCCGTCGATCGAGAGCGTGTAGTCGGTCGCCGTGAAGGCGAACCGGTAGGTGTCCCACTCGAACACCTTGGGCACGAACGCGATCGGATGCCCGATCGCACCGCCGACCGCTTGCGGCTCCTGCGCGGTCGCGCCGATGCCGCTCGTGTAGAGGTAGTAGGGCAGTGAGCCGCCCAGGTCGTCCAGGGTCTTGCGCGCCGGCTGGATCTCCATCGAATAGCCGTCCTGCGTTTGGGCCATCATCGCCTGGAACGTGTAGACGATGCGTTGCCCGACCCGCAGTGGAGGGAGCGTGATCGGCATCGTCAGTCGGTACCACCGGTCCGCGTTGCTCGCGACGTGGAGGACGTAGCCGTGCGTGTTGCTCATCAGCACGATCTCCCCGTCCCCCGCGCTCGCCCAGGTCGGATCGAGCTGCCAGCGATCGAGGGCCGCGGCGCCGTCGGCGAAATCATCGGCGAAGAGCTGCGTGCCGCTCTGCAGATAGACCGTCAACTCCTCCTCTGTCTGCGCGATGTGCCCGTCGGCGTCCTCCACCTGGAGCGCGACCGCGTAGTGGCCGGCGGACGGGAACGTGTAGTCGACCTGTTTCCCGGAGCGCTTCTCCCCGTCGATGGTCCAGGTGTAGGAGACGATCGCGGTGTTGCCGTAGGACGATGAGGCGTCGAGCGTGACCTGGTCGCCGGCGTAGATGACGACCGGGCGCACTTCGAAGCGGGCGACCGGTCCGGACTGCAGGAGCGTGCATCCGACGGCGAAACCGAGCAGGGCGACGAGCAGGGCGAGCGATGTCACGCGTTTCATGTCGTTCAGCCTACCACGAGGAGTTCGTCCTTGGGAAACGACGTCAGGACCTCGCAGCCATCCTGCGTGACCGCGACGAGGTCCTCGATCCGCACGCCGCCGGTTCCCGGCAGGTAGATCCCCGGCTCGACGGTGACGGTCATCCCCGCCGCGAGGGTGTCGGTGCTGCGCGGCGAGAGCCCCGGCCCCTCGTGTACCTCGAGCCCGACGCCGTGGCCGAGGCCGTGTCCGAAGTGCTCGCCGTGGCCGGCGGTCGTGATCACGTCGCGCGCCGCGGCGTCCGCGGCGACTCCGGACTGCCCGGCCCTCACCGCCGCGATCCCCGCCCGGTTCGCGGCGAGCACGGTCGCATAGACCGACTCGAGCCCCTTCGGGGCGCGACCGACCGCGACTACGCGCGTCATGTCGGAACAGTAGCGGTCGAGCTTCGCGCCGATATCGAAGAGGAGCAAGTCACCTGCGGCGATCGCCCGGTCGGCGGGCTGGTAGTGGGGCAGGGCCGCGTTCTCCCCCGCGGCGATGATCAGCTCGAAGGCGGTGCGCTGCGCGCCCATCTCCCGCATCAGGATCTCCAGGCGCAGGACGAGGTCGCGCTCGGTCATGCCGATGCGGATCTCCTCGAGGAGGGCGGTGAGCGCTGCCTCGGTGAGCGTCGTCGCCTTGCGGATCCGCTCGATCTCTCCGGGCTCCTTCACCATGCGCAACCCGGCAACGGGATCGCTCTTCGGGACGATCTCCCCGTTGAAAGCGGCGCCGAGCTTGAGGGCGTTCTCGTGGCTCATCCGTGCCGACGAGAAGGTGATCCGCTCGAGGCCCTTGGCGCTGGCGATCTCCGAGACGCCGTCGATGTAGGGGCCCTTGAGCTCCCGCATCGGGAGGTCGGGCGCCTCGCGCCCGGCCTGTTCGGTGTAGCGGGAATCGGTGAGCAGGAGCGCTTCGTCCTCGGAGAGCAGGAGCGCGCCCTCTCCACTGAACCCGGTCAGGTAGTACAGGCTTGCGGGATCGGATCCCTCCCGGTTGACGGTCAGAAACGCGTCGGTATCGATCGCGTCGAGCAGCCTGCGGCGTCGCTGCGCAAAGCCCATTTTGTCTCCTTTCGTGGCGTGGGGATCGCAGCAAGCATACCGTCGACGTTGGCGGGTTGTCAATGCGGAGCAGGGCAGATAGAATCCCGACCATGAGCGATCTATCGGCGTTGCGCAAGGAGGCGGAGGCGGTCCGCGCGGACCTCACCGAACGGTTGGCCGGGCTCACCGATGCCGGGAGCCTGGAGGCCTTTCGTATCGAGTTTCTGGGACGCAAAGGGCGCCTGGCGGCGCTCTTCCGCCGGCTCGGTGATGTGCCCTCCGGAGACCGCGCGCGGGCGGGCCAGTTCCTGAACGCCCTCAAGGCCGATGCCACAGCCGCCTTCGACGATCGACGCGAAGCGCTCGAGTCCGAGGCGCTCGCATCGCGCGTCGAGGGAGAGCGCGTCGACCTGTCCCTTCCCGGCGTCTATCCGCCGCTCGGCCACCGCCACCTGTTGACCCAGGTCCAACAGGAGATCGAGGGGATTTTCCTGCGCATGGGCTTTGACGTGATGGCCGGGCCGGAGATCGAGACCGAGTACTACAACTTCGAGGCGCTCAACATCCCCGCCGACCATCCGGCGCGTGATGATTGGGACACGTTCTACCTGGAAGACGGTCGCCTCCTTCGACCGCACACCTCGCCGATGCAGGTGCGGGTGATGGAATCGACGCAGCCTCCGGTGCGGATCGTGTGTCCGGGTCGCTGCTACCGCCGCGACGCGCAGGACGCCACGCACTCTCCTGTCTTCCACCAGATCGAACTGCTGTGGGTGGAGGAGGGGCTGTCGCTTTCGAATCTGAAGTACGTGATCGAGCTGTTCGTCCGCGAGTTCTTCGGCACCGGGTATGATGTGCGGCTCTCCGGCGACTTCTTCCCGTTCACTGAGCCCTCGGTCCAGTTGCACATGCGCGAGCCCGGCGCCGAGTCGTGGTACGAGATCGGCGGTGCCGGCATGGTCGATCCCGCGGTGCTGCTGAACGTCGGCTACGACCCCGAGACCGTGAGCGGCTTCGCCTTCGGCTTCGGGATCGAGCGGATGGCGATGCTGCGGCACGGGATCAAGGACATCCGCACCTTTCTTGCCAACGACCTGCGGTTCATCCGGCAGTTCTAGAACCATCGCGAGTCGCGAGTCCCGAGTCGTCAGTCCACAAGCGATGGGCACGCGTTGCGACGGCGCCGCGTCGGGATACGCCCCCGACGGGGCGGGCGGGACTCTGGGACGGTAACGAGGAAGCGGTCGAGAGCCTCGAGTCGGAAGTCGAGAGTCGACAGTCGCCTGGGCCGATTGAGTCCAATCGGCGAATGCACTTGCCGCAATCCTTGTCTCTTGATCCGGTCCCTCGCTCCTCGAGTCCTTCGTATTCCTTTGTGCGCTTCGTGGTGAGATGACTCCGTGCGGCGCGGGTCCTGCCCGGCCGTTTCACGGATCTGGAGCCGTTGATCGAGGATTCCTGGTTCCCGACTTCGGACTCTCGATCCCGGACTCCCGACTAGTCTTCGGTGGCGCGGAAGAGCAGTGCGGCGTTCTGCCCGCCGAAACCGAAGGAGTTCGACAGCGCGACCCGGATCTCACGCGTCGCGGGCGCCGGTGTGTAATCGAGATCACACTCGGGGTCGGGGGTCTCGTAGTTGAGCGTGGCGGGGATGACCCCGTGCTCCATCGATAGGAGCGTGGCGATCGCCTCGACGCTGCCCGCCGCGCCCAAGAGGTGGCCGATCTGAGACTTGGTCGAGCTGATCTTGACGCGTCGCGCCGCATCACCCAGGGCCGCCTTGATGGCGAGGGTTTCCGACCGGTCGTTGAGCGGGGTCGATGTCCCGTGGGCGTTGACGTAGTCGATCTCCTCCGGGGCGGTCCCCGCTCGATCGAGCGCGAGGCGGATGGCTTGGGCAGCGCCGGCTCCATCCTCGAGCGGCGCGGTGATGTGGTACGCGTCGGCGGTCATCCCGAAGCCCGCCAGCTCGCCGTACACGCGCGCGCCCCGGGATCGGGCCGTCTCGCGGTCCTCCAGGATCAAGAACCCCGCCCCCTCGCCCATCAGGAATCCGTCGCGGTCCTTGTCGAACGGGCGGGATGCGCGCTGCGGCTCGTCGTTGCGTTTCGACACGGCTCCGATCTGAGCGAAGCCCGCATAAGCGATGCGTACGAGGACGGCCTCGGCGCCGCCGGCGATGACGCAATCGACGAGGCCCGACCGGATCAGTTCGCCCGCAACGCCGATGGCGTGAGCGGAGCTGGCGCACGCGGAAACCACGCCGAAGTTCGGTCCCCGCAGTCCGTGCTCGATCGCGATCTCCCCGGCGATGGCGTTGGGCATCAGCCGGGGGACGAAGAACGGGCTCACGCGCCGGGGGCCCGAGTCACGCAGGATCCCGTAGGTCTCCTCCATCGTCTGCAGGCCGCCGATCCCGGTCCCGGCCACAACACCGCTGCGGTCGGGCGATAGGGTGTGTCGGTCGAGGCCTGCGTCGTCGAGAGCCAGTTTGGCCGCGACCAACGCGAATTGGGCGGCCCGGTCGAGGCGGCGCGCGCGCCGCCGATCCATATGGTCGAGCGGGTCGAAGTCGCTGACCGGCGCACCGATCTTGACGTCGATGTCCGTGAGATCGATCCGGTCATCGACGCGGCAGGCACCGCTGCGCCCCGATCGGAGTGCATCCCAGAACGCGTCGCGACCCGTCCCGATGGGCGTCAGCGGACCGATTCCCGTGATGACAACCTGTCTAGGCATGTGCGCGTCCCACTTTCTCCTTCGCCGCGAGCCACGCCCGCTCTGCCTCCATCCTCGGGTCGGGCTCCTCGTTCTCGATCCGGCGCTCCAGCGCCTTGCGCTCCCTCTCGACCGCTGCGGCGTCGACCGCTTCGGCTGCGACCGCGTCGTGCGCCAGACAAGTGACCTCCTCGCGGGTCACCTGCAGGATCCCGCCGCGGATCGCGAAGACGCGCGTCCCCTCGCTCGTCTCGACGCGTAGTGGCCCCGGGGCCACGACGGCGAGCAACGGCTCATGCCCGTCCATGACCGCGAATTCCCCTTCCGGACTGTGGGCGACGACGAGGCGGACCTCTCCGTCGAAGAGCGACTCTGTCGGCGAGTGAAGTCTGAAGCGCATCGGTCCTCCTGTTGCGCGAAACTATAAGTTCAAGCCGCGCGAAAGGTCAAGGCCCGGCCACCAGATGATCGATGTATGCGGCGAGCACCGCTCGGGCCGACTGGAGATTCTCGGGGGACAATCGAAGACGCCCCGCCCGCTCGAGGGGAGAGGTGAGCAGGGCCTCGAGCGAGCGGGCAAGCCCAACCGTGATCGGGATGCCCTCCCGCGCACCGCACGCCTCGCACCGCAGGCCGCCCTGGGCCGGAACGAACGTGAACGGGCCGTCCCGTCGCTTGCACCGCCCGCAGGCCGTGAGGTTCGGCCGGTGCCCCAGGATCGAGATGAGCTTGAGCGTGGCCGCGAGCTGCAAGCGGTCGGCGGGGAGCTCTCCGGACTCGAGCAGCGCGAGGAACCGCCTGAACAGCTCGTAGGCGTGCTCCTCGCGCTGATGGAGCGGCAGGAGCCGCTCGAGCAGCCGACACACGGAGAGCGCCTCGGTGACGGCCTCCAGGTTCCCCTTGAGCCCCAAGTGGGGATCCAACAGCGCGGCTTGCCCGACGAAGTCGAGGCGCGGCTTCTCGTAGAAGACGACCTCCACCCCGTTCAACAGATCGAACACCCCGCCGAACTTGGAGCGCAGCCCCCGGGCCCCCTTGGCGATCATCGCCCGCCTTCCCCAGTCTTCCGTGAAGAGCGTGACGATGAGGTCGGACTCGGAGAAGTCGCGGATCCGCAGGACGATCGCCGTCCCTCGAGTCAGGCTCACGTCACTCGGTGGCCCCCGCGAGGATATCAAGACTGCGGCTTGCGCCGATCCGCGTCGCTCCGGCTTCGATCATCTTGATGGCGGTCTCGTAGTCGCGGATCCCGCCGGCCGCCTTGACGCCCATCGTGTCGCCAACGGTGCGGCGCAGCAGGGCGACGTCCTCTGCGGTGGCGCCGCCCGGCCCGAAGCCGGTCGAGGTCTTGACGAAATCCGCTCCGCCCGCCTTGGCGAGGATCGCGCCGGCCGCCTTCTCGTCATCGTCGAGCAGCGAGGTTTCGAGGATGACCTTCACCAGGACGTCTTCCGGCGCCTTGTCCGCGGCCGCGCAGACCGAACGGATGTCCTGGATGACCGAGGCGTAGTCGCCTTCCTTGAGGGCAGCGATGTTCGCCACCATGTCGAGTTCCTGCGCGCCGACGGCGATCGCCTTGCCGGCCTCGAAGGCCTTGACCTCTCCTGTGGTCATCCCGTGCGGGAACCCGATCACGACACAGGTCTTCACGTCGGTTCCGCGCAGCAGCTCGTGCACGAGCTGCGCGTGGCAGGGATTGACGCACACCGATGCGAATCCGTTCTCGCGGGCCTCCTGACACACCTGCCGAACGCTGTCGGCCGAGGCCGTCGGCCCGAGCAGCGTGTGATCGATCAGCTTCGCCAATTCCTTCTTGCGCATCTTGCCTCCCGTTCGCCTCGATCTATGAGGTCCGCCCAAGGACGGTCTGGCTGTCCGCGCGCTCGAGCAAGTGGAAGCTGCGGCCGGCCTCGTGAACGAACCCCGTCAGTGTATACCCGCTTCCAAACAGCGACTCAAACAGGTCCCGCGTCTTCAGCCGCCAGTCGCGCGCCAGATCGAGGTCGACGCGCCGCATCTCGTCGAGGTCGGTGGGGATCTCGGCGAGGATCACGTCGCTCCTCGGCGACGTCTCGAAGCGAAGCAACCGCCGAAGGCCGCCGTCCGTCGGCCGGGTCTTGGTGACGACTTCCATCCGGTCCAGACCGACGTGGTAGTGGTGTGGCAGATTGCCGTCATCGATCACCGAAACCACGCGGGGGGAGTCGAGCCACCACTCGACGAGCAGCCGGTCGGTTGCCAGGCCCTGGTTGCGCGTGTCGGGAAGCTCGCCGTAGCGATTCCGCTGGTACCCGACGGCGATCGCCGCGAGCTTGTTGAAGGAGAGGTGCGGCTCGAGGCTGCGCAGCGGATCGATCGTCCAGGTGACCAGGTCGATTCCTACGCTGCGGGCCTCGGTGCGCTCCCGCAGGCGCAGATCGGAGCCCACACCGCGATTCCGGGCGTCGTCGGAAACGACGTGGAAGACGGTGTGCCAAGCCGGCCCGTGCGCATCGTGCCGCGGCAGGTCGAC